>Ga0172365_10001797_pt1 | contig 15507 bp, 17 predicted proteins | sample LakKivSesite48cm_FD_114535 | JGI IMG/M metagenome (GOLD analysis project Ga0172365, IMG submission 114535) | Sediment microbial communities from Lake Kivu, Rwanda - Sediment site 48cm | ecosystem: Environmental > Aquatic > Freshwater > Lake > Sediment | place: Rwanda: Western Province, Lake... | reverse complement strand
GTGGCCAAGGACGAGTTCTACTGGCGCGAGATCCAGCTCGCCTTCAAGCTCGACCGCGAGCTCATCAACCTCAATAACGGCTTCACCTGCCCCATGCCCCGGGTGTCGCTGGATTCGGTCTTCCGCTACATGGAGATGATCAACATGCTCCCGGTCCACTACCAGGGCATGGTCGCCGGCAACAGCGAGACGCTGCGCCGGCGCATGGCCAACGAGTTCGGCTGCGACAAGGAAGAGATGGCCCTGACCCGGGGCGCCAGCGAGGCCCTGCAGATCGCCCAGAACGGGCTCGATCTCAAGGCCGGCGACGAGGTCATCACCACCGAGCAGGACTACCCGCGCATGCTGACGACCTGGGACCAGCGCATGCGCCGCGAGGGGATCAAGGTCACCCGGCTCCAGTTCCCGGTGCCGGCGACCCAGGATTTCCTCTACAACATGTTCGAAAAGGCCGTCACGCCGAAGACCAAGGTCTTTCACTTCACCCACATCACGAACCTGACGGCCCAGCTCTTCCCGGTGAAGAGGCTGTCGCGGCTGGCCCGGTCGAAGGGCATCGTCACCATCGTCGACGGCGCCCACGCCCTCGGCCACTTCCCGTTCAAGCTGAGCGACCTCGAGTGCGACGCCTACGGCGTGAGCCTCCACAAGTGGCTGCTGGCCCCGCTCGGCAACGGCTGCCTTTATGTCCGCAAGGACATGATCCCCCGGTTCTGGCCCCTCCAGGCCGCGCCCGAGCAGCAGGACAACGACATCCGCAAGTTCGAGTCGATCGGGACCCACCCCTGGGCCATTCGGGCGGCCCTTGGCGAGTCGCTGGCCTTCCACCAGGCCATCGGGGCGGAGCGCAAGGCGGCGCGCCTGCGCTACCTCAACATGCGCTGGGTCAACGCCCTCAAGTCCTCTCCGAAGATCCATGTCCTGACCGAGACGAGCGAGCCGCCCCAGGCTTGGGGCGTCATGGCCGTCAACATCGAGGGCATCGACGTCCGGCAGCTGGCCACCTGGCTCCGCAACAACTACCGCATCATCGTCGTCCCGCTCGTCGGCGGCGCGCCCCCGAACTCGGTCTTCGACTACCAAGCCCTGCGCATCTCGCCGAACGTCTACACGACACTCGAGGAGATCGACACGTTCGTCGAGGCCATGGCCGAGGCGGCCAAGAGCGGCGTCCCGGAAGCGCCCGATCCGATCCCGGCCTACCCGGCCGACGTCACGGTCTAAACCAAGGAGGCCAAGCATGAACCGTCGGACAACGGCCGTCCTCGCGGCCACGGCCTTCGTCCTTATCCTGGGCGCGGCGTCGGCGTTCGCCCAGGCGTCCTTCAAGGTGACGTTCCCCCTCAAGGTCAGCGGCAAGACCCTGGCCGCGGGCGAATACGCGGTCGCCCCGGCGGCGGATGGCAGCCTCGTCCTCACTCAGGTCTCGACCGGCAAGCAAACGCCGCTTGCGGTCATGGAGCGGATCGCTCAACCGGTCCCGCCCGTGGCCGAGGCCAAGCTCGTCTTCGATGAGGTCGGCGATTTCGCCCCGTCCTACACGGAGTACATCACGGTCTATGTCCTCTCCGAGGTCTGGCTCCCGGGCGAAGACGGCTACCGCATCCACGTGACCAAGGGCGCCCATAAGACGAAAGAGGTCAAGGGCGAGCTCAAGAAGTAGGGGGCGGGCGCGTCGAGGACGGCGTCCGTCCGGGGCGGCGCGGGCCCGGCGGCCGGGATGTCCATCTGGTATAATGGCCTTTCTGTAGACAAGGGATATCCATGATCGTCGTCGACAACCTCTCGAAGAGCTACGGCAAGCAGTCGCTCTTCGACGGCATCAGCTTCAAGGTCAACCGCAAGGAGCGGGTCGGCGTCGTCGGCCGCAACGGCCACGGTAAGACGACCCTCTTTCGGATGATCGTCGGCGAGGAGGAGCCGGACGACGGGACGATCACCAAGCCGCGCAAATACCGCATCGGCTATGTCGAGCAGCGGGTCCGCTTCACCGAGCCGACCGTGCTCCGCGAGGGCGCCAAGGCCCTGCCCCACGACGCTCCGAACGAGATCTGGCGGGTCGAGAAGGTCCTGACCGGGCTCGGCTTCGAGCCGGCCGACCTCGAGAAGCGGCCGTCGGAGCTCTCGGGCGGCTACCAGGTCCGCCTCAACCTGGCCAAGGTCCTGGTCAGCGACTACCAGATGCTCCTGCTCGACGAGCCGAGCAACTACCTCGACATCACCTCGCTGCGGTGGCTGGAGCGGTCCCTGGCCGCCTGGCCGGGCGAGCTCATGCTCATCACCCACGACCGCAGCTTCATGGACAACGTCGTCACCCACGTCCTCGGCATCCACCGGCGCAAGGTCCGCAAGGTCGAGGGCGACACCGGGAAATACTACGAGCAGATCGCGGCCGAAGAGGAGATCTACGAGAAGACCCGGATCAACGACGAGCGGAAGCGCAAGGAGATGGACCTCTTCATCACCCGCTTCCGGGCCAAAGCCCGTCTCGGCGGTCTCGTCCAGTCCCGGGTCAAGTCGCTCGAGAAGATGGAGAAGCGGGAGAAGCTCGAGGAGGTCAAGAACCTGGAGTTCGCCTTCGCCGAGAAGACGGGCTATCACAAGTACGCCCTCGACGTCCGCGACCTCTCGTTCGCCTACACACTGGACCGGCCGCTCATCCGCCGCTTCTCGATCAGCATCGGGGCCAAGGACCGGGTCTTCGTCATTGGCCGGAACGGCCGCGGCAAAACGACGCTGCTGCGGCTCCTGGCCGGCGATCTCGCCCCGAGATCCGGATCGGTCGACACGCCGTCGTCCGTCGCCCCGGGCTATTTCGAGCAGACCCACATCTCGACCCTGTCGGAATCCAACACGGTCCTCGAGGAGATCGCTTCGGCCGACCCGGAGGGCGATCCCAAGCGAGCCCGCTTCATCGCCGGGGGCATGATGTTCGAGGGCGACGACGCCCTGAAGAGGGTCAAGATCCTGTCGGGCGGGGAGAAGAGCCGCGTGCTTTTGGGGAGGCTCATCGCGACGCCGCTCAACCTCCTGCTCCTCGACGAGCCGACCAACCACCTCGACATCGAGTCGAACGACGCCCTGCTCGAGGCCATCGACGCCTTCGACGGGGCGGTCGTCATGGTCACCCACAACGAGATGTTCCTCCACGCCCTGGCCGAGCGGCTGATCGTCTTCGACAACGACGACATCGTCGTTTACGAGGGCGGCTACCGGCGGTTCCTGGACAAGGTCGGTTGGCGCGACGAGATCATGCAGGGCTCGATCGCCGCCGGGCCGCCGCCGGGCGCCGCCGGCGCGAACGGCGCCGACAAGCCGAGATGGACGCCGAAGGAGCTGCGGCGGCTGCGCTCCGAGGTCGTGGCCGAGCGCTCCCGCGCCCTGCGGCCCCTCGAGACCCGCATCGCCGAGATCGAAAAGGGCGTCGAAACGCACGACGCCTCGCTCCGCGAGCTCAACGCCCAACTGGTCAAGGCCTCGCAGGACCGGAACGGGGCCAGGGTTGTCGAGGTCTCGAAGACCATGCACCAGACGAAAAAGACGATCGACGGCCTGCTCGAGGAGCTGGAGAAGCTGACGACAGAATATGAGGACAAGAAGGCCGGCTACGATAAGCGCATGCGTGAGTTCGACGACGCAGAATCCGGCAGTTAAAAATTCAGACCTGGCCCTGTCTTATCGCCTCGATTCGGCTTTTACGATATAATCCTCATCCGACGCAACCCATGCTGCGATTCCGGTTGTCCTGCCTCATCCTGGCCCTCGGCGTCGCCCTTTTCCCCGGCTGCCGGCCCCGGGCCACGGGCAATTCTTTGACCCTGGCCGGCTCCACCAGCATCCAGCCGTTCGCCGACAAGTGGGCCGAGGTGTTCATGGAAAAGCACCCTGGAGTGGCCGTGAACGTCCAGGGCGGCGGGTCGAGCGCCGGCATCCAAGCCTGCGAGAGCGGGGCCTGCGGCATCGGCATGTCCTCGAGGGAGCTCAAGGGCGACGAGAAGGCCCTTCACGAGATCGTCATCGCCCGCGACGGGCTGGCCGTCATCGTCCATCCCTCGAACACCCGCCGCGGCCTCAAGACCGGCGAGGTCAAGCAGATCTTCGCCGGCGATCTCCGGCGCTGGGCGCCCCTCGGCGGCCCGGACCGGCCCATCACCGTCGTCACCCGGGAAGAGGGCTCCGGGACAAGGGGCGCCTTCCAGGAGATGGTCATGGGCAAGACCCGCATCTTCAGCGGGGCCATCACCGAGGACTCGAACGGCACGGTCCGGGAGATCGTCGCCCGCGATCCGGCGGCGATCGGCTTCATCTCGCTCGGCCTGGTCAACGACCAGGTCCGGGCTTTGGCCCTGGACGGGGCCGCGGCGACGGACGCGAACATCCTCAACAAGAGCTACCGGCTGGTCCGGCCGTTCCTGTTCCTGAGCCGGGGCGAGCCGACCGGCCGGGCCAAGGAGTTCATCGCCTTCGTGCTCTCCGACGAAGGCCAGGCCCTGGTCGCCAAGGAGGGGCTGCTCCCGGTCCGCTGAGGGCGGGGAGCGGCGCAAGGGATCTCCCGATGACGGCCAAGACGCGCGGCAACCGGCTCGAGCGGAACGACCGGCTCATCCGCCTGGCCCTCCTCGTCGTGGCCTTCTCGGCCGTTTCCGTCCTCGCCGTCATCACCGTTTTCATCGTCGGACAGGGCGCGCCGATCATGTTCCGCTACGGCTTCAAGAGCTTCCTCGCCGGGACCGAATGGTACCCCGCGGAGAAGCTCTTCGGCCTGTGGCCGATGATCGTCGGCTCCGTCTTCGTCACCCTGGGCGCGATGGTCATCGGCGTCCCCCTCGGCCTCTCGTGCGCCATCGTCCTGACCGAGTTCGCCTCCAAGCGCGTCCGCGGCGTCATCAAGCCGGTGGTCGAGCTTCTGGCCGGGATCCCCTCGGTCGTCTACGGCTTCATCGGCGTCGTCATCCTCGTCCCCCTGATCCGCGAGACCTTCGGCGGCCCGGGCCTGTCCGTGCTGGCCGCGGCCGTCATCCTCGGGATCATGATCCTGCCGACCATCATCTCCATCTCGGTCGACGCCCTCCAGGCCGTGCCGCCGTCCTACCGGGAAGGGTCGATCGCCCTCGGCGCGACCAAGTGGCAGACGGTCAAGATGGTCCTCCTCCCGGCGGCCCGGTCGGGCATCGTCGCCAGCATCATCCTCGGAATGGGCCGGGCCATCGGCGAGACCATGGCCGTCATCATGGTCGCGGGCAACGCCGCCGCCGTTCCGGGCTCGCTCCTGGCGCCGGTCCGGACCCTGACCTCGAACATCGCCCTGGAGATGGGCTATGCCGCCGGCGAGCACCGCCAGGCCCTGTTCGCCACGGGGGTCATCCTCTTTGTCATCATCATGGCCCTGAACTCGGCCGCCAACGTCACCGCCTCGCGCATGAAAGGGACCCGGCGATGACGCGCCTCGGGCCCCGCGCCGAGCAGGCCGCCGTCCGCATCGTGCTCTGGACCTTCACCGCGATTACGGTCGCCGTCCTCGTCTTCATCATCGCCTTTGTCCTGCGCAAGGGCCTGCCGGCCCTGGGCTGGCCCTTCCTGTTCAAGAACCCCGTCGACATGGGCAAGGCGGGCGGCATCTTCTCGACCATCGTCGGCACGCTCGTCCTGACCGCGGGCGCGATCCTCATCGCCGCGCCCCTCGGCGTCGGCACGGCGATCTACCTGACCGAATACACCTGGGGCGGGCCGGTGACGCGGGTCATCCGCTTCGGGGCCGAGTGCCTGGCCGGCATCCCCTCGATCATCTTCGGCCTCTTCGGCTTCATCCTCTTCGTGACCAAGCTCAGGTTCGGCTGGTCCATCCTCAGCGGCAGCCTGACCCTGGCCTTCATGATCCTGCCGACCATCATCCGGACCTCGGAGGAGGCCATCAAGAGCGTGCCGCCCGTTTATCGCACGGTCAGCTTCTCGCTCGGCAGCACGAAATGGCAGACGGTCACCCGGGTCGTCGTGCCCTCGGCCATGCCCGGCATCGTCACCGGCATCATCCTGAGCGTCGGCCGGAGCATCGGCGAAACGGCGGCGGTCATCTTCACCGCCGGGAGCGCCCTGCGCCTGCCGACGTCGCTCTTCTCGTCGACGCGGACGATGTCGGTCCACTTCTACATCCTGGCCCGCGAGGGTATCTCCATGCCCAACGCCTACGGCACGGCGGCCGTCCTGGTCATCGCCATCTTGGCCGTCAACCTGCTGACCTATTACCTGATGAACCGGTTCATCAAGAAGTACTCATGAGCGAAGCGGCGATCGAGGTCCGGGGCTTCAGCCAGTCTTTCGGTGAGGTCCGCAAGCTCAGGGAGATCGGCCTCGACGTCCGCCGGAACGAGATCCTCGGCATCGTCGGCCCGGCCCGCAGCGGCAAGTCGACCTTCCTCTGCGCCCTGAACCGCCTCAACGACCTCGTCCGGGGCTCGCGCCACGAGGGCACGATCCTCGTCGACGGCCGTGACATCTACGAGCCAGGCGTCGACGTCGTCGATCTCCGCCGCCGGCTGGGCATGGTCTTTGCCACGCCCGTCCCGCTGCCGCGGTCGATCTACGAGAACGTGGCCTTCGGGGCCCGGCGGGCCGGGGTGCGCGGCCGGGCCTGCCTCGACGGTCTCGTCCGGGACAGCCTGGAGAAGGCCGGCCTCTGGGCCGAGGTCCAGGACCGGCTCGACCTCAGCGGCCAGAAGCTCTCGGGCGGCCAGCAGCAGCGTCTCTGCCTGGCCCGCATCCTGGCCGTGGCCCCACAGTTCATCCTCCTCGACGAGCCGACCTCGGGGCTCGACCCGATCTCGACGATGACGATCGAGGAGTCCCTGCGGCGGCTGAAGCGCGAATACACGATCGTCCTCGTCACCAACAACACCAAGCAGGCGGCCCGGGTCGCCGACAGGACGGCCTTCTTCCTCAACGGCGAGCTCATCGAGATCGGCCCGACCGACCGGCTTTTTACCGCGCCGGACGATCCGCGGACGGACGACTATCTCCGGGGACGGTTCGGGTAGGCGGCCATGGCCATCATCGAGGTGCGCGATCTCGATTTCTTCTATGGGAAGTTCCAGGCCCTAAAGGGCGTCACCCTCGACATCGAGGAGAACCGTATCACCGCCCTGATCGGACCGTCAGGGTGCGGCAAGACGACGTTCCTCCGTTCGCTCAACCGCATGACCGACCTCATCGGCGATGTCCGGGTCACCGGGCGGGTGACGATCGAGGGCGAGGACATCTACGCCCCGGGGGCCGATCTCACGGCCCTCCGCAAAAAGGTCGGCATGGTCTTTCAGCGGCCCAATCCGTTCCCGCTGAGCGTCTTCGACAATGTCGTCTACGGCCTGCGCGTCCACGGCCTCCGCGACGCCAAGGCCCTCGAAGCCCGGCTCCTCCGCAGCCTCGAGGCGGTCCACCTCTGGGACGAGCTCAAGGACCGGCTCGACGAGAACGCCCTCGGCCTCTCGGAGGAGCAGAAGCAGCGCCTGTGCATCGCCCGCCTGGTCGCGGTCGAGCCGGAGATCCTGCTCATGGACGAGCCCTGCTCGGCCCTTGACCTCGCGGCCACGGCCAACATCGAAGACCTCATGGCCGAGCTCAAGAAGCGCTATACCATCGTCATCGTCACCCACAACATGCAGCAGGCGGCCCGGGTCTCGGACGTGACCGGCTATTTCCTGCTCGGCGAGCTGGTCGAGATCGGCGAGACCCAGCGCATCTTCACCAACCCGCGCGACCGCCGCACCGAGGATTACATCACGGGGCGGTTCGGCTAGTCTTGAGATATAATAGACTTTACTCGCCCGAAGGGGAGGGACGAACATGACAAAGACCATCCAGCGGTCCTTGGGGGCGGCCGCGATCCTGGCCCTGCCGGCCCTGCTCGCCTCCTGCATCCTGCTCGAGAATCCCGCCGGGGACGATCCCGGCTGGCGGACCGTCCCGGACCGGGGCACGCCCCGGCCGGGGGCCACGGAGTTCCGCAGGACCGTGGACTTCGCCGCCGGTGCGACCCTTTCCCTGGAGAACGATTACGGCGACGTTTCGATCACCGGCTGGGACCGGGACCAGGTCGAGGTCGTGGCCCGTGCGGCCACCGTGGAGCGGCAGGCGAACGCATCGGCCCGGCAGTACCGCATCCGCAAGGTCACGCCCGAGGTCGAGATCCTGGAGACCGCGTCGGGCGGCCTGCTCATCCGGACGCCGACGTTCGAAGGGGCCGGGGAAGCGCCGGCCATCGATTTCGAGATCAAGGCGCCCAATTCGCTGGTCCTGACCGGTCTCAAGATGAGCGAGGGCGGCCTGACGATCGCCGACGTCTACGGCCGCATCGAGGCCTCGATCGACCAGGGCGACCTTTCGATCAGCAACTTCTCCGGCACGCTCCGGGCGACCCTCGGCATCGGTAGCGCCGACGTCGAGGCCCTGGACCTCCGGGAAGGGGACGAGATCGCCGTCACGACGCGGCGCGGCGATGTCTTCCTGCGCCTCGAGCCGAACACCGGCGCCATCGTCGAAGCCGACGCCGGCCGGGGCCAGGTCACGAGCGACTTCGATCTGGGCGCGCGCCTGCCCGCGCCGACGGTCAAGGGCTGGATCGGACAGGGCGGGCCCTCGATCATCCTGAGGACGAGCGAGGGCCGGATCCGGATCATCCGGACGGCGGCCCGATAAGGGAGCGACATGGACGAGCTGCATCGCGACGAAGAGCCGACGGAAGAGCCGGTCGACGAGCGCCGGCGGGTCTGGGGGCTGGTGCTCGGGATCCTGGCCGTGCTGGTGATCATCGGCGGCGTCTATTACATCCTGGTCGTCCGGAAACCGAAGCCGCCCGAGACGGCGGCCCAGGCGGCGGCGCCGCCCGCTCGGTCGGAGTCCGAAAAGACCCCGGCGGTCCCGGGTCTCGAGCCCCTGGCTTTCCCGGCGGTGCCGCTGGCGGCGAGCGACGAGGCGGTGCGCGAGTTCGCGGCGGCGCTTTCGACCAACCCGGCGTTTGCCAGATGGATCCTGAGCAAGGACCTGATCCGGACGTTCGTCGTCGCCGTGGACAACGTGGCCAACGGTCTGAGCCCGAAGACCCACATCGGCTTTTTCAGCCCGGAGGGGGCCTTCCGCGTGACCCGGGCCAAGACCGGCCTGTTCGTCGACCCGGCGGGCGCCGCGCGCTACGCGCCGGTCGTCGATGTCGTCCGCTCGATCGACGCGACCGCCGCGGTGAGGCTCTACCGGGCCGTCGAGCCGCTGGCGCAGGAGGCCTACAACGAGCTCGGCTATCCGGGCGTCGATTTCGACAATACGCTCGAGCGGGCCATGGGCGAGCTGCTCGAGACGCCTGTTGTCGAGGGCCCGATCCGGCTCGAGGCCAAGGTCCTGAGCCAGGCCATGACGGATCCGGCGCTCGAGGGGCTGAGCCTGGCCCAGAAGCAGCTGTTGCGGATGGGGCCGAAGGGCGTCGAAGCCATCCAGGCCAAGATCCGGGAGATCGCGGCCGTGCTCGGCATCCCGGCCTCGCGCCTGCCGCAGCCGAAAACCTACACAACGGCCAAGTAGGCGCCGGGCTCACTTCCAGCGGAAGGGCTTGTCTTCCCTGAAATCGGGGACGAGGTGCTCGTCTGCGAGGAAGGGGTCCGGCTGAAGGAAGAGGTGGTCGAGGCCGAGGGCCGCCGCGGCGTCCGCGGCCCGCGCGTATTCGCCGGGCGAGACGGCCCGTTGGATCTCCTCCGGGGCCCGGTAGCAGGGGTGATACTGGCTCATCAGGCTCAGGCCGATGAAGGGGGAGAGGTGCTCGCCGACCCAGTTCAGGACGGCGAGGGTGTCGTCGACATGGCCGGGCAGGATCAAGTGGCGGACGATGAGGCCGCGGCGGGCCTGGCCGCCCGGGCCGAGGTCGAGGGCCGGCTGCTGCAGGGACATCTCGCGCACGGCTACCGAGGCGTTGGCGAAATAGTCGGGGGCCGCCGAATACCTTTTGGAGAGGGCCGGCGAGTGATACTTCAGGTCGGGCAGGTAGATATCGACGATGCCCTCGAGCGCCTGGATGACGGAGAGGCGGTCGTAACCGTTGGAGTTCCAGACGATCGGGATGTCGAGCCCGCCGGCGAGGGCGATGCGCAGGGCCCGAAGGACGGGCAGGACGACGTGGCTCGGCGAGACGAGATTGATGTTGTGGGCGCCCTGGGCTTTCAGGCCGAGCATCATCGCCGCCAGCTCCTCGTCGGAGACGGGCCGGCCCTCGAGGAGCCAGCTCAGCTGGTAGTTCTGGCAGAACAGGCACTTGAGGTTGCAGCCGGTGAAGAAGATCGTTCCCGAGCCCGACGTGCCGCTGAGGATCGGCTCCTCGCCGAAGTGGAGCAGGGCCGTCGAGACCGAGGCGAGAGGGCCGGTCCGGCAGACGCCGTCGGCGCCCGCAGTCCGGTCCACCCGGCAGTCGCGGGGGCACAGCGCGCAGCGCGCCTCGAGCGGCGCCAGCCGGCCCAGCGCCTTCTCGACAAGCTCGAGCTTGCGGGCGTTCATCGTGTCCATTCTATGGTATAGTAGAGGGCCAATGGAAGTCCTCAAGAAGATCATCGACATCGCCCTGCATCTCGACCGCTACCTCAGCGGCATCATCCAGCACTACGGGATCTGGACCTACGCCATCCTCTTTGCCGTCATCTTCATCGAGACCGGCTTCGTCGTCATGCCCTTCCTGCCCGGCGATTCGCTGCTCTTCGCCGCCGGGACGTTCGCTGCCTTAAAGGCCCTCAAGATCGGCTGGCTCCTCCTCCTCCTCTGCGCCGCGGCCGTCATCGGCGACAGCGTCAACTACTGGGTCGGCTACCACCTCGGCGCGAGGGTCTTCTCCAAGGAGGATTCCCGCTTCTTCAAGAAGGAATATCTCGACCGGACCCACGCCTTCTACGAGAAGCACGGCGGCAAGACGATCATCATCGCCCGCTTCGTTCCCATCGTCCGCTCGTTCGCGCCCCTCATCGCGGGGGTCGGCCGCATGTCCTATGGCCGCTTCCTGTCGTTCAACGTGATCGGCGGCGTTGGCTGGGTCGTCCTGCTGACCGGGGCGGGTTACTTTTTCGGCAACATCCCGCTCGTCAAGAACAACTATTCGATCGCCGTGCTGGCCATCATCGCCATCTCGACCGTCCCCATCGCGGTCGAGTATCTCCGGCATCGCCGGCAAAAGAGGACCGCCGCCTCGGCCGGCGACAAGCCTATGGCCGACGAGCCTAAGGCCTGAGCCGCCGCAGGGCTTTCGCCACCCGGAGAAGCCGCGCCGTCCGGGCCACCGGGAAAGCCGTCATGTCCGTGTGAAGCGGGGTCAGCGAGATATAGCCGTCGTGGGCGGCCATGACGTCCGTGCCCGCGTCGCCCACCCGCCGCGGCGTCCCCGTGCCGATCCAGTAATACACGGTCTCGCGCGGGTCCGTTTTCTCGATGATCTCGGGGTCATAGAATTTCCAGCCGAGGCGCGTGATCTTGACGCCCTTGACCGGCGGGGCGGGGATGTTGACATTGAGGGAGATGCCGGGCGGCAGGCCGTGCGCCAGCACATCCGCGGCGATCGTCCGCACCACCTCGACCGCATATTTCAGGTCGAACCTGCCGTTCGTGTCCGGCAGGAGCGATACCGCCATCGACGGGATGCCGTGGAACGAGCCCTGGATGGCCCCGGCCACGGTGCCCGAATAGTGAACATCCTGCTGGCCCAGGTTCGGCCCGGGGTTCATGCCCGAGATGATCAGGTCCGGCCGCCGCGGCAGGAACTTCTGGAGGGCGAAATAGATGCAGTCGACCGGCGTTCCCTCGACCGCCCAGACCCTCGGCTTGATCTTCTGGGCCCGCAGCGGCTGACGCAGCGTCACGGCCAGGGCGCAGGCGCTCCGCTCCCGGTCCGGGGCGACGACATACGTCCGCCCGACGGACCCCAGCCGTCGATGCAGGATCTGGATGGTCTCGCGGTAGAAACCGTCGTCGTTGGTGAGAAGGATGGTCGGCCGCGTCTTTTTCACGCGGGCTTCTTGATCATGACCAGGAGCATCTTGAACCGCGTCAGGGCCTTCAGTCCGTGCGGCACGTCCGCAGGCATGATGATCATCTCGCCGGCCTTGACCCGGTGGGGCTCGCCGCCGATCCGGATCTCGGCCTCGCCTTCGAGGTCGATGACGGCGGCGTCGAAGGGGGCGGTGTGCTCGCTCAGTTGCTCCCCCTCGTCAAAAGCAAAGGCGGTCATCGTCCCCGTGGGCAGGCTCACGATCTCCCGGCTGACGATGGCCCCGTCCTGGTAACCGACGAGGCCGACCAGGCCGACGACCCGGCCCTTCAGGTTCTCGCCGCCGACTTTCTTCATTCCCGGCATGTTCGGACTCCTTTCTTTCCAGAGGTCCCCCCGCAAGGGGCTCTGGGGAAGAAGTGGTCGGGACGGGCGGATTTGAACCGCCGACCCCATGCACCCCAAGCATGTGCGCTACCAGGCTGCGCCACGTCCCGGACCAGGGGCTTGTATTATACCAAAAACGGGGGAATTTTCAGGGCTTTTTTTTCTGGCCGCCGTCGAGCTTCGAGACGATCTCCTGGAGCTCGTCGCGGACGCTGTTGAGGGCCTTGCGGAGACGCTCCGGATGGACGGGGTTCGTCCGCGGCAGGCCGAACTCGTCCTCGATCCGCCGTTTGACCCCCGCCATCGTCAGGGTCTTCGAGGCCATGAGCTCCTTGACCCGGGCGACGATGGCCACGTCCTGCTCCCGGAAGAACTTCTCGCCGCTTCCGGTCAGGCCGGCGCTGAGAAATGGGAATTCCTCCTCCCAAACGGCGAGCGTGGCCGCGTCCACTCCCGTCAGCCGGCAGACCTCGTCCATCTTGTAGACGAGCTTCGTCCTGGACCGGCCGTCCTTGGCGGGCTTGGTATCCGGGGCGTCTTTTTTCACGGTGTTCGAAGGCCAAATTTAGCATTTTGAGCCGGTCCGGTCAAGGCATTGAGCCTGACGGGGCTTTGCCGCCGCCTGACCCGCGCCCCCTGTTTCCTGTGCTATAATCGCCCCGCGATGACCAGCCCCGCCGCCCGCAAGAAGGACCAGTCCCCGCAGCCCCTGCGGACGCCCCTCGCCGAGCGGATGCGGCCCCGGACCCTCGACCATGTCTACGGGCAGGACCACATCCTCGGCAAGGGCAAGATCCTCGCCGAGCTCATCGAGAAGAACCAGATCGTGTCCATCATCTTCTGGGGCCCGCCGGGCTCCGGCAAGACGACGCTCGGCATGATGCTGGCCCGCCATTTCGACCTGCCGTTCGAGCTTTTCAGCGCCGTCCTCTCCGGGATCAAGGAGGTCAAGGAGTTCATGGCCCGGGCCGAGCAGCAAAGGAAGCTCTTCGGCAAGCCCATGATCCTCTTCATCGACGAGATCCACCGCTTCAACAAGGCCCAGCAGGCCGCCTTCCTCCCCTACGTCGAGAAGGGCGACATCATCCTCTTCGGCTCGACGACGGAGAACCCGTCGTTCGAGGTCATCGCCCCGCTCCTTTCGCGGACGCGCGTCCTCGTCCTCAAGGGGCTCGATCACGACGCCCTAGCCCGCATCATCCAGGACGCCCTCGACGACAAGGAGCGCGGCCTCGGCATGCTCGGGCTCTCGATCGACCCCGCGGCCCTCGACATGCTTATCGACTACGCCAACGGAGACGCCCGCCGCGCCCTCAACTCGCTCGAGATCGCCGCCGGCCTGGCCCGGCGCATGACGATCTCCGTCGAGAACGTCAAGGAAGCCCTCCAGCAGCGGACCCTCCTCTACGACAAGGCGGGGGAGGAGCACTTCAATCTCATCTCGGCCCTCCACAAGAGCCTCCGGAACAGCGACGTCGACGCCTCGCTCTACTGGCTCGTCCGGATGCTGGCGGCGGGCGAAGACCCGCTTTATGTCGCCCGGCGCATGATCCGCTTCGCCTCCGAGGACATCGGCCTGGCCGACCCGCAGGCCCTGGCCCTGACGCTCCACGCCAAGGAGGCCTACGATTTCCTCGGGTCGCCCGAGGGCGAGCTGGCCCTGGCCGAGGCCTGCGTTTACCTCGCCGCGGCCCCCAAGAGCAACCGCATCTACACCGCCTACGGCGCCGTCCAAGGCGATATCGAGAAGAATCCCCACGAGCCCGTGCCGCTCCAGATCCGCAACGCCGTGACCTCGCTCATGAAAGAGATCGGCTACGGCCGCGAATACCAATACGCCCACGACAGCGCCATCGAGACGACCGACATGGAGACCCTGCCCGAGCGGCTCAAGGGCCGGAGGTTCTATGAGCCGGGCGAGCTTGGCTTCGAGAAGGAGATGCGCAAGCGCATCGACTGGTGGGAGGCCCTGAAGTCCCGCATCCGGGAGGGCCAGGGGCGCGAGGGCGGCCCGGAGAAGAAAGAGACGGGCTAGCCTTTCCCCTCGGAGGCCGGCTCCTCCTTTTCGTCCCTTTCCTTGAACAGGTAATAGACTTCCCAACTGATGTCGTCGGCCAGGCAGCCGAGGCACGACTTTGGCGTCGTGGCGATCTCGTCGTCGGCGATCTTGTCCTTGAGGATCTTCTTGACCGCCCGGCGGATCTTGTACAGCAGGATGTAGTTGACCATGCCCGTTCCCGGACGGAAATGATAGCAGGTTCGCCCGCCCGGCGCAAAACCCGGCCTCGCCGGACCGTATCTGCAGGAGCACCGCATCGGGACGTTTCGATGCCTTGCCGCCCGGCCTTGATATATAATACCGGCCATATGAGACTCCTTCGGAAGATCGTGGCGGTCGCGGCGGCGTCTGCGGCCGTGGCCGCATGTGCCTCGCTTGCCCCGAAACCACTCATCGATCCCTTCCCGATCCGGTTTCCCCTCGTTGCGGCGGGGGGGCTCCCGATCGAGGGAAGCGTCACCGGCCAGCCGTGGGCCAAGGACGGGATCGTTTATTATCGGACGACGGACGGACGCCTCACGGCTGTCGTCGCCTCCTCCCAAATCGTTCTGGGCCGTTCTGCCGTCGATCCCGCCGATCCCGCCCGCTCGGTCCGGACCGGCGGCCTCGTTCTTCGACGGGACGCCAACACGCTTCGGGCCTTCGACGCTCAGGGCCAAACCGTTTGGGAATTCAAAGCGAAGGGCGCCCTCTCGGCCGACCCCGTCGTAGCCGGAGGGCGGATCCTCTTCGGCGATGCGTCGCGCACGTTCTATTGCCTCAGCGCGAGGAAGGGCAGGGTGAAATGGCGGAGACGACTCCAGGGCGTGCCGATCCATCCGGCCGTCGCCGGCGGCGGCGCGGTCGCCGTAGCGGCCTCCAACAGCGTCGTCTACCGGCTTTCTCTCGGCGGCGGATCAATCCTGTCGTGGCAGGCCGTCCCGTCCCGCGTCGTCTACCCGCTTGCGGCGGCCGGCCCCTACGTTCTTATCGCCTCCGACGCGGCGACGGTCACGGTGCTCGACCTCCGGACCGGGACAAAGGCCGAGCCCGTCGAGGCCCCCGGGCCCCTCGTCGCCGG
>Ga0172365_10001796_pt1 | contig 15511 bp, 15 predicted proteins | sample LakKivSesite48cm_FD_114535 | JGI IMG/M metagenome (GOLD analysis project Ga0172365, IMG submission 114535) | Sediment microbial communities from Lake Kivu, Rwanda - Sediment site 48cm | ecosystem: Environmental > Aquatic > Freshwater > Lake > Sediment | place: Rwanda: Western Province, Lake... | reverse complement strand
TGCACCGAGGCGTTTTCAATTTTTCCGCCAACATTTTCCGCGTGAACGATTGCTGAAGTAATGTATGGACCTGCATCTTTTTCAAAATGGGTCAAAACTGGAACCTTAGATAAATCAACACTTTTCTCTACGGTTTCCTTTACTAAGCCATCCTTGACAATCTTTGGTTTCCTCGGGGAACGCCATGCCTCAGTCAATCTTCCATAAAGCCCATCTTGATCGACATCCAGTGCTTTGCAAACTCTCTTTCGAGTCCCGCAAACGTTAGCAACAACCCTTGTCTTACTTTCATTTACTTTTTCAAAAAGGAGAATTGGGCCTTCTTGGTCAAAACTCTTCATAATGTGTGAGACTTCAAAACGCGTAGAAACTTCATCGTTTACATGTAAAACCTCTTTCTGTTTATCCATTCGCCTAAGGAAATCTCTGAGGCTCACGTTGTCACTCCTTCCTTCTGCGGTTCATCCTGAGTGACCCTGTGGATCAGCCTCCTGAAAAATGACTGTGCTTGCCGTTCGTCCATTGTTTCCAAATAGATGGAAACCAAGGCTATCTTTCCCTTTTTTGCAGCTACATACTCGGCAAACATGCGGGCTGTGACAGCGTTCTTGTCGCCGAGAAGAATGGATGATGATGGTGGTCCGAGCAAGTCTTTAGGTTTTGGAACAGCAATTGCTAATGTTCCAAGCTTGTCTTCCTTTTCGCTCAGCAGAATCAAACATGAATTCTTCGCTTCTAGGTAAACTGCAAGGAAATGCATGTTCTGTTCGATTATTTCATCCTTAACGACCTTTGCGCGTTCCATTGGCTACATCTCCATTGCTTATTAATAGCATCATGCATTCACTATTTATCACTTTCAAAAATCGAGGTAACAGAATGGTCGAAAACCGTCCTGAACAAATCTTGAGAATACTGCGAAGAACTTTCACCATGCCGAAGTGGGTAAGCTCAGACACTGATCCGTTTAAAACGTTGATTGTAACAGTAATTTCACAAAACACTTCTGACAAGAACACTGCAAAGGCCTTCGAATATCTCTCGAACAGGTTCGAAATAACTCCCGAAGCACTTGCGAACGCTGAAACGAGTCAAATTGAAGAATGCTTGAAAGTGGGCGGCTTATACAAAAATAAAGCCAAAACAATAAAGCAAATTTCAAAGATCGTTCTCGAAGAACATCACGGTGACCTAAAACCAATCCTGTCGCTGCCCTTTGAAGAAGCAAGAGAAACACTTCTGCAACTTCCCGGTGTCGGACCTAAAACGGCCGATGTCATGTTGCTCTTCTGCGCGGAAAGACCTACAATCCCGGTTGACACCCATGTGAACCGTGTATCGAAACGGGTGGGGCTGGCGCCAGCAAACGGAGACTACGAAGCTGTCCGCGAGGCCCTTCAAGCAACCTACAATCCGAAAGACTATTTGGCAGTTCACGTATTACTGATTTTGCACGGAAGAAAATATTGTAAGGCCAGAATTCCCTTATGCAAGGAATGTCCAATAAATATGCTCTGTCAGTCAAGGCACTTGTGGGACAAAGATGACTGAGCTGACTAAAGAAGTTGCAGATTTCTTCCCATATGCGAAGGTTAGACCGTTTCAAGACGAATTTATCAAAACAATTTTCGACGCTGTGAAAGAAGGCCGTTCAGCTGCGGTTGAAGGAAGCAACGGCTTGGGAAAAACCATCGCGGCACTGTCTGCTTGTCTCCCGAAAGCCGTAGAAAAGAATTTGAAAATATTATACGTTGCACGCACACATCGTCAACACGACCGCGTAATAGAAGAATTGAAGACTATCTCTGGGAAGCAGAGGGTTTCAGGGCTTTCGATCCGCGGAAGGCATGAAATGTGCTTGAATCGATTTGTGAAAAGCAACGCGCAGGATGCCAGAGCGGTCATGGAAATCTGTGAGCTTCTAAAGGCCAAGAACAGATGTCCATATTTCCGAAGCATTGAAGAGAAAAGGAGGCAGTATCTTGAAATTCAACAGCGAATCACCCTTCTTCCGCACAGTGCGTCAGAAATCCAAAGAATCTGTAGAAGCGAAGGGTTCTGTTCATATGAACTTGTAAAGGATTCATTGGAAGAGGTGAATGTGGTTGCACTGAGCTACCTTTACGTTTTTGACCCGATAATTCGCACTGCTTTCCTCAGGAATTTGGAGATACCGTTGAGTAAGACGATCCTGGTTATTGACGAAGCGCATAACCTTCCGGAAACAGCTATTGAAATCGCAAGTAGCACCCTGACTCTTTTCACTCTAAGACAGGCTGAAGTTGAAGCAAAACAGTTCAGACACAAAGACATAGCGGCCTTCGCTAGTGTCATTAGAAATGAAATTGAAGATATGGCAGCAAAAATCCAGAAGGAGGCCCTTGTTTCCTCAGAATCTCTGGTAGAGCTTGTCAAAGAAAAGGCCGGCATAGATGAGCCGAAAGAATTCTTTGAACATCTTTATGCAAACGGAAATGCGATTAGGCGAAGTCTGCTTGTTGATGGGAAGTATCCTCGCTCTTTCATTCATGGAATGGGAGATTTTCTTTTAAGATTGCTAGAAACCGCTGAAGATGAATCCTTCGTCAACGTGTTAAGCAAGTACAAGTCCAGAGGAGGCACAGAAACAGCGAAACTGGAAATAGTCGCACTGGACCCCTCAAAGGTTACAGAACCTGTCTTCTCAGAAGTTTACTCCACTATCGTCATGTCTGGCACACTCCAGCCGCTAGAAGCATACATACAGATAACGAGGCTCCCAGAAGACACCGTCAAGAAGGTCGTACCCTCACCATTCCCGAAGGAACATGTTCTACCGCTAATCTGTCGCGACGTTACGACAGCGATGGAGAAACGAACACCGCAAATGTACCATACAATCATAGACCACATGCAGGAAGTGGTTCAAAACACACCTGGAAACACAGGAATCTTTGCTGCTTCATTCCAAGTTCTGGAAGACTTGCTCGCAAGCGGACTTGAGAAGAGATTGGATAAACCGCTCTTTCAAGAACGTAGAGGCATGAGTTCTAAAGAAAATGAGAAAATAGTTACAGAGTTCAAGGCATATGCTCAGCGTGGCGGTGCTGTGCTTCTGGGAGCTCAAGGCGGCCGCTCATCGGAAGGCGTGGATTTTCCCGGGGACCAGATGAACTCTGTGGTAATTGTGGGCGTACCTTATGCTGAGCCAACTCCTAAAGTTCAAGCTCAAATCGGCTATTTTGAAAAATGCTTTCCTGGGCTTGGCCGCGAGTATGGGTATGTAATTCCAGCGATAAAAAAGGCGTCTCAATCTGCAGGTCGGCCCATAAGAACACTAGAAGACAGAGCGGCAATGATTTTTCTTGATTACCGTTTTTCCACGCCTTACTGTCAAAGATTCTTTCCTTTATGGATACGCAATAATCTAAGGATTTTACCAGATTCGAATGGAGCAATTGCTCAGGAACTTGAGCGTTTCTTCAAAAAAGCTTCCTGAAAGATGAAAAATCTAAATGGTTTTCTCCCGGTATGCTTGGAATTTCCTTCATATTTTTATCGAGCTTAACCTTTCCTAAGGCAAGCACCGAAATCTTCCCAGAAACAGGAGTACAAATCTTCACAGTTTTTCTAAGATAGTCAATTTCCTGCAAGACACCTACGCCAAGGAACTTTCTCTCCGCATTGTACAGTGCTGCAAGCAATCCTTCCTCTTCGCCTTTACGAGTCACTACAACCTTTTTCTTAGTGAATTCCTCAACTTTCTTTATGTTTTCCGAATCAATCCAACGCCTTCTGCCAATAACCACGCATACTCTATCGCTAAGCTCCGAAAGATGCAGTGGTTTCATTCCTAAAAGCCCATAAAGCTGGCTTGATTGTCTCATGCTCATACGCGTCTTGCATGTGCCGAACAGTTCGTTTCCTTCAACTTTGAGCCAGCTTAGTGAAAGCGACTGTACCTTCGTGTTTCTCAGGTATTTTATGTATCCGAGTTCCCGTAGGTTTCTACGCTTTTCGGTGTCCCTTTGCCTTATAGCCAGAGGAGATTCTACAGCAACTTTCTTGAACTTTTCAAGCGCATTAAACAGAGGTGTCAACTCTTCTTCTTGTTGAATGCAGAAAATCACATCTGGATCGAGTTCTCCAGCAAGCTGAACTTTATAGTTGACGGCACATTCTCCCTCAATCCAGCCGTCAGTATTTATGACCACAAATTCCGGGCTGCTGGTTGAAATCTCCTTCTTAAGTGAAGCTAAGCCTTCGATTACTTTGCTTGTGGCTCCACTCGGTGAAGTATCGCCCACAAAGAAAGCATTTTTCGCTTGTAAATTGAACAAGTCTGTTATCGGCTTTGTTATGAAAGCGTAGGCAACAGTGCACGGTGGTCCTATGTCTGATTGACCTAAATCTCCATCCAAAATTGCAACTTTCCCATTTTCCTGTAGTGCCTTGTTTATTAGATATGTGCAGAAGCTTGTCTTGCCAGAGTCAACCCCGCCTAGTACCATTGCTGTTACTGGCTTTGTTTGAAGGTTTAAAAGCTCTTCGCAAGCTTTGACCCATGATGGGGGAATAGTGTTTCCGTCAACTTCTTCCGCGGTTGCATTTTCTCCCAGTGAGATGTCAAATGTAGCTTTTTCTTCCACTGCAAAAGGTAGTCTCTTTCCTTCACGTATCACAACTTTGCCCGTTGTGCCTATCGTTGACCCAAAAGCTTCTACTTTGCCAGAGGCCACTATGACTGAGGCCGGTCCGTCAACTACCAGAGTCTTGCCTTTTTCAACTGTTCTGTTCATTTGTTTTCCTCCGCTGAAATCTGTATCCGCTTCTTCCAGCTATTTGTATGGCTGAAACGATGTCTCTCAAGCCTCTTCTATGTTTCGATTCGTTTAGACAACGGTTTGTTCCGGCTTCGCTTACACTTTCCAACACTATTTTTGAGGGTAATGCATCGTCCAACACACGCAAAAGGTTTTCTTTACACGCTGGAACACCGTCGCCGATTTTCACCGAAACCGACGTTCCCGGAGTGTTTGCAAGATTCTTGAGGACGTTTTCTATCTTGCACAGTGTTTCCTCGACACTGAAACAATTTTCCGTTTCAATGACTTTTCCATCAGCTAAAACCGCTAATCCAAAAACTTCACCCGGGTCCACGCCTATAATGATTTTTTCAAAGAACTCTTTTCCCTGAATAACTTTTAATGCCTCGTTCACGATTGCTTCTGGTTCTATTCCGTTCTGGTAGACTATTATTCTTTCATGCTTTATCAGGTTTTTCTCCTCTTCTGTGGTAATGACAACCTTAATCTCTATTGGAATGGGATCGTATGGAGTGAGACTTAGAAAAGGCATGTTCTTCCTTTTCAATTCGTTGACAATCAAGTAGTAGGCTTTTCCTGAAATAGTTGCAACGGCTATTTTCGCTTTCATACGAGCTGTCCTGTTTGTTCAGGATGTTTGAACGCAAAACAGATTATTAGTTTCGCTCTTTATATCTGTTGACGTGCGTGAACGTGCTGAATAAGATTTCAACAGGTTGCAGGACAATTGACAAGCTTCTAGGAGGAGGCATTCCTTCTGAAAGTGTGGCCCTCATTTACGGTGAAGCTGAAACTGGAAAAACGACTCTAGCCCTGCAATGCGCTTTGACCTGTGCAAGACAAGGTTACAAAACATTGTTTGTGGATTGCGACGGCACGTTCTCTGGTCGGAGGCTTTCTCAGATCGCATCTGAACGGTTTGAGGAAATAGCAGAGCTAATAATCCTGATGAAGCCTATCGACTTCCGCGAACAGGCAGCGGCCATAGATCAGTTAACCGACTATATAACAAAGAATTTTGGGCTCATAATTTTTGACACCATCACTTCACTATACCGCCTAAGGGTTGCAGAATCTCCTTCAAGAACTTTTGAGCTGAACCGCGAACTGAACAGACAGTTGGCAGTTTTAGCGCAGATTGCCAAGACTCAGAAAATCGCAGTTTTGATAACAAGTCAAGTTCACAGCGTCTTGAATGAGATCCCGGTGACCGTAGAGCCTGTTGCCACTAGAGTTCTAAAGTTCTGGGCTGACACAGTGATCGCTATCAAGCCCACCGAAAACGTAAAGATAATCAAGATGACTTTGGAAAAGAATCCAAAAAAACTTCCTTCAAAAACCTGCAGTCTGAGAATAGAAGAAGCAGGAATACAGGAGTACTAACCTGATTGACGGAGCTACGGAAATGGACATAGCATGGCTGATTATTGAAGCATTAAAGTTCATATTCCCTGCATATTGTGCAAACGCAATACCTGTAATTGCTGGTGGAGGAGTTCCACTCGATTTTGGGAAGAATTTTTCTGATGGGAGACCAATCTTCGGGAAAAACAAAACTTTCCGAGGCTTCTTTGTGGGGCTGACGGTTGGAACGGGTGTCGGTCTGGCGGAAAGTGCAGTTTTTAATTATCCAATTATGTTTGGTCTACTGTTGTCTTTAGGGGCATTGTTCGGTGATCTAGCTGGAGCTTTTCTGAAACGGCGGCTCGGTATCTCTCCAGGAGGTTTGTTGCCAATTGTTGATCAGGTTGATTTCATCTTGGGTGCAATCGTTTTCTCGCTTCCTCTTTTCTTGCATACATTGTCGTGGCAGCTTGCCATAACGGTGCTAATCATAAGTCCGCCTATCCATTTATTGACAAATTTTGTAGCGTATAAGCTGGGTTTGAAAGATAATCCGTGGTAACCGTTCATCGACTTTGCATTAAATTGTTGAAGGAGTTATAGATGTTTCAAATAGTGTATTACAGCTTCAAGGAACACGTAGGCAAATAGTAAAAGAGCCACGCCTATCAGAAGCATCATATAGGCCTGTCTTGGCTTGTAAACGTATTTCGTACTTTGGTATATTGCTATCAATCCAGCGATACCGAGCGCGTAACCAGTCATGGCAATAATGCTGTCGGTTATGAATTGTTCTGAGAGTTGCGGATAGAGGAACAGGAATCGTCCCTGGTAGTAGACTGCTGGGAGTGGCTTCATTATTATGTCGTACAGACCGCCTCCCAGAAGGAATACTGCAAAGGCAATTGCGGCCATTGGAACAATAAGATTGGATGGTCTTGCAGTTGAAATTGTTCGGTAAAGTTTGTTTAATGAAAAGGATAATGATGAAATACTTTTTTTAACGGTTTTCGACATTCATGCTCTCTCCATCGTTATCAAATGTTCCGCCACTTCTCGGGCCCATTCTCCAGTTAATGGATTCTTAGCAATCTCTCTTAAATACTCTTTCCAAGAGATGCCGAGTGCTTTTTCCCAACGGCCATACTTTCTTGTGACGCTTTCATAGGCTCTTGCGTGCAACTTGCAATAGTTGTCTTCACCGGCTTCCCTGCCGCATATTTCGCATTTCAATTCTTTCCCTCCTTTCTTCTTTCAATGGACATTCAGGGTTAAAACACAATATCCATGGACGCCTTCCCTTCGTTCGAACCTGAACAGTGGGCCAACCACATCCGCGGCAGTTCCTGCCAACTGGTCTCACCATGCCTCTTTGCGGGAGAGGGTATGAAGCCCTACATAGTCCGTTGAAGTAGCCTGTACATCCGACGAAGCGCTTGCCAGTTTTTCTTGAGTACAATGTCACAAGCTTTCCTATTTTACAGATTGGGCATGTACCGATGGTTCTTTCTTCAAGACTTGCCCTTCTTATGGCGTCACTTAATTTCTCACCGACTATTTTCTCCTTTCCTCTAAGCTCTTCCAGTACTGGTTTAAGAATTTCAACGGCATCGACTAGAACATCTTCCCTTCTTTCGCTGCCTTCATGAATCCTATTCATCCTCCCTTCAAGTTCTTTCGTCAGCCTTATTGAAACGACTTTTGGGCAGTAATTTTTCAGGATTTCAAGAACCTCAAAACCTAAATCTGTCACTACCATCCTTTCATCTCGAACATACTTCCTGTCATAAAGTGTTTGGACAATATCTGCTCTCGTTGCCTTTGTTCCAATTTCTGTCTCTTCCATTTTCCTCAGCAAACTGCTTGGATTATATCGCGGCGGTGGCGTAGTGAACTTGTCTTCCAGCATCACTTTTTTGACACTGATTAGTTGCCCCTCTTTTATTGACGGCAGAAGGACTTCTTGAGATCTAACATAAGGTTCATAGAACCGTAGCCATCCTTCTACTATTGTTCGTCTTCCCCTTAGGTAAAAACGGTGCTCATTAACGTTAATGCAGACTTTCATGCTTTGCCTTATGGAAGGTTCGCCGAAAACCGCCATAAACCTTCGGACAACAAGGTCCCAAATGTTTCTTTCAGAGACGTCTAGAACTCGTTCTGGTAGGTTTCCCGTAGGATAAATGGCCGGGTGCGCCGGGTCGTCCTTCTTTCCCTCGTTTGGCTTCAATTCCGGCTTGGCGAGAAGTTCCGCTGTAAGCTTCTTATATCCCTCAACTTTGTTCAGATTTTCCAGTATCGCCTCATAATTTATTGCTGGAGGTAGTTTTTGACTGCTCGTTCTTGGGTAAGAGATTAAAGCGTCCAGATACAAGCGCTGTGCTATATTTGATGTGCGCTTAGGTGTGTATCCAAACAGATTGTAAGCCTCGCCTTGCAAGGCGCCTAGATCGAACGGCAAAGGTGGTGACTGCTGGAATTGTTTTATGTTGATTCTTTCAACTTGCCCATCTTTTCCTACGCACGCAGTCAGGATGCTGTCTGCTTCTTTCTTTGTTTCAATCGTTTCATTCTCATATGCTGCTTCAAAGACTTGGTTATTTATTTCGAGTTGAGCCTTGATTTCCCAATATGGCGTAGGAACGAAACTTCTGATGGATTTTTCTCTTTCCGCCAAGAATTTCAGAACTGGACCTTGGACTCTTCCCGTGCTTAACGTGGCGTATTTTCCGCTCCAATCTCTTGCTGCGATTGTCAGAGCTCTTGAAAGGTTGATGCCATATAGCCAGTCAACCTCGTGTCTTGTTCGTCCAGCCTGTATAAGTGCAAAATCAAGGTGCGGCAGGAGTTCAGCGTAAGATTTTTCCAATTCTTCCTTGGTCAAGGTGGAGTACTTCATGCGTCTTGATGATCTTTCTTTGTTGCCACACGCGTACCTTAATATCCAATAACCTATAATGCTCCCTTCGATGTCATAATCGCATGCATCAATAAACATGTCAGCATCTCTTGCCAGTTTTGTGATGGTTCGAAGCCATGTGCGAATTCGCTTTGCCCTTCTTTCGGCGACATACAGTGGCACCCAGCTGAAACCAAAAACGGGGTAATAGTCTCTTCCACCTCTTTCTCCAGCAACCGTATACAAATGTCCCAAGGCAGGGACCACAACTATTTCCCTGTCACGCTTAGCCACATAATATGGCACACCGTTGTCTCCCATTTCTTTCGCTTTTCCCTTTAGGTCAAGGGCTGAAGCTATTCTTTGTGCAGCATCCGGTTTCTCAGTGATAATTAGTGTATATTTCCCCAAATTTGGCACAAACCGCGCCACCACACCTAGGAATATTTTTGAAGTAAGGAGCAAAGACAAAATTAAAAGTTTCTATATGCTGCAAAAAAAGAAACCTCCCCATTCTCGAATCTTTTCTAGAGATATTTTCCCCTCACTTCTTGCGTGCTTCAATAATAAACCATACTTAGATTTCGTACAAGCTAAAAACTGAAAGAATGCTGTTTTCACTATTTAAACGTAAAAGGCAAGATATCCTGGTTTCCGCTTCGATGATCGTCATCTTTTCAAAAATCTTTGATAAACAATTCAAAATCGCTCGCTTGATTTCTCCTTTTAGCAACTGATAAATAAGGCATGAACGTTTACTTCCCTCATTATTGAGTGGAGGGTAGCGTTTATGCCCCAACATGTCAGTTGTCAAGGATGCGGCTACGTATTATATGAAGGCGCTGAACTCAAACCTCCAGACGAAATCCTACATGAACACGAAGGCAAATGTCCGAGATGCGGTAAGAAGCTTTCATTCGTACCAATTGATGTAAACGTGAAACCCTTAAGATAACTGTCTTTTGAGGAAAGAAATTTGGGCGAAAAAACCCGCAGAACCCAACTTTATGAAATACACCGAAAAACGGCAAAGCTGACAGTCTTCGCAGGCTTTGAAATGCCCATATATTATAAGGACATAACACCCGAGCATCTAGCAGTGCGCAACAGCGTCGGCATCTTTGACATCAGCCACATGGGACGAGTGATGGTCACAGGCATCGACTCTGAACGTTTCCTAAACTATGTCATAACAAACGACATTTCAGCTCTATCCCCAAACAGTGCCCAATACTCGGTTATGTGCACCGAAAATGGCGGCATAATAGACGATTTCGTCGTATACAGATTGGAGACCGAAAAATTTCTAGTGGTCTTCAATGCAAGCAACCGGGAAAAAGATTACAACTGGCTAGTTAAGAATGCGAAAGGTTTCAATGTTAGGATTGAAGAAATCTCCGACAATGTGGCAATGTTCGCAGTTCAGGGTCCAAACGCTGAAAAAACGCTACAGAAGATTTCTACAGAAGACTTGAGCAGAATTGCAAGATTCAAATGCGGTCATTCGCGCTTGGCCGGCGTGGACGTTTTTCTCTCTCGAACAGGTTATACCGGTGAAGACGGCTTCGAAGTTTTCATATGGAATGCTTCGTTGGCAAAACCCGATAACGCTGTAAAATTATGGAAGGCTATTCTTGAGACTGGCAAAACCTTTGGAATAGAACCTTGCGGTTTGGGAGCAAGAGACACATTAAGACTTGAAGCTGGACTTTGCCTATACGGAAATGACATAGATGAAAATACGACTCCATTAGAAGCGGCACTAAGCTTCGTAGTAAAACTCCAAAAGGAAAAATTCGTAGGAAAAGAAACGCTGCTGAAGCAGAAGGCTGAGGGAACGAAACGCAAGCGCATTGGCGTAAAAATGATAGATCAAGGGGTACCTCGACCAGGCTTTGAAATCTACACAGATGCTGGTGAGAAGATAGGACATCTGACCAGCGGAACATTTTCCCCACTGCTCAAGTGTGGTATTGGAATGGGTTACCTTCAAACATCATATGCCCAAGACGGAAACGCTGTAAACGTAAAGGTACGCGGCAAGATGGCAAAGGCTAGGATAGCGAGGTTTCCGCTTTACGATGTTGAAAAATATGGTTATAAACGGAAAATTCTACCAACTTGAATATGTCCAAGGACTTTTCAGCGTAATCTGTTTTTGGAAAGATATATAAGAATGACGTGGGTCGTGTAAACCTTCACCGCACTATCATTTGACCGCAAGGGAAATAAAATACTTCACTGAACTTTGTAGGAGAGATGGACTTAAAATGAAGCTTGGTAGTATCCTCTCCAAGGAGCACCTTGTTAACGGTCTAAAGAAGACAGGGAAGCTGCGAATCAAAACAAGCCACAGTTCAATGATAACCTTCTCAGCCTTACTGCTTATCCTTTTTGTAGCTTTCAGTATACGCATGTTCCCATTGCGTTGGGAGATACAAACAGGCGCACTGCACCTTTCAGAATTTGATCCCTACTATCAATACAGCCTCACAGACTACATGGTGAAACACGGTTTGCTTTCGCCCTACTGGCCCACTCAGTGGGTTGACACTCAGCGCTGGTATCCGGACGGAATAAACATGGGCTACTCTTTACCTTCATTGCCTATGACTACAGCATTCATTTATGACATTATCACTGCCTTAGGCATCAACATCGACTTGATGAGCTTCTGTTCGCTTGTCCCTGCGATTATGGGCACATTGGCCGTTTTGATTATTTATTTCCTAGGAAAAGACATAGGGGGAAAAGCGGTTGGAATGCTAGCATCCCTCTTCTTGGCTTTGAGCCCTGCTGTAATTCAAAGAGCCTCTCTCGGCTTCTTTGACACCGAAACGGTGGGTGTATTCTCTCTTGTGCTATTTAGCCTTCTGTTTCTGAGAGCCATCGAAGAAGAAAGATCCATGAGATCAACAGTGGAATATTCACTTGGATCTGCCGCAACCTTGGCATACTTCATCCTTGGATGGGGCGCGGCCTATTATCTAATAGGCTTAATCGTGCTATTCGTTTTCGTTCTACTTCTATTGAGAAGATATACACGCCGGCTCTTCTTGGCATACAGTTTGACCTTCGGCCTGGCATTGTTAATAGCCATAAACTTCCCTGAAATCTCCATTGCATACTTGACAACTTATGCAGTGCTGCCTGTTGCCGGCATGTTCGTCTTACTTTGCCTAAGCGAAATAATTCATAACTTAACTTCGGCAAGAGAAAAGGTTCTGTTCGCAATAATATTCTTGGCCGCGCTGGTTGGTGGTTTCAGTACGTTCTGGGCGTTAGGCTATGGAGGAAGTATGGCTGGAAAATTTATCAGGGTTTTAGACCCACTCTTGCATGAAGCTAATCCGCTTGTGGAATCTGTCGCTGAGCACAGAATATCCGCTTGGGGATCAATCTATTATGACCTCGGCATAGGGATAGTCTTCTTTGCTATTGGCTTGTTCTTTGTTGCACGAAATCTTACTACCAAGAATCTGTTCTTATTGCTCTTCGGTTTAACATCTCTTTATTTCGCTTCCTCAATGGTACGTTTGCTTGTCATCTTGGGCCCGGCCTTCGGTCTCCTGGCAGGTGTCGGAACAGTGGGAACATTGAAACCTTTTGTCACCCTGATAAAGGAACCGCCTAAAATGACTACGAAGAAGAAGTTCGGTCTGGAACACGTTGGAAAAGAGTACAGCGGGACAGCTGTCTTCCTGATATTCCTAATTCTGATGACAAACCTTGCTTTTGCACCACAATCTGGTGGCATTCCTAATGTGTACAGACAAGCCTACGTACCAGTCACAATTACGGCAGGTAGTCTTCCAATAGTTCCCAACCAGCCAGTGAGGGAATGGCTGGACATGCTGCAATACTTAAACAACTTCCAAGACTCAACCATCGTCGTCTCTAGCTGGTGGGACTATGGATATTGGCTTACCATGCTAGGCAACGTAACATCACTTGCAGACAACGCCACAATAAACTCAACGCAAATAGAAAACATAGGTTACACATTTATGGCCACCGAAACACAATCATTAAAAATGTTAAAGCTGTACAACTCGAAATATATTCTTGTATTCACAACTCTGCTTTTAGGCCAAGACTCTCAAACCAGGGAGACCGTTGCAACCTCAGGGGGCTACGGTGACGAAGGAAAATGGACATGGATGGCTAGAATTTACGGAAAGAGCGCAAACAAGGAAAACTGGACCGGATGGGATTGGAATGATGAAGCTACATTCGGGGAGTACAACAGCACCACAAGCAGGTGGGAGTGGAATGAGCGGGGAATGAACTCAACAATCTACAAGTTGATGAGCTGGGGAAAAAATCGATGGTGCAATGTAAACGGAGTGAGGGATTCAGACGAAGCCACTGTTGCCATGCCACAGTACTTTGTGGAAGAATATTTCGCTGGGTTAACCCTTAGTGCACAAGAAGCCTATGACCGGTACGGGGGGCTAATTCCGCTCATTTGCCTCTACAAGGTTAATTATCAAGATTGATGAAGGAAGGCAGCTTGTTTCCAAAAGTTCCTGACCAACATAAGCCAAACAAGCCTTTAGTTCCAAACGGTTTAGGGGTCATTTACGTCTTGACTGGCGCAGTGTATCTTTTTCTCGTATACTTTTTTGACATAGTCAAAGTTTCAAACAGCGTTTCCCCACCTTTAACCTTAGCTGTCTGCATATTATTTGGCGGATTTCTTGGTTTACTAGATGACTGGATAGATCTTAAATGGCGTTACAAAGCCTTTCTTCCACTAATTGCCGCGATACCGCTAATTTCTTTGGCCTCTAGGCTTGGATTGCGCACCTCCATAGCACTTCCTATTTTAGGAACAATCGATTTCGGTGTTTACTACTACTTCATAATAGTTCCGCTGCTTGTGACCATAATTACCAACACCGTGAATCAGCTTGGAGGATTGAATGGTCTAGAAACAATCTGCCCAGCAATAGTTATGATCGGGTTATTAACCATCTCAGGATCGAATGCCATTCTCTTGTACGTTCCACTGATTGTGTGGTTGCTACTTGCCTTTCTGAATTTTCAGGGCAAGATTTTTGTTGGCAATACAGGATCATTTGCCATAGGGATAACATTGGCCGCATTTGCGATCATTTCGGATCTGAAGTTCGATTTGGTGATTTCCATTTTGCCATACATACTTAATTCTGCATTAATCCTTTTGTCATTCTTCTTTTTCAGAAACAAAGCGAATGTTTCTTTCGATGGAAAACGACTCGTCTCAGACCACAGAAGAAGCTTGATCACGCTGATTACCTATCATCGTCCTTTAACCGAACGGCAAGTAGTTTTGTTAATCTCACTCTTAGTAGCAGCTTCAACTCTTGCCGCTCTAATTGCTCAAACACTATCATTGTTGTAAGTGTCTGCGGCGGGAAGATCTTGTGGGAGTAAAAGGCTGCTAACTAGAACTAGGGAAAGGAATGAAACTGACATTTCTAGCAATTAACTTTGCAGCAAAACTTAATAGTCATGAACATTCTGCATACATGTGCTTGGCGGGTGAGTGGACCTCCACCCGTTCCGCCATAATAAACCCCGGGAGTAGGAGGTGGATAAGTGAAGCTTGACAGTAGAGACCTAGCCTTAACATCTGTTTTCGCAGCATTATACGTAATAATTAACGTTGTTCAGATGGTTTCTGTCGGTAACCCAACCGTCTACGGACCGATCCAATTGCGTGTTGCAGACTGTCTCATTGCATTGGCCGCTTTGTTAGGCTTGCCTGTTGTCGCTGGGGTGACTGCTGGATGTTTTTTGACCAACGCTTATTATTTCATTGGAATTCAAGACGTGGCTTTTGGACCTATTGCCAACTTGGTCGCAGCAACCATAATATTTCTTTTGAGGAAGCATCGGTTCATAGGTTGTACACTCGGAGCCTTGCCCATTGGCTTTATCGTTGGCGGTTATCTGTGGCTGTTCTTTCCGCCACCAGATGTTCTCAGTACTTTGCCTGCATGGGCAGCGATGATTTCCAGCATAACCATAAGCAGTTTGATTGCAATTGCAGGAATTGGTTACACGTTGCTTTCGGTTCTGAGCAAGAAGAATGTTATCGAACCTTTGAAATCTCGCGGATTGAAAGTAATCAGCGCAGATAAGGAGATGTTTACATGAATCTTTCCAGTTTTGTCAGCCCTATTATTTCATCAAAATCTAAACCCAAGGCATCCAAGACTTGGTCGAATGTTGAATGTAGATAGGCTATGTACTTGTCAACGTCAACCTCATTTTTCGTTGCCAACTCAACCGGTTTCACGTGTGGATCTCTGGTGACTTTGACAAAGCTTATCAGGTCTCCAGCTCTCAGGTCTGCTCCGTTTTCCTTCAGGATTTTTGCAGCTTTGACATGTTGAGGCGTTGTTTTCGTATAACGCTCAATTTCTTCGCCTAAAACCACGTTGAATGCCAAGTCGCTCATGCTCTCCCATTCTCA
>Ga0172365_10001792_pt1 | contig 15525 bp, 17 predicted proteins | sample LakKivSesite48cm_FD_114535 | JGI IMG/M metagenome (GOLD analysis project Ga0172365, IMG submission 114535) | Sediment microbial communities from Lake Kivu, Rwanda - Sediment site 48cm | ecosystem: Environmental > Aquatic > Freshwater > Lake > Sediment | place: Rwanda: Western Province, Lake... | reverse complement strand
GTGTAGTTCATAGTTGCATAAACTTCATTATTTTTGTTTCCATTGTCTGCAGGTTTACTATTGGCACCTTTCCAGGGTCAGGGACAAAGCCCTGCGTTTTCTGATAAGCGGTTTGAGACTGCCACGCAGAAGCATTGATTAATGTTACATCCCTGTAAGCCTCCACGCCTGCTGAATGCACATGCCCTGTGACAAAAATATCAGGAACCCTGTCTATCACAAGATAGTCTTTATGCTCAGGTGCAATTGGTGTTCTACCACCATATACTGGTGCAAGATGCCTCCTTCTCAGCATTTCCTTCATCATTGGAATAGGTGTGTTGTATGTCATGGATGGGATGGTTGTTACAAAATCATCCATGCTTCTGCCATGATACAGCAGTATTTCAACCCCGTTTAATGTGAAATAGCATGGGTTGCCAACAAACAAAATATTGGATCCAAAAAGTTTTCTTATGTTCTCAGGGAAACATGGCTGTGGCTCTGCTTGGCGCACCGCATCATGGTTTCCTGGTGAAAGGATTATTTGAATGTTTTCCGGGATTTCTGAAAGCAGTCTTGCAAGCTCCTCATACTGCTTAAAAATATCAAGGATGAGAAGTTCATCCTCCTGGTTAGGGTAAACACCTATACCATCAACAGCATCACCAGGTATTACAATATATTTTATGTTTGATGCCTCATCAGATTTTAACCATTCCATAAATTTTTCCCATGCATCTGAGAGAAATGTTTTGCTTCCAACATGTATGTCAGACACAAATGCTACACATAATGGTATTTTTGCCCTGTTGATTTCTCTCCTCATCATTATCTCGGGTCTGACAATACTTTCCACATTCACAAGTCCACTCTTGGAACTCAGCCTGCCAACAATTCCTATGACCTCATCAGCAACAACTGAATCTAAAATCAGGGGTGAGTTGTTTGGTACAAGTGCTGATATTGCACCTGTTTCATCCTCAACCTCTATTAATTTATGGCCTTTTTTTGTGACAGATGTTTCCTTTACAATACCAATAATTTTTATCTGAGCATCTGTTTGACGTATCCTGTTTATCGGTGTTATACTAACCATTTCCCTTCTGTTTTTCAGCAGTTTTTTTACTGATTCATATCTGTTTGTGAAGTATTTTGTAAAATCATTAACATTTCCTTCACAGGTTGAGTTCCCGGACACATCACTGATGATTTTTACATCAGGCTTTGTTTCTGCCAGATTTATTTCTGGTTCATGCTTAACCTCTATACTTCGGAATTGCATTCGATAACTCCTAGTATACTCATTCGTTTCACTCATGGGTATAACCTTGCTTTGCCCATTTTCCTCCATGTTTTTCAGGTCATCCACTGTAAGGATAAGAGGGTATTCATTTGATTTGTTTATCAAGGATTGAACATATGCCATAGGATTCTTCTGGGATAGAATATATCTGATGGTATCAGGCTGCACAAGTGTGCCATGTTCAGTGAGTATTTGTATAACCTTTTTTTTCATCAAAAAACAAAATAGAGTATCAGGGTAAAAAGCTTGCTAATCTATTAATATCCTGTTACCTATTCATGGTCAATGAAGGTAGTAGTTGAAACAGTTTGCAAACCAACAGAGGACAAGGATAAGGTGAAAAACGCCATGCTTAATATTTTCCCTGATTTAAGAATAGATGATAAGGGAGACAGGATGATAGGAGCCTCCTTCTCACTGGACAGGTTCAAGGAAATACTCAGGAGCCATAGGATAAGGGACACAGCAAGAACTGTTCTTTTCAGAGGGAAAAAAGGAAATAAAACAATTTTCAAACTGAACAAGCAGGTTGCATTTGTTGGGAAAATATGTTTCGCTGAGGAAAACTCGCCCCTTGGGGATATTACCGTTATATTGGAGGATGAAAACATAGACAGGATTATAGAAGAAATAACAAGCACAAAAGGTGAGGAAAAATGAAAATAGGGATTTCTTCCCCTAACTTTTCGTTAATAAGTTTTGAAGAAATACTGGAAAAAATATCAAAGCATTTTAACAGATGGGAGATTGTTGCTGAAGGGAAACATTACCTCTGGGACATAAAGGAAAAATTCCTTGAAATAACACCATCATACAACATTGTTTTTTCTGTTCATGCGCCGCTCAGTGACATAAACATTGCGTCTCTGAATCAAAAAATAAGGAGTGAATCAATAAGGCAGATTAACGAAACCATTAAAATTTCATCTGAGCTCGGCATAAACCTAATTACTATGCATCCTGGGCATATTTCACCGCTTGGTGCTTTTGTTCCTGATGAAATGAAGAAAATAAATAAAGGCTCTGTGAAACAGATATCAAAAACTGCGGAAGAATACAATGTAACAATTGCGTTGGAGAACATGCCGAACCAGAAAATCACAACATGCCATTCCTTAAAGGAACTGTTAGAAATCGCTGACAGCAATGTTGATATCTGCTTTGACATAGGGCATGCAAACACAAACAACAACATTCATGAGTTTCTGGATTACGGGAAATTTGCAAATGTCCACATACATGATAATTTTGGGAAAGATGACCCCCATCTTGTCATAGGCAAAGGAAACATTGATTTTGGATATGTTTTAAAAAAGCTGAGATACAATGGTTTTCTTATTATAGAATCAAGAGGATTAAAGGCTGGTATTGAGAGTAAAAAGATTTTGATGAAAATGATTTAGGTTTTATCTATGAGCATGTTGTCAAGTATCTCTTTTAATTCCTTCTTACTTATCTTTATACCAAACTTTTTTTCCAATCCTGCCTTAATATTTTCTGTTTTCATTGTTTTTTTCTTTAACATTTTTCCTATAAAAACAGGTAAATCCTCATATCTTGCCCAGGGATAGGTTATCCATCTCCATTTAACAATTTTGTGCGCAAAAAAATCCGGAACAAAAAAAGAAACTGTTTTATGCTCCAGCACACCCGTTTTTATGTTTTTTGGGTTTTGTTTTTTCAAATATTTCACAACTATCGCCATTGTTTCCCCAGTGTCTGTTATATCATCAATCACAAGCACATTTTTATTTTTTATTTTCATGTTCAGAGGGGCTATGATTTTTGCTTTTTCTTTTTTTTCAGCCGCACCCCAGTGCTGAACAGCAACACCTGTCAGGTTCATGATGGATAAAAAGTCACATACTATTCTTGCTGGCACATATCCTCCTCTTCCTATCGCCACAACTATGTCGGGCTTGTACCCTGAAGACTTTATTTTTCTTGACAGTATTTTTCCAAGAGAATATGCCTTAGCCCATGTAATAATTTCAACCTTCAATACTCCCACCTGAATTTTTTTTCCATAAACCTTGTCATGTAAAGCAAATATTTTTTCTGCATAATGTTTTTCCCTTCAACGATTTTAAATTTTTTTCTTACAGACTTTGACACATCCTTGCCTATGCTCAGCCCTGTTATTTTTTCATTTAACAAATCCTTTACATTAATATGTTTTCTTTTTATGTTAACAACCCATCTGTTTTTTTCAATGTATGGGGATGTAAAACCCTTTTTTCCCCATTTCTCCCTGAAATCTTTAGCGTTTGACATAAAAACCATGGGACCATAATGCTTTTTCATATTTGGAAGTTCCAATGATTCAAGTTCAAAAACCATGAATATTTCATCGTTAACATAAAATGCTGAGTCAGCAATTTTGAAATCATTTTCAGCACATAATGCCGCTATTGATTTTTCACACTTCCTAAGCTGAGGATAAAGGTTGTCGTCTATTATGTCCGGTTTCTCAAAAATCAATGCGGCAAAACCTGTTCCCCTTTCGTTCATCATTTTCAAGAGCTGTTTTTTTGACAAAGACTTGGGTTTTTTTGGGAAAAAGAACTCAATTCTAGGATTTTTAATGTATTCCCTGCATGCATGGATGAACAATGAAATATTTTCATTTGAAAGCGCTGATGCAACATTTCTTTTCTCATCAACAGGGTCAACAAAAACCATGGGCTCATCAAACCTTTCAGCATGACTTCCAATCAATATTTTTCTTTTCCAACAACTTGCTTCTTTTATTACTGCGCTGAAACCCCCATATTTTAGGATTAGCAGTTCACACAAGTATCCTGAGAAGCCCTGAACAGATGCCTCAGCACCATAAACACCAACCCCTTTCATAAACTGCTTAAGAAGCCTGACATCGTTTTTCTGTTCATCCTTCAAATTTTCAATAATGTATTTTGTGTGAAAAGGTGTGCGGTCAACAGCACTCATTTTTTCCTTAACGCTTGTTATTTTGTAGCATGGAACAATGTCAACCTCATAGCCCTTGTAAACACCTGCTGTGTAAGGATGCTCTGCGTATTTGCGCTCACCATTCAAAACCGTTTCACCAATCTTTAAACCATATTTCTCAAGAACAGGTCTTTTTGTGTCTTTGGGAAACATAATAAATATATCAATATCTGGTTTTTTCAGGTACGTGCCCTTTGCAACAGAGCCAACAAGAATTGGTTCAGCGTTTATTCCCAGTTTTTTTATTGTGTCTGCACATTTTTTTTTCAACTCCTCAACAGTTCTTTTTATTTCCAGAGCCTCGGATAATGTCGGGAGTATATTTTTTAGAACCCTATCATGTAACATCAGATAAGTATGGGGTCATGGGAATAAAAAACTATTTCCACCCGTTAATCCTGTGCCTATCCTTTAATTCACCTGTTTTACCCTTGTTCCAGCCTGCAACCTTGGAGAAATAACCTGTTACCCTGGTCATCTGCTCAACATTCCTGCCATGATATGTCTGGCTCACAAGCATTTCCGGGTCATATTTCTGGATACTCTCCTTTGTGAAATGTGTTACCGTGTTAAACGTGTTGTTTTTCACAAAAATCCCAGGTCTCCCGTTCAACTCACCCTCCTTCCATTCCAACTCAGAATGGTTTGCCAGATACTCAATGAAATCCCATTCCCTCATCCTTCTCACCAAAGAATGCATGACATATGAGCATTTAATATTTTTGAAAAGGTGTTTCCTTAACAGTAGAGTATTCCGGTCCTTTTGATGTCAGAACACTTTTTTTCAGCCTTATGCATTTAACCTCAAACTCACCGAAATCTTTTTCCTTATTCTCGTTCAGAAAACTCTGCAAAACATCTTTGTTTTTCTGGGATTTCACCCTTCCAACTGTCACATGGGGCGAAAACATTCTTTTCTCCTTTTTGAAGCCAAGATTTGACAGCTCGTTTTCCAGCCTTTCTGCTATTACACCGAGTTTTTCAGCATCCTTTAAACCCACCCATAAAACCCTCATATAATTCATGCTTGGAAAAACACCAACACCCATGAGTTTTATCCTGAAAGGATGGATACCAATAACAGATTTTTCCATTATTCCTGCAATTTCATCAACTCTGTTTTCATCTATCTCACCAAGAAACTTCAATGTCAGATGAACATTTCCAGGTTCAACAAGCTTCAAGTCAGCATCCGTGTTCTTCAACTCATCCAAAACCTTCACTATCCCTGGTAAAGCGCCAATGTCAGCAGAAACAAATGCCCTCATAGAGGGATAAAAGGGTTATGGGGGTAAAGGTTTTGCGCTAGAGCAACTCGCTCCTTCTGGTCACGAACCGCTTGATTAGAAGAAAGATATATACCCGTCAAAGAGATTGTAGTACTAAAGAAAGGTACAACAGGGTAACATTAGCGTTAAAGTTTATATATTACGAATTACAAAGTGGATATTATGAGTAAAAGAGTATACGGTTAAGTAAACATGTCCTTGCTACGGATACATTTATATTTTCAGACTTGCTTTTAAAAAAGATGCCTTCACTGGATTTCTTTTTCAACCCGAAAAGCATCGCAGTCATAGGTGCGAGCAGAACACCTAGTAAGATAATATATATTATCTTAGTATTGTTTATAATTGTATGTTCATTTTCAAGTATGAATTCATCTTCAACTCCTCCCTCAAAATATGGAGTAGAAATTTCTACGGCAATAGACCTAGAAGGATTTATCCATGTTGTATTTAGTGCCTATGATGATTATGGTCATAAGTCTGTTTATATAAAAATTGATAGTGCAACAGGGAATGTAATTATTCCCCCAATCACTCTCCCTTCAGAGGAAGATGGGGTATATCCAGACATAGTGGTTGATTCTAATGGTTGTGCTCATATTGTTTATCAAAAATGCACGATTAATGGTTTTTCTAACGGGTCCAAATATGTAAAACTTGATAAGAAAGGTAATGTCACATTCAATCAAGAAGTTCCTGTTTTTTGTCGCCCTCACATTGCAATAGATTCACAAGATCGTATTTATATCATTTGGAGAAATGGGACAGAATATAATTACTGTCTATTTGACATCAATGGAACCTTAATTTCAGAGAATAATATTGAGCCGCCTAGTGGGTATGAAATAATTGTTGATCAAACACAGTTTGAATTTTACGTGATCGAGAAGGGATACAACTCTTTGTCATTTAGTTGGCCAACCAAACCATCTACCCCCTATGAACTTATTTCAACTAACGATGGAAAGAAATTACTAATACAAAAAGAAGGATGGGATTATCATGAGACTAAAATCGTTGATAAAAAGGGAAACATTCATTTTTTCTTTAGGGCAGATGATTTATCATCAATGGAAGATAACTATCTGTTACATTACCAAAAGGTATCTTCGGACGGCAAAATATTGATTTCAAAGAACTCTTTTAGTGAAGGAATATCTTTTCCGCAATGTCCAAATACAGAACTTGATTCTGACGGAAACATTCATTTAATTTGGTGGGGATACGACAATAATATTAATGATTCTGATGTATTTTATGTTAAATTGGACGAGAATGGAAATAAGGTGTTTGCCCCTTATTCTATTACAAAATATACCTGCCCTCAAACCGATTATTATTTTGATATTTTATTTGTAATAATATTTATAATAACATTGTTAATTATTCTTATGGCAATTAGATTAATCAAAAGAAAAAGACATCACAAGAATAAGATGTAGAACATACGATGCTAGTTTTTTATGGATTCCATTATCCCCTTCCTTAAAACCTCTCCCAATGTAAAACCATTTTTAATGGTATGCGCTCAGGCATATCAGTTTTTTCATCTGGAATGCCTATTGGTATTACTGCAACAGGCTTAACATGCGCTGGGCAGTTTATGATTTTTCTAACCATTGATTCATCAAATGCTCCAACCCAGCACGCACCAAATCCTTTTTCTGTTACTGTAAGCAAAATGTTTTCTATTGCTGCGGCTGTGTCCTGGATAGAATAAAGCCTGTATCCTCTTTCACCATAAACCGATGCCGATTTTCTCTGGTCTGCGCACACCACAACAACAAAAGATGCATTTGATATAAAATCCTGACCAAATGCTGCCATAGCAAGTTTTTTCTTCTGCCCCTGTGTTTTTACTATGACAAACTCCCAACCCTGCAAATTTCCTGCTGACGGCGCAAGTATCGCAGCTTCAAGTATTTCCAGTATTTCTTTTTCGTTTATTTTTCCTTTTTTGAATTTTCTTATGCTTCTCCTTTTCCTTATCGCATCCATCATTTCATCAATCCATCTATCTTATCCTTTACTAATCTTTCACATTTTGAACAATACCATGCACCCTTAACATCAGTGTCAGCAAGGCAGTTTGAGAAATGCATAACACACAAAGGATCATGGCAATGTGTTAAACCAATTGTATGCCCAATCTCATGCACTGCCTCTTTAACCATTCTTTTCACAAAGGTTTTCTTACCATTTTTTAATCTGAAAATTGATATTACTGCTGTTCTGTTGTTCATCTCAGCCTCACCAAAAATAAAGTTTAAACCATGGGTGTAAAGATCTGCATCAGTAACACCAAGAATTCTGCCATCAAATCTTTTTGCCTCCTTAATAAAGTGTTCTGCAAGATACTGCCCTCTTTCAGAAGAATATGCCTTTTCTGGAATTCCTATTCTGTCAGTTATTTCTGTTTTGAACGGCAAACCATCACACAGTGTTTTTATATCGGCAATACTAATATCCCCAAAGGGCACTATCTTTATCATTGTCATATAATCGGGTTAATGAATTATTAATCTTTATAAATATATTTAAGCCATGTAGCCCATGAAGTATAATGGTTAGGGATTAGTAGTCAATGGCAGGGGGATTTTTTCTTTCCCCTGACCCTTGACAACTAACTACTGGTGATCGTTATGAGGGCAAAAGACTATGGTATCAGACCTGAGATAAAAACAGAGGATGAATCAACAGAGCTCGCGTTGTTTGTCAGAACATCTGATGAGGAAATACGTAAATGGGACAAAAAGAAGATCTATGATGCATTGCTCAGGGAGACTGATATTCATCCTGATGCTGCAAATATCATTGCGAGGGAGGTTGAAAAACTTATTGCAAACCTTGAGATAGATGTTCTCACAGCACCCCTCATCAGGGAGCTTACAAACGCAAAACTCATTGAGTATGGTCTGGAAAGGATCAGGAAGCAGCATACGCGTCTGGGTGTGCCGTTGTATGATGCAAGAAACATTATCATCTCTCCTAACAAGGAGAACGCAAACGTTCCACATGGTCCTGAGGCAACAAACCTAAGTTTAGCTGAGAGGATAAAAAAGGAGTACGCCCTAGTTGAGGTTTTCTCACAGGAGATTGCTGATGCGCATATGAGAGGGGACATACACCTCCACGACCTTGGGTTTGTGGACAGACCATACTGCAGCGGGCAGTCTATTGAGTACGTGAAAAAATTTGGGCTGAACCTGCCAAATGCCCTGTCGATAGCAAGGCCTGCACGCCATGCAGAGGTTCTCATAGGGCAAATCATAAAGTTTTCAGCAGCGCTTCAGGGAACATTTGCAGGCGCTATTGGCTGGGATGCTGTGAACCTGTTTATTGCACCTTATCTTGTTGGTGTGGATGATAGGAGAATGAAGCAGCTTGCGCAGATTCTTGTGTTTGAGTTTGCGCAACAGGCTGTGGCAAGGGGAGGGCAGAGCATTTTCAGTGACCTGAACCTTTACTGGGAAGTGCCTGATCATTTTGTTGGTGTGCCTGCCATAGGTCCTGGGGGTGTTTTCACAGGGAAAAACTATGAGGATTATCTGAAGGAGGCACAGAGTTTTGTTAGCGCCCTGTTTGATGTTTACTTGGAGGGTGATGCTGCTGGCAGACCTTTCTTTTTCCCGAAACCAAATGTGCACATGACTGAAAAATTTTTCACAACAGATGGGCATGATGAGTTCCTGCATAAAATCTCCGAGGTTGCATCAGAGAAAGGCAACACATATTTTGTATTTGACAGGGGTAGTACTGCCAAGATAAGTGAATGCTGCAGGCTTGCATTTAATCTTGATGAAAAAGACCTGAATGATGCAAAAACACCCTGGAAAATGAGGTATTCTGCCATGCAGAACGTGACAATAAATCTGCCTAGAATAGGTTATGAGGCTGGTGGGGACGAAAAAAAACTCTTTGAAATACTGGACAGGAGGATTGAGATTGCTGCGAAGGCGCATGTGCAGAAAAAAGAGTTTATCACAAAACTGCTTGACATGGGCAACAAGGGTCCTCTTACGCTTCTAACAATGAACCTGGACGGAGAACCGTATTACAGGCTATCCAGGGCAACGTTCCTCCTTGGGATTCTTGGTTTGAATGAGATGGTTCAGTACCATACAGGTCAGGAAATGCATAGCTCAAAGGACTCATTGAAATTCGGGTTGAAGGTCATAGCATACATGAACAAAAGAGGGAAAGAGATTGGTGATGAGTACGGGATAAGGATGCCTCTTGAGCAGACGCCTGCAGAATCAACAGCTTACAGGTTTGCAAAACTGGACATGAAGCATTATCCTCTTCAGGCTGCAACAGTGATGAAAGGAATAAAAGGCACAGGTGAGATATATTATACAAACTCAACATACCTGAATGTTTCCGCACCCATAAACCCTATAGACAAGGTGAAGAACGAGGGCTTATTTCATCCAATGATTGATGCAGGTGCATTAAGCCATGTCTGGCTTGGTGAGTCAAAGCCTGATCCTGACAGCATTGCAAGTTTTGTTAGAAAAGTGTTCAAAAACACGCTCAACTCGCAGATAGCGTTTTCACCCGAGTTTACAAGCTGTCTCAGCTGCGGTAAAACTGTCAGAGGACTTTATGATAACTGCCCGTACTGCTCCTCTATGAATATTGAGGGTATAACAAGGGTCACAGGTTTCTTCTCAAAAATAGATAACTGGAACAAAGGGAAGCTCGGTGAACTGAAGGAAAGACATAGGGTTGAATCTTTCATAACAACATAGATAATGCTTATTAATTCATAACACATTAACCTACTCTGATGTTTGTGAAACTGTTTTGGAAGCATGGATGCCAGAAATGTGTCACAGCAAAGGAGATATGCAAAAACAGTGGTTTAACTATTAAGGAGTATGATGTGGAGAGTATTGACGGCATGGCTGAAGCAAGTTTTCATCAGGTAACAAGGACACCAGCAATTGTTTTGGTTGATGACAATGAAAACGAGATAAAAAAATGGGACTCCATACTACTGGCAAAAAAAGAGTTAAAGGGAATGGTAAAATGAAAATTAAAGGGATGATAGAGGCATCATTCCTTGACTGGGATGGAAAAATTGTCACAACGGTTTTTGTGCCGGGATGCAATTTCAGATGCCCGTATTGTCAGAACTGGGAACTTGTTGAGCATCCAGAGAAGTTTGAAGAGATAGATTTTGAGAGAATAAAAAAATTCTTGCTAAGTCACAAAGATTTCATTGATGGGGTCTGCATAACAGGGGGTGAGCCAACACTTTATGAGGACCTGTCAGGATTTATTAAAAAGATTAAAGAGTTAAGTTTTCTGGTGAAACTGGATACAAACGGAAGCAAACCAAGGATGATTAAAAAACTCATTGATGAAAAACTCGTTGACTACATTGCCATGGACATGAAAGCACCATTTGAAAAGTATGATACAACATGTGGTGCAAAGGTTGATGTGGAATCAATTAAAAGAAGCATTGATATTATAATGAATTCTAAAATAGAATATGAGTTCAGGACAACAGTTGTGCCTGGCATAACAGATGAATCTGATATTGAAAATATTGCCAAGGCTGTGAAAGGAGCAAAAAGATATGTGCTGCAGCAGTTTATACCTAAAAATGCTATGGATGAAAAACTAAGAAACACTACACCTTATGGAAAGGATATGTTTGAGAAAATGATAGAAAAAGCAAAAAAATATGTGAAAAATGCTGGGATGAGGGGTGTTTAACCCATTATTTTAAATACCCAAAAAACAATTAACAGGGGGATATGAGAGGAGAAAATGGGAGAGGATGAGATAGCATTCCTGACTAAAGGTAGATTCCTTATGCAGTCAAAAAAATATGGGGATGCCCTTGAATGTTTTGATGAGGCTATAAAACTCAATCCAAAATATGCTGAAGCTTATAATGAAAAAGGGAATGCATTATTTATTCTTGGGAAAGTTGATGAAGCAATCAAATGTTTTACAAAAGCAACAAAAATCAATGAGAAATACATAACAGCATGGAAAGGAAAAGAGGTAGCGTTACTCATGCAAAACAAGCAGGATGAGGCAATTAGATGTTGCGATACTATCCTAGAGATAGATCCTGAAAATGAGGAGGCATGGATTACAAAAGGATTTCTGCTCTCAGATATTCATAGATTTGATGAGGCATTAAAATGTTTTGATAAAGCCATAGAAATCAATCCTGAATCTGCTGATGCATACAACAAAAAAGCAGATACACTCCTTGCACTCAGCAGGTTTGATGATGAGAAAAAATGCAGACAGAGAATAGAAGAAATAAAAAAAGGGGTTAGGATGAAAAAGATGAAAAAGATAATGAAAAAGGTATGCCTTGTTGGTGACCCTGCTGTTGGAAAAACAAGTCTGATAAGAAGATATGTTTATGACATGTTTGATGACAAATACCTCTACACAATTGGTGCAAAAATCACAAAAAAGGTTATGGATATAAGTTATCTGACACATGACGTAAATTTTACATTGATGATATGGGATATTGAAGGGCAGAAAGGTATTGGTAAAGTGCATTCAACATATTACAAAGGTGCGGATGCAGCCATTATTGTATGTGATGTTACAATGAAGGAAACACTTGAAAATATTCCAAGTTGGGTAAATTCTGTTTTTAAGATCACAGGTGAAATCCCATTACTTTTCCTTGTGAACAAAACAGACCTGCCTAACAAGGCTTTTGATGAAGAAGAAATAAAAAATATTGTGTCAGAATTCAATGCGCAGTACCTTCTCACATCTGCAAAAACAGGGGAAAATGTTGAGAATGCTTTTATTACTGTCAGTAAATTATTGCTGGAGTGAGAGTATGGATGTATATGAGGCAATAAAGAACAGGAAAAGCATAAGGAAATACAAACCAACACCGATACCTGAAGAGAAATTGAAAAATATTTTGAATGCCATGAGGCTTGCGCCTTCAGCAAAAAATTTGCAGCCTTGGAAGTTCGTTGTTGTGAGGGATGAGGAAATCAAAAGAAAACTCATACCAGCATGCAACAACCAGAAATTCATTGCTGAAGCACCAGTAATAATTGTTGGTTGCGCGCTTGAAGATGAGTGCTTTGCATACATGGGGGGCTACATGGGCTCTTGGCCTGTTGACCTAGCAATAGCATTTGACCATCTCACCCTTGCAGCAACCTCTGAAGGATTGGGCACATGCTGGATTGGGAGTTTCAAAGAGGAAAAAGTCAAAGAAGTCCTAGGGATACCAAACAGTATCAGGGTCATAGGATTAACACCAGTAGGATTCCCTGATGAAAACCCTGAGCATAGACCAAGAAAGAACTTGGTTGAAATCGTGTGCTATGATAAATATGAATAAATTTATGAGCAGGTAATCTGTTTTACCATTTATGAAACTATTATTCATTCATTCAGACTATCTTGAGTATGAGGCAAAGGAAAAGCTGAAGTTTGCTGAGGAAGTCAAGGAAAAAAAACATAAAATTGATGAATGCCTTGTTGTTTTCACAGCTGTTGAGAAAAACGATGAAAAAAACCCGGGGGGTGTTGTTAAAAATGCGGTCAGGGAAATAAAAGACGTCTCAGACAAAGTAAAAACAAAAAGGGTTGTGATTTATCCTTACGCGCATCTGTCATCCTCCCTTGCATCACCTGAGAACGCAAAAAATATTTTAGCGGAAATGGAAGAATCATTAGAGGGCTATGATGTTGTTAGGGCACCATTCGGCTGGTACAAGTCTTTCAAACTCTCATGCAAAGGTCATCCTTTATCAGAGCTTTCCAGGGAGATTACAGCAGAGGAAAAAAAAGAGACCGCTGAGAAGAAAATCAAATCTTGCCTGTATGTTCTCACACCTGATGGAAAACTTACAGAAGCAGAAAAATTTGATTTCAAAAAATATGAAGAGCTGAAAATTCTTTATGAGTATGAAAAAGGCGGTACAAGAACAGTCTCCAAGGAACCGGAACATGTTGAGTTAATGCAGAAACTGGAGTTCGTGGATTACGAGCCTGCATCAGACCCCGGGAATCTGAGATGGTATCCAAAAGGCGAGTTAATAAAAAAACTTTTGGAGAGGCATGTAACAAACATCTGCCTGAAAAACAATGCCATGCAGGTTGAAACACCAATAATGTATGAGCACAAGCATCCTGCGCTCAGCAAGTACCTTGAAAAATTTCCGGCAAGGCAGTACATTGTTAAATCAGAGGAAAAAGAATACTTTCTAAGGTTTGCCGCCTGTTTCGGTCAGTATTTAATAGCCCATGACGCAAAAATATCATACAGGGCACTGCCAGTAAAGTTTTATGAGCTCACACACTACTCATTTAGAAGGGAGCAGAGGGGTGAGCTTACAGGTTTGAAAAGACTGAGGGCATTCACAATGCCTGATATGCATACACTCTGCGCTGATATAGCCCAGGCAAAGGATGAGTTCAAATCTCAGTTTCTGCTTTCAATGGAATGGATGAAATCCCTTAACCTGGAGTATGAGGCAGCATTAAGATTTGTCAGAAGTTTTTATGATGAAAACAAGGATATAGCAGCAGAGATAGCAAAAAAGATTGGTAAACCAGTGCTTGTTGAGATGTGGGATGAAAAATATTTCTATTTTGTCACAAAGTTTGAGTTCAACATCAGTGATTCCCAGAAAAAATGCTCTGCCCTTTCAACAGTTCAGATAGATGTTGAAAACCCTGAAAGGTTTGATATCACATACGTGGATAGAAACGGTGAGAAAAAATACCCATTGATTCTGCATGCAAGTATCTCCGGGGGGATAGATAGGTGTTTGTATGCAATACTGGAGCATCAGGCTAAAAGGATTGAGAAAGGGGAAAAACCTGAGCTTCCATTCTGGCTTTCACCAACACAGATAAGAATTATACCTGTTTCAGATGAGTTTCTTAAGGATTGTGAAGACATAGCAGACAAACTGAATGCAAGAACAGACATTGATAACAGGGAGGAAAAAGTTGGAAGGAAAATCAGGGATGCTGAAAAAGAATGGATAAACATGATTATTGTCTATGGTGAAAAAGAAAAAAAATCAAAAACACTCCCTGTGAGAATGAGAAATGGCGAGATAAAAAATTATTCCCTCGAGGAACTAAAAAAAGAGGTTGAAAAAGAATTAAAAGGTTATCCCTATGCCCCTCTGCCCCTGCCAAAATTGCTGAGTAAAAGGATAGGGTTCAGGTGAGCCTTCACAACAATGATGTTACGATGAATTCCTACGAAGACATTAACGATGGAAAACAGCAGGAACACAACCGTTTAAGTTAGGTTGTGAAGGCTCAGAGGATGAATAATCAAATCTCTTTATTCTCCCTCTTACTCAAATAAAATATGTCCCTGTGCAGGACATAGTTGCATTTTTTAAACAGCTTTAATGAGTTTTTATTCCAGTCCTCTATGAGAGTGCAGATTATTTTTCTTCCTCTTTTCCTGAGCGCATCCTCCGCAGCATTGATAAGAGCCTGCGCCACCCCTTTCCTTCTGTGTTTTGGGTCAACTGCTATCCTGTTAATCCATCCTTTTCTTCCATCATCACTTCCTACCACAACACCTATCAGAGCATTGTTTTCAAATGCGCCAATGAACAAATCATTACTTTCTTTTATCTGCCTAGAAATCTCGTTTCTTGAATCCCTTCCATTTGGCCTGTAGGACAATCCTGCCTTTTCCCACAGGTTAATAATTATATCGTAATCATTCTGTGTCAGTGTTTTTATTTCCATTAACAATCCTCTACTGTTTAACAGGGAAGACTGGTAAAACAGTTTTCTCATGCGCTTCATTCAAAACCTCAGCAAGCGCAAGATAAACAGCGGAAAAACCGCATATTATTCCTTCGTATCCTGCTATTGTATGAACTGTTTTATTGAATTCACCAGCAGCTAATAAAAAGAATAAAATGGCTAAAGACATGAACACGAACTGTAAAGCCCTGTTAGTCTTTAAAGTTCCAAAGAACATTACAAGTG
>Ga0172365_10001785_pt1 | contig 15540 bp, 8 predicted proteins | sample LakKivSesite48cm_FD_114535 | JGI IMG/M metagenome (GOLD analysis project Ga0172365, IMG submission 114535) | Sediment microbial communities from Lake Kivu, Rwanda - Sediment site 48cm | ecosystem: Environmental > Aquatic > Freshwater > Lake > Sediment | place: Rwanda: Western Province, Lake Kivu... | reverse complement strand
CCGTAGCCGATGCCGCTTCGGTAGTTGATTGAAATAACCACGAAGCCCCGGCTGGCGAAGTATTGGTTGATGGCATAGGCCTCAGCGTAAAACTCCATGTAGTGCCAGCCGAGCAGCATTTGCCTGATAGGCCCGCCGTGGGTATAGACGACTCCCGGCCGGCGATCACCGGGCCTGGCGTCTTTGGGCAGGAAAAGCTGGCATGGTATCTCCAGGCCGTCGGGCGCCTTGACGATCACGAGCTCGGGCACGACCAGCTCGTCGAGGGGAAATTTGTCCGGCAACTTCCGCGGCGCAATGACCCGGCTCTTGCCTCCTGCGGCCGGGACAAGAGCGACCGACATCGGGTGTTTGGCTGTCGCATACAAGAAGGCCACGTCCCTGCCCGAGGCCATGGCCACCGGGTAACAGCCGATCGTCGCTCCTTTGGTCAACTGAACGGGCTTGCCGCCTCCGGCCGTAGCCACTTTGAATATGTGCCGGCCATGAATGTCGGCCAGATTACTGCTGAAAAAGAGCGTGGCGCCGTCTGGCGAGAGATAGAAATGCTCGACTTCTCCGTTACCCGGCGTCAGGTCGACCGGCTCGCCGCCTGAAGAAGGCAGAGAAAACATGTGATTCCAGTTGTCATGTTCGGCCGTGAACAGGATGCGGCCGTTGGCGGTCCAGATCAAATTGCGAATCGTGTAATAAGCCGGCTTGGCTTCGGCCGGATTCCATAGTTCTTTGGCCTCTCCGGTTTCGGCATCGGCCACCCAGACGGCCGGAGTCGGTGGATTCCAGTAATCCGCCCTCTCATTGTACTGGGCGCCAGGACGCCTGAAAAATGCGATCCGCTTTCCATCCGGGGACCAGGCCGGCTCGCTGTCCCGGTCGACACCCGGACTCAGCCAGGTGATCCTGTCTTGCTCAAGATCATAGACGCCGACGAAACTGTGATCGTTTCTGTTCGTGACGAACGCCACCCGGGCCCCGTCGGGAGACCAGCGCGGACTGCCGTTCCTTCCCGCGGCCCTGAACAACAACTCCGGCTCGGGTGCGTCGCCCGAAGGGCCGGGATCCCGGAGGGCGACACGATAGATAAGATTGTCCCTTACTACCAGGATAGAGCGGCCGTCGGGAGAAACGGCCGGACTGTTGCCGGCGCATACCCTCCAGGGATTGCCGCCGGCCGTCCGGACAGCCCAAATGGCCTGCTCGACTCCGGCCGGATCGCTGCTTGGATTCGTGACCCATCCCTGACTGTTGGGATTACCGCCGCGGACGTAGACTACGATTGATCCGTCACCCGTGACGGCCACGTCGGGAATCTCGAAGACTTCGTCCCTTCCGTAGCCGGTCAGATTGACGGGAAGATAATCCGGTCCGGCGGCAGTCCAGATATTCTTGGCGCCTTCGATGTGGAATACCCAGGCTATCCGGTCGGCGTTTTTCGCCGAAACGAGATCCATTGGGTAAGGCGCGCTCAAGACTTCTTCGAGACTGAACGCCCTGACCGCGGCCGCAGCGGCATATCCGGCCGCGGCCGAAACGAACACTACGGTCAGGATCAATACCGAAATTCCCGACGCTTTAAATTTCATCTTTGCCTCCTCGATTTATTCCGGTTATTCCGGCCATTCCGTTGGCCGATTGCTTTACAAACCACGGCCGCGATCCCGGGCCGCCGGCGGCAACCGGGCTACTTCCCCGGTTCAGCCGCTTCCACCCGGCCGCCCAGATGCCTGCCCAGGAACTCTTCCATCGCCCGATAGAAATCGAATCTGTTTTCCTCGTTGTGAAAGCCGTGACCTTCGTTGTCCTTGACCATGTAGACTACCTCGATGCCCCGTTTCCTGAGAGCCTCGACGATCTGATCGGACTCGGCCTTGTTGACCCGCGGGTCATTCGCTCCCTGGGCGACGAGCACGGGCACCTTGATTTTATCGGCATGGAAAACGGGCGAAACTCTCTCGTACAGGTCCTTATCCTTCTCGGGATCACCCATCATCTCGTAGAACATCTGGCGCATGGGCTCCCAGTAAGGCGGAATGGTTTTGATCAAAGTGAAGAGATTGGAGACTCCGACGTAGTCCACCCCACAAGCATAAAGATCAGGCGTAAAGGCCAGCCCGGCCAGGGTGGCGTAACCGCCGAAGGAACCGCCGTAGATTCCGATCCGCTTCGGATCGGCTATGCCCTGATCGATCAGCCATTGAACGCCGTCCGTTATATCGTCCTGGATCTTGAGGCCCCACTGTTTGAATCCTGCTTCCCAGAACTCGCGGCCATAGCCGGTCGACGTCCGGAAATTGACCTGGAGAACAGCGTAACCCCGGTTAGCCAGAAACTGGACTTCGGGATTATAGCCCCAGACATCCCGGGCCCAGGGACCGCCATGGGGGTTGACGACGACGGGTAGTTTCCTCGCTTCTAAACCGGGGGGAAGGGTCAGATAACCGTGGATGGTCAAACCGTCCCGGGTTTTGTAAGTTACCGGTTTCATCTCGGCCAGTTCGGTCTCTACGAGCCAGGGCCCGACATCGGCCAGTTTCCGGAATTCCCCGGATGTCCGGTCATGAAAATAATAGGCTCCTAAGGTCCTGTCGTTAGCTGCGTAGACCAGGGCCTTGGTCTCATCCCGGCTCGTCCCGGTCAGCGAGACCTCATATCCGGGAAGACGGGCTTCCATGTCTTTCTGGAGGGCGGCCCGCTCATCGTCGAGAAAATGATAATGGCGTTTATCGGTGTAAAAAGTGAGGCCGGTGATTATTCTCCGTTTGTCGGACTTGAGAAGATTTTCGACGTCGACCTCAGGATTCTCATAAATCAGGACGACCTGCTTCCTGGCCTTGACGTCGTATTCGTAGAAAGCCGCTTTATCCCGGCCGATATTGGAGGCCACGTAAAGATTTTTATTGTCGAAGGTAAAAAACAAGGGGGCGAGAGTTTCTTTGAAGCTCGTCGTCTGCAGCACATCGAAAGCATCTTTCTCGCTGTCCCGGTAAAGAAGGCTCTGATTGACTCCATCAGAGGTGACCGCTACCCGGAGCTTGCCATCATGATCGGTAAGCCAGCCGATGATATTTCCCGGATTCTCGGCGATCATCTCCATCTCACCCGTCAGCACGTTGACCCGGTAAGCGTCGAAAACGCGGGCATCCCTTTTGTTCATGCCGATGAGGACGTGTTGGTCGTCGTCCTTGAGGTCATCTATCAATTCCACCCGCACTTTTTCGAAAGGCGTCAGGTCTTCCTCTCCGCTGCCGTCGACATCGACCGCATAGAGCCTGAAATTCTCGTCTCCGCCTGTGTCCTGGACATAGGCGATACGGGAGTTACTGGCCCAGAAATAACCGGCGACATCCCTTTCGGTGGCGCTGGTTATCCGTTTCACCTCGTCCTCCCCGATCTTCTGAACGTGGACGTTCAACCGGGCTTGCCAGGGTTTGAGAAAAGCCAGATATAGGCCGTCCGGCGAAAGGCGGAAGGAAACTACTTCCGGATTGCGGAAAAAATCCTTCATCGGAATGATCCGGGGCATTTTCTCTTTGGGCCCACAGGCGAAACCTATCAACATAAAAAGAACACCCGCGGCCGCCAAATAAAACGACTTGCTCATTAGCCACCTCCCTGAAAAACTCTGATACTGAAAAACCGACCGGCTTCGCCGGTTATTTTAATACATGCGTTTCTTTTTGCCAATCGACTTTCTAGTGGCGCATCTGACAAATAACTTGACTTTAGAACGATCCATAAAGACGCACCACCGCGGGGGAGTTTGAGGGGGACGGCGTCGTTCCCCTCAGGGAGTCAGCGGAGCGAAGCGAAGCGCCGAGGGGGGAGCTTGACTCCCCCATGGAAGTGTCCCGTCTCTGCGGAGGACCTTGGAAAGAGATTTGCGAGACGGGACACTATTGCTTATAATTATAAAAAGCGCTGGAAATTATCGCTTATGGACATCGGGCCGGAGGATCTTTTCCGGTCGCGATTCCTGAACAAGCGGCTTTCAATGGAAAGAAGGAGGTCGGCATGAAAAAACTCAGCCTTGGCGTCTGTCTCATCGCTTTGCTCGCTGTCTTATCATGGGGAAAAGTCGGCGATATTCTGAAAGTGATCAACACTCCGGGCCCCTGCCCGACCGGTCTCGCTTTCGACGGCCAATTTCTCTGGCTGGCCGATGATTTTACCGACAAAATCTATAAGATCGACCCGGAATCAGGGCGCGTGGTTTCTAGTTTCGAAGCTCCCGGTCATCATCCGGAAGGCCTGGCCTGGGATGGTCAGTTCCTCTGGCACATTGACTCCGGAGAAAGGCTGGTCTACAAACTCGATCCGGGAACCGGCCGGGCCCTCGTAGTCCTCGAATCCAACAGCTCCAGCCCGCGCGACCTGGCCTGGGACGGCGAATACCTCTGGATCGCCGACTTCAGAAGTGACATATTGATCAAGGTCTCGCCCGTCGACGGCATGATGGTCCAGACTTTCGCCTCGCCGGCCGGAGAACCGACCGGTCTGGCCTTCGACGGCAAGTATCTCTGGGCCACTGACCGGGGCGAAGACCGGGTCTACCTGGTAGATCCGGCCGACGGCCTCTGCATCTCTTCCCTGCGTTCATACGGTCCTTTCCCTTCCGGCCTGGCCTGGGGAGGGGACTCGCTCTGGAACGTGGATTACGAGAATGACGAAATCTACAGGATCAAGATCTTCGATACGGAAATCCTGACCAGGTGGGATGAGAAATCCCTGTCTCTCCGGTTCATAAAGGAATTCCGCAATTACGGTCCGGGGACGGTCAAGACCCTGGACATATATCTTCCAATTCCGGAAAACCGGGACAACCAGGTTCTTCTCGAATCAGTCAAATTCAACTCCAAGCCGGCCGAAATAATCGAAGACGCCTGGGGACAGAAGATCGCCCATTTCGCCTTCAAAGATTTGAAAGGTTACTCGGCCGTCCGGCCTGAATGGACGGTAAACGCCAGGATCACAGCCGTCGAGTATTTCATCCATCCGGATAAAGTCGGAACTCTCGACGACATCCCTCAGGACATAAGAAAAAAATACACGCAGGACGGCGACAAATATCGCTTGAATGATCCTTACATCAGGGAGCTCGCCCGCAAAATCGCCGGTAACGAAAAAAACCCGTACTGGATAGTCAGGCGGATTTACGAATTCCTGGGCGATCACCTGAGCTACAATCTGAAGCCGGTCGGCGGCTGGAATCCGGCTCCGACCGTCCTCAAACGGGGGACGGCTTCCTGCTCCGAATACTCTTATTCGATAATCGCCCTTGCCCGCTCTTTGGGAGTGCCGATCCGTTACGTCGGGGCCGTCAGCTTGCGGGGGGATGACGCCAGCGTCGACGACGTCTTCCACCGCTGGACCGAGGTTTATCTGCCTCCCTACGGCTGGATTCCCTTCGATGCCAATAAGGGCGACAGGGGCGAGAGGACCCCGCCCGGCCTCAAAGTGCTCGGCGTCGGCAACGTCGTCGCCCGCTACGTGATTACGACCGAAAACGGGGGCGGTGATAAATACCTCTGGTTCGGTTATAACTACGGTTTAAACTGGACCTCGGATGGCCAGTGCCGCATCCAGGAAGAAAATTACGGCCTCTGGTCGCCGCTCGGAGAAAAGAAGCACAACAAGCCGGTGAAGTAAACGATCCGGTTCACCGTCGCAGCCGCCTGTTCTTTTTGACCTTGGAAAATCTGCCGTCATCCCTGGCCGAGGGCAGTTTGCCGACGTTATCCTCCAACCAGGCCGTCTTCACGTTTTCCCTGGCGTCAAACTCCGGAACGTACGGCTTTATGTCCAGAAGAGGCGTGCCGTCCAGAATGTCCACATCCCTGATGTGTATCACGTTCCTCTCTATCTTCACCAGGCGGACTATGGAAAAGCCTATCGAGTTGGGCCGGCTCGGGGCCCGGATGGAAAATATGCCGTGCTCTTTGTCCTCCATGAAAGGTTTCCCGACCAGAGAATATTTGCCGGCCTTATGGCAGTGATAAAGCAGGATCAAATGGGAGAAACCATCCAGGTCCTTCAAGCCCGCCTGAAATTCCGGGAATAATTCTATTCTGCCTTGGCTCGATTTACCCGCCGTGGGTTGAATGGGCGTGCCCTGCGGAGCTTTGAAAGGTGACCTGATTATGCCGATGGGCCTGTAAACTATCCTCTTCACGCTGTTTCTTTCCCGTTCTTTCATCGCTTTGAATCCCTGCCAATTTTACCAGACCGGCGCCTTCCGTTGATAGTCAAAAGAATCCATAACAAGAAAATTCCGCAGGAGTCCTGTATAATGGAATTAATCATGTTGAGATATGTTTTTGCGGTTTCCCTGCTTACCTTTTTCCTGACGCCGGCTGTTTCTGCCTCGGCCCAAGCGAACGGCGTCATCGAAATCCCTGTCTGGGTTTATGACCAGGGCAGGTTCGTCGACGACCTGGCCCCCGAAGATTTCGAAATCTATGAGAACGGAGTCCTCCAGAACACGGCTTCTCTTCGTCTGATCAAACAACAGTCGGCCGTCCGGGAAGTAAACACCGGCCCGGCATCGCCCGGGCTCAGGCGTAACTTCTACCTTCTCTATCAAACGACGGACTGGGATCCGACTCTCGGCGAGGCCATAAGTTATCTCTTCCGGTCTCTGGTTCTACCCGGCGACACCATGACCCTGGTTACTCCCATGGCTCCATACAGTTTGGCCCCGGACGCCCTGACCAGGAAATCGAAGGCCGCTCTTTCGAAAGAAATGCAGCAGATCCTTCGCAAGGACATTCAGCGCGGCGGAGGCGATTATCGAAACACAATCAGGGACCTGCGGCGGATCGTAGGGGCTATCGGAGGCTATCAGCAGAGTATGGAATCCGACGTGGAATCAGATGCCGTAGGGTCCAGTTTCGGACTGGAAATGCAGCTCGACCGTTACAAACAGGGTTTGATGAAGATCGATAACATACGCCTCCTCGACCAGAGCAAGCTCACCGATTTCGCGGAAGCGCTTAAGAAGCTGCCGGGCAGAACCTTCGTCTTTTTCTTCTACCAGCGCGAGTTCCGGCCGGAAATAAGCCCCCAGGCCATGGCCGCCCTAATGGATATGTACCAGGACACTCCGAATATCCGCGGTGACCTCCAGGATCTTTTCCAATACTACAGGCGGGACTCCATTCTCGACGCCGGACTCATCAAGAGGGCCTTCGCCGACGCCTGCCTGACTTTCAGCTTCATCTTCATGAATAAAGAATCCCGGTACATGTCCGGAGCCAACATGAGGGAACAATCCGAGGACGTTTTTCCTCTCTTCTCCGGGATCGCGAGGGCCACGGGCGGAGTCGCCTATAACTCCCAGAACGCGGCCGCATCCTTCAAGACGGCCGCCGGAGCTTCGAAAGAGTATTATCTTTTATCTTATGATTCTTCCAACCCGGACAAGGACGGAGGTTTCAGACAGATAGAAGTCAAAATCAAGGACAGGAACTATCAAATTTCATCCCGGGCCGGGTATTACGCAAGATAGGGGAGCTTATTTTTTAAGTTCTTCGACTAATTTCTTGATGTCTTCTTGAGCGGGATTCAACTTCAAAGAAGCTTCGAACGCATCCAGTGCTCTCCGGGACTGCCCTGTTTTTTGGTAGCAGATGCCCATGGCGTTGAGGACCTGGATCTCGCTGTTGTATATTTTGTTGGCTTCGGCGAGCTCCTTCAGGGCTTCTTCGTACTTTTGGAGGCCCATCAAGGCCCGACCTTTGAGAGAAAGATACTCGAAGCGCCGGCCGTCATCGGCGGACAGCCTCTCAGCCAGAGCCAGGGCCTCGCCGAAGGCCTCCGTCCTGAGCAGGAATTCGGCGTAGCGGACCAGCCCTTCCATGTAACCGGGATTAAGACCGAAGGCTTTCTTGTATAGCTCTTCCGCTTCGGCCCTTTTATTCATCTTGTCCGCCTGCCCGGCCAGCATGTAATTGAAAACGAATTGATTGGCCAGAGGGAATTTCTTGGCGTGAGCGATCGGATGCGATACCAGTTCGCTCGGGGAAACGACGAACGTTTCTTTTTTCTCGTCGAGCACCCGGCCGTCGGCGGCGACGATGCTTATTACCAGTTCATAGTAATCCGGTTCGAGCTCTTTGGCCGAAAAAACCTGGGGAATGCTCAGGTTTGATCCCGAACCGGCATTCGAGAGTTTCACGTTAAAAGACCGGGTAACGGGATCAGCCGGCCTTAGTCCCCTGACTGAAATCCGGGCCTCGCCGCCCCGCCTGATTTCTTCGGTCACGTTCATTACGTTGAAAAGGATAGCGATGTCCTCAGAAGACCCGAAGGTGTTTTTCGGATCCGTGACCAGCTTTTTATCGATTATTTTGAAAGGAACGTGGAATTCCCGTTCGTAGGTTTCGAACCGGTAGCCGATGAAAGGGCCATCGATCCGCGGGACGGCGCTTACGGCGGGAACGACAAGATCTTTTTCGAGGATTGTGAATTCTTTTCCGACGGTGTTGGTCAGCAGTATGATCAGCCGGTATTTGCCTTCCCATACGGGGAAGGAATCTTCTATGGCGATCCCGTTGGCTCTCACTCTGTCCGCCTCGCTCTCGCCGAAATAGACCGGAAAATCCCTCGTGTATTGAAAAACAATCGTCTCTCCATCTCTCAAACTGGCGTTGACCTGGTAATTGCAGTAGTGCTGGCCGCTTTCCTCGTAGAAGTCCAGGGTGATTTCCTTGGGAACTATCGAGAAATGGAGGAAACGGAGATCAGTAACCGGGTCATGAATAAGGGCGGTTATCGCCTGGCTTTCGACGAAATTGGTCAGGTACTCGGTGGAGACGATCCCTTTGTAATCGAGGAAATGAGTAGCGTAGGACAGGTTGACGTCTTTTTTCGGCGACTGCATGATTTCCGCCAGGATTATCATGTTCCTGGGCGAAGGCGAGAAATCGTAATTGTACTCACCGGGGACCATGGTAATCGACAGGTCGGCCAGGGTCGGGGAAATCTCCTTGATGCGCTCAAAAAGCTCCTCGTAATTGAGGGGATCCAATCCGGACGGATTAACCAGGAGCCTGGCCGGCCCGTCGGAAACCGGATCGTAAAGTTTGAAGTCGCCGACTCCCGAGCGCTGGTAGAAGAGCAAGTTGAAATGACTGGGCAGGTTTCTGGTGGAATCGCCGTAATATGACCACGCCTGGCAGGGAACGATGTGACTAGATGTCTCGAAGCGCTCTATGCTGACCGGGGGCCCGAGGATCATGTGGATCATTCCCATGTCGGTCTGCCAGCCCGGACGGACGCTTGACCGGCCCAAGAATTCGTTGACATATTTGAAGCGCTTTTCGATTTCGTCCTTGTACTCGTTGGCGGCCGTGCCCGGCGTCGGGTCCCTGTGCTTCCAGAAAGTCTCAATGAAGATGTCCCGGTCCCGGTTATTCGTCAGCTTCATAAAGACTTCGCGCTCCACCGGCTGGATGATGTAGTGGACGAGATTGAGCCAGGCTTGATATTGCTCAGGCGGATTGTTGACCAGCTTCGTCTGCGACCAAAGCCAACTTGAAACCAGCAGCAAAAAGACGATACCCAGGCTTTTCTTCTTAACCGGACGGAGGAAGTTGTCCGCTTCCATGGTCTTTGCCGGAGGTTTTGATGGCCGCAATATGTTATTTCTTTTTCAGAAAATCAAGGAAGCCCCGGACCTGTCCGGCTCTCTCTGATTCGGAGTCGAGCTTGAGATAATCCTCGAAAGCGGCGATGGCTTCCGCGTTCTTCTGCAAGTTCAGGTAAGTCAATCCCAGCTGATAGAGAGCATCGGCAAATCCCTGCTGCTTTTCCACGGCCTTCACATAGAATTTGAGGGCATCCTCGAATCTGGCGTTATTGTAGTAGTTGGTTCCCAGATTATAGAGAACAATCGGATCTTCGATCTTATCGAATTCGACTTTGCCGTACCATTCCAGGGCTTTGTCCGTATCGCCCCGGTTGGAATAACAATTGCCTATAGCGATAATGGCGTCGATCTGGTCGGGTTTTTCCTCCAGGACCTTGAGATAGTAGGACTCAGCCAGGTCGTATTGCTCCTGGGCGAAATGGCAATTGCCCAGGCTGATATTGATCGGATAAGCATCGGGGTATTTATCAAGGATTTCTCTGTACTTGGCTGCGGCTCCTTCGTAATTTTGCTCGTCAAAAAGCCGGTTGCCCTCGGTTAATAGAACCTTCATCTCATCCGTCACGACCAGCCCTTCGATCTTGACCAAGTTTATCGGGACCTCCGGGTTCTTCTGGTACTCGTTGACTTCTATTGATATCTTCTTCGGGGCGTAACCGACTTTCTCAAAATCGATGTTCCAGGTGCCGCCGCGGATCCAGACGGCTTTCCAGCGGCCGTCTTTCCCCGATTTTGTTTCAAAGCCGTCGTTAGCTTTGACCGAGAACAACTTGACCGTAACGTCATCTATGGGATTTCCCTGCTCGTCCAGCACGATTCCCAGAAGCCGGCCTTTCCCCTTGTAATACTGGCCCGAAAGGAGTATGGCTGCCAATAAAACCAAGCCCGTGGCCACGAAGACTTTCTTCATATTCGATCTCCTCTTGGCTTTACGCACTCATCTGTTCCGCTGTTTATCATTTTACCATCACCGGACGCAAAAAAAAAGCCCCTCTCCCGGCCGGGAGAGGGGCTTCGAACTTCAGTTTCTACGGGGAACTAAAAGGTGAAGCGGACGCCAAGACGCATGACTCTTGGATTCATGACGCCGTCGACCCTGTAGGCGTTAGCATCGGGTTTCCAGTAGTTAGCGGGATCGCCTTCTCCATAGTAATAGTAGGTGCCGTAGGACTTCTGGTACCGGCGAAGGATGGTGTCTGAGTTGAAGAGATTGAAAACGTCAAGCATCAGGTAAATCCGGCCGTTGTCTCCGAGCCTGAGCATCTTTTCGAGTTTTATGCCGAAGTTGAAAACCGGGTCGAGCCTGTCGGTCCCGAAGGGAACCATGAGGAGCGACGCGCTCCGGCTTGCCGGGTTGGGCAGGGTGTAGTTGACATAGCCGAAATACTCATTGATGATCCAGCCTTCGCGGGCCTGGAAGGTGAAGGAAGCGTTTATGTCATAAGGGAACTGGTAGAGGCCGCCCAGCTTGACCATCCAGCGGGCGTTGGTGTACTGGTTGGTGATGCCGCTTGCGCTCCCTATATAGGCTGCCGAATCATAACCTTCGTAAGCCCAGATGTTCGTCGCGCTCATATAGCCCTCGTCGCCGTAGTGAGCTTTGGAGACGTTATAGGTAAAGCTGCCGTTGAGCATCCACTTGTTCGAAAGCCTCTTGTTGACGACGAGATCGAAGCCCAGGTAGTCGTTGTAGCGGTCGCTGGGCATTCTTTCGTTAATGTTGTACGGCGAGTAATTGGTCCATGGCGCTTCCGTGTAGTACCAATCGTGGTCGGCGGCCTCGCCGGTCGAGCCCAGGCCCTCGAGAGTCGCCGGGACCCGTCCGGCCGATTCGTACCAGTCTTGATTCTGGAGATCTCCGGTTGCGGGGAAGTATTTGCGGCTCCAATTAAAATGGTCGTATTTACGGTAAGTGGCGTTTAACTGGACGGCGAAATCGGTGAAAATCTCCCTCTCGAGAGTAAACAGAACTTCCGTCATCCTGGTGGAGCCGGAATTGGCCCGGTACTGGGTGTAGGGATCTGTCGTAGCCGTCGGATTCTCGGGATCGTAGCTGCCCCAGTAGTAGCCGGCGGCGTCATCCCAGTCTCCGACGAAAGTATCGCCGGAGAAAACGGGATAAGCGTTATAATCGAGGCCCGCGCCCTGCCGGTAGAGCCAGTAAAGCTCGCTTTTGTCCAGGATGCCGTCACCGGTATCAAGCCACCAGAAATCGAGCCAGCCGCTCGCCCCGCCGGGGCTCCAGCGATCGACTACGCCGGTGCCCATGAAGTCCCCGGCCTGGCTGAATGACAGCTTGGCGATGGTCTTGCCGTCGCCGGTGACGTCCCAGGTAAATCCGATCCTGGGAGAAAACACTTTCCATTTGTAAGGATTGCCGTCGATGTCTGTGGCCTTGATCTTCGGAATTTCGACGCCGGGCAGGAGCGTGTCGTAGGCGGCTTTGGTCGAAGCTTCGACGAAATCCCAGGCAGGAGAATCAGTCACTGCCTCAATCGTCAGAGGGTTGACCGTAGGCGTCTGGACGTCATAACGAAGGCCGAGCATTATCGTGAACCGGCCGAAATTTATGGTGTCCTGGACGAAACCGGCCAGAGCCCTGACCAGCTGATCGCGATAGTAGCCTCTCCAGACGGATATATACTGCCAGTCGTCTTCGGGAAGATCGGGAAGGCCGTCGCCGGTAGTGTCGATGATAGGATAGTTATAGTTCTGGTAGAGCATCATGTTGCCGTTCCAGACCGATTCGACGTACTGAACCCTGTCGCTGTACTCGACGCCAACCTTGAATTCATGGCTCGCCCCGAACAGCCTGTCGTTGAAATACTGGGCCATGAAATTATACTGGTAGGTTGGACGTTCTACGTAGTACCGGGAAGCCTGCGAGCCGTAGTAGCGCTCGTCTGTAATGTCCCAGATCGGGGTCTTAACGAAAGAGAGGTCGTTCATCGGCGTCAGGCTAAAGCCGGCGTCGCCATAGGCGAATTTGACCGATAAGAACAGGTCGTTTCCGAACATGTGCTCGTCCTGAAGCTTGAGGATTGGGCTGCCGAAGTGGAAACGGCCGCCCTGGGCCAGTCCCTCCGGATTCTCATAAGAAGTGGAGCGTCCCAGCTTGATTTTGGCGCCGCTGTGGATGAAGGCCTCGAACCTGTTCTGGGGAATGATCTGAAGGTTTAGCTTGGCCGCGTAGTTCTCGAGCAGGGTGTCGTCTTTGTTTCCGTAAACGGTGAAAGTGCCGATGTCCTGGACTCCGTAAGAGCCCCAGAACCAGGCCTTGTCCTTGACGATGGGAATGCCGATGTTGAAGCCGTAATCCTTGTTCTTGCGGATCTTATTGTAACCGGCGATTCCCAGCTTGTCCAGTCTTTCCTGCGATACCTCAGCCTGGAAGCTCTCGTCAGTGAAATAAAAGCGGCCGCCCAGGCTCATCTTGTTGCCGCCGCGGCGGGTGACCATATTCATGGCGATACCGCCGGTCTGGACGGTGACGTCAGCTCCGCCAACCGTTATCTGCATTTCTTCGAAAGCGTCGAAGTCATAGTATGATGGAGACGAGCCTATGGCCGCCGGGTCGGTAATAACGACGCCGTCCATGGACCAGATGTTATTGCCGTAATCCGTCGCTCCGCGGGAGACATAAGTCGATTGCTGCCCGGATTCGGCTCCGCCGATATTCTCGCGGTCCATGACGACCGAGGGGGCCATCTGAAGGATGACCCACGGGTCACGGGCCGTCGGTAGTTCCTGAAGAAGTTCCTGGGTAAGGTTTGAGCCTACGGACGTTTTTTTGGTATCGACCACGGGCGTCACGGCCGTGACCGTAATCTGTTCTTCGATGACGCCGGGTTCCAGGGTCAGGGTCAGGTTGGCATTTGTGCCGACGGCGATGATTATTCCCTCCTCAATCCTCGTCTTGAAGCCCGTCAGTTCGAGCTTGAGGGCATAATCCCTTGACGCCGGCAGGGACAAAAATCTGAAGGCTCCTTCCGCCGAGGACACGACAGTTTGGGGGGCCGTGTACTGGCCGGTCAGAGTGACCGAAACACCCGGCAAAGGATTCCCGTCGGGATCGACGACCCTGCCGTAGATGTTTCCAGTCCTGACCTGAGCGAAGGCCGAAACGGAGAGGAGCAAAATGGACAGAAAAATAAGCGTTTTCTTCACGCTTTTCCCTCCTTTAAGGTGTTAGTTTCAAAACTCCATTCCCAAGTGATCAAATCACTCACTGGCTTATTAGACGAATGATATTTTTCTATTGTAGCGACCACCTCCCATTTCCAAATTTCCATAGGTTATTTATGTATCGCAAATTACATGCCAGAATCATTAAACAAATCTAACTATACTAATATGTGATAATTAGCATGAAAAATCGCGCGTGCCGGCCAGGCAAAAACATCCGGTTTTTTGGATACTATCCAATATTTTGGATAAAAATTCCTATACTCTCTGCAGCCGCTTCAAAAAGCCCGGATCAATATCACAACCGAGGCCCGGTTCCTCCGGCAGCGTGATAACACCATTCCTTACCGTCATGCCGCCGATGACCGGATCTTCGACGTGCTCGGAGTTCCCGTCCAGGTCGGCGAAAATAATGTTGATTTGAGAGCCGACGACATGAGCGGCCGCGGTCAGGGCCAGCTTTGATTCGATCATGCAGCCGGCCATGCAGTTCACGCCGGCAGCGTCGGCGATCTGGGCAATGCGCACAGAATTGGCAATGCCGCCGGCCTTCATCAGCTTGATGTTCAGATAATCGCAGGCATCTTCCTTGATGAGTTCCATCGCGTCGGCGGGAAGAAAACACGACTCGTCGGCCATAACCGGTATGGGACTGGCGTTACGGACTGTTCTGAGTCCGTCGACGTCTTTCGCCGCCACCGGCTGTTCGGCGAACTCTATTCCGAGCTTATCCATCTTCCGGAGAGCGTATATCGAAACCGGCACACTCCAGCCCTGATTGGCGTCGATGCGGATCTTGACCGATCCGCCTACGGCCCCGCGAATGGCTTCCAGCCGCTTTACGTCCTCGTCCGGGTCGAGGCCGACCTTGACTTTGATGATCTTATAGCCGGAAGCGACGAATTTTCCGGCCCGGACGGCCATTTTTTCCGGTGTGTCTAGGCCGACCGTGATATCGGTCTCGAAACTGTTCCTCTCCCCGCCCAGAAGCCTGAAAATGGGCAAACCGGCGACTTTCCCCAGGATGTCGAACAGGGCCGTGTCGAAGGCCGCCGCGGCGCTCGGATTGGAGTGAACAAAGGCCCCGAACTCGCGCGTTATTTTCCCCCAGGCCAGGGGATCCCTGCCGATCAGCATGTCCCTTAGACTGCGCGCGGCCGCGGCGGTCGTGGCCTGAGTCTCTCCGGTGATCGGAGGAAAAGGACAGGCTTCGCCGATGCCCGTGATTCCCTGGTCGGTCCGAATTAGGACGAGAACGTCGGCCGCCGACTTCATCTCACCTATGGAGATTCTAAAAGGCTCAGCCAGCGGGATGTCGAAAAGATAGATGTCGATCCCGGTTATCTTCGTTCTTTTGACCCCGTCCGAGGCCCGGTCCGAGGCCAAAGACGAAGCCCCGTTTGCAAAGAAAAGGCCTCCTCCCAAAACTCCGAGGGCCCCAGGCCCGATAACGTTGAAAAATTCCTTGCGCGATAATTTCATGAAACCTCCTCTCTATTTCTCGTTCCTCTGGCGAGAGAAACGAATATTCCCAGGAAACAGACACCGGCATAGAGTATGAAGGCCATTCTCAAACTGGCCAGAAACTTTGGGAAAAGTATGGGCGTTATTGGCGCCTCTCCCAGGAACAGGGCAAAAATCATCAGAGTGATGCCGGCCCCGAACATCTGGCCGGAAAGACGCATGGTCCCGAGCGTCGCCGAGGCCGT
>Ga0172365_10001783_pt1 | contig 15553 bp, 16 predicted proteins | sample LakKivSesite48cm_FD_114535 | JGI IMG/M metagenome (GOLD analysis project Ga0172365, IMG submission 114535) | Sediment microbial communities from Lake Kivu, Rwanda - Sediment site 48cm | ecosystem: Environmental > Aquatic > Freshwater > Lake > Sediment | place: Rwanda: Western Province, Lake... | reverse complement strand
CAAGCTCATCAACTACAGCTACAAGGAAACCCCCTCCTCACCCCAGTTCTTCCTGTACTCTCTCGCATCGCCCGAAGACGCGGTTCTGTGGCACGGCATCGGCGCGTTCGGAGCATCAGAACTTCTGAAGAGCTACACGACAACACGACTCGAATGCCACAGCGGCTCACTGCTCAAAGACTTGAAAGAAAAATACGGCGTAACAGTGAAAACGCCTCTGCAGTTCAATCTCATCCCAAAGCACATGTGGTTCCACCCCGTACACCGCAACATAGACGCGAGCATAGGCTGCATCGGGGATTTGAGTTTCCTAGCAAGCTTGGGCATGAAGATGGAGCACTTGCCAACGGAGCAGTTTATTCGCAAGTAACCACACATTAAATTTGGACTGAAGCACATGTTCTTCAAACAGATCAAGCGTCACGGAGACAACTTCTCCTATATCATAGCCGACGAAGTCACAAGAAAGGCCGCGGTCATCGATCCAAGCTTCAACGCAGAAGACATAATCGAAACATGCGAAGACAACGATCTAACCATAGAATACATAATCAACACACACGGCCACAGAGACCATACTTCAGACAACGAACCTGTCAAATCGCATCTGGGCGGGAGAATAGTTGCTCACAAATCATCAGCCGTAAAGAAGGACTTGGCAGTGGTCGACGGAGAAACCCTAGTGTTGGGAAGCCTAAGCATCAAAGTGATCCACACACCTGGGCACACCCCAGACGGCATCTGCCTATTGACCAATGGCAAGCTACTAACAGGCGACACACTGTTCGTCGGAGAATGCGGCAGAACTGATATGCCCGGCGGAAGCGCCGAAGACATGTACCACAGCCTCTTCGACAAACTAATGGAGATAGGCGACAACGTTGAAGTCTACCCGGGCCACGACTACGGCCCTGCTCCTCACTCCACGATTGGAGCAGAAAAAAGATCCAACTACACGCTGGAAAGAAGAACACTAAAAGATTTCATCGAGTTCATGAAAGAACCTTAAACGTGTTTGCTACACTGACGATACAGCGTGCTTGAAAGTGATTCATCTGAGATTTTCTTCGTCGTTCTCGCAAAACAGATAAAGGTTCTTCCCCAACTAGCTAGACAGTTAAGAGTTGTGCCTGAAACATGTCGGAGAGAAAAAATCTTCTAGAGCAACCCGTGAAGCACATCAGAATAAACAGCACGCTCACGGTGGACCAGCTTATCCAGCAGTTCAAGAACTCTGGCTCCTTCGGTGCAGGACGCCTCTCCACTGCTTGCGACATTTATGAAAAGATGGCACGGGACAAAGAGTGCACGATATTCCTAGCCTTAGCCGGCGCAGTCGTCCCTGCGGGAATGCGATCACTAATCGCGGATCTCATCCGCAAGGGCCTCATCAACGTAGTCGTGAGCACGGGCGCAAACATGGTTCACGACACGATAGAAGCACTGGGCGGACATCATTACAAAGGACACTGGCTCATGAACGACCACGTGCTATACAAGTACCACATATACCGCATCTACGACGTTCTCGTTCCCGAAGAAGACTTCATCAAACTAGACTACAAGCTAGTCGATATATACGACGAGATTGCGAAGGAGAACAAGGGAAGAAGCCTGTCCTCGAGCATGTTCGCCCATGAGCTAGGTAAAAGGCTCAAAGACCCCAACTCGATCCTGCGCGCAGCCTACGAGTCAGAAGTGCCTGTCTTCCTACCATCCGTGCGAGACTCCGAGTTCGGCTACATATACTACCTTCACGCTTCGCGAAGAGCATTCAAAGACACCCTGCTTCTGGATGCCTTCAAAGATGTTCCTGAAATCATAGGCATCTGCAGACGTTCCGCCAGAAACGGGATGATAGTCATCGGCGGAGGAGTACCCAGAAACACCATCCAGTCTGCAGCTCTAGCCACAAAATCTGGCCTAGACTATGCAGTTGTCATAACGATGGATCGGGCCGAAACGGGCGGGCTGTCAGGCTCCACGCTGGAGGAAACTATTAGCTGGGGTAAGCTTAAGGACAAGGCCGATTCGATCATGGTTATCGGTGATGCCATGGTGGCCTTCCCGATCATCGCTGCCTCAGTCACTGAAAGGCTTGGCGCAAGCTTCAAGAGGAAGAAACCAACATGAAAGAGAAAACTGAGTGTGGACAGAAATTCTGCGGCAACTGCGATTGTCACAATGCTTACAATTATCCAGATGAATCGTTCTGTACCAGACGATTCCGCAAAGGCCAGAACCCGATAGTAAAAACGCTGTGGTACTGCGAAGAATGGAACCTGAACTCTCAACACTGCCAGTGTCTAGAAGATGCCACGAGAAAAGAGAAAAAGTGACTCTCCAGCACTTTGTTTAGCATTAAACCAAAGAGCATTCGCCAATGAATCACACTCAACACGTTGATCCTAAAACAAGGTGACATTGTTGAAGCAGAAAAGAGGGTACAGACGCGGCTACCCCGTCGCAATCCTGATAGGTTTAGAAGAAGACCGCGCGGTCGCGTGGAGAGTCTTCAGCAGCATTGTCAAACCTGAAAAAACCATCTTGCTTGATGGAACTAGGAATGACCCAAAAGCCTTGTACAACTTTCACGAATCAGTCGTCAACGCGCTGAGACCCACACTAAAAGAAGGCGTCAGAAGCATCATTCTTGCATCTCCCATGAGGACCAATTACGCTCAAACATTCATCGATCACATCCGCGGACATCACGCATGGCTCGCTCAAGGCCCAAACAAGGCAGTATTCTCTGAAACCACCGGATCCGCAGGCACACTGTCGGAGGTAGCCATCTTAGCTAGAACTCCCGTGTTCCGCCAGCTGATTAGCGAGACCACTTCAGAGGAGACAGAAAACCTTGCTAACATGCTGGAAAAACGGCTCAACGCTTCAGATCAGAACACACTCGTTCTGTACTCGCTTGAGGAGATAGAAGACTTGATCCTTAGTTCTCAGAAGCCCAGCAGACCCAAGCCTGAATACCTCATGCTCACCGACAAGTACCTATCAAGCATCCGTGAAAAGAATAGAATACACAGGCTGATCCAGATAGCAACGAATAGAAATGTCAAAACAAGGATAGTTGATGCGGAATCACCAGCGGGTCTACGCCTTACGCAATTGGGTGGAATCGTCTGCTTTGCGCAGCCTATGAATAGGCAACCGCGGAATCATTAGGGAGCCAATAAAACAAGATTATGAACGCTTTTTTGAGAGGTCTCTTCAACAACGTGCCCAGTTTATTTCATACCCAGTTTCTGATTCTGTTCCAGACGCTTCACGGCTTCTTCGACGCGTTTTCTGCGTGTCTCTTCCTTCTTTGCGCTGTCAATCCAGTCGACGAATTGCCTCTTGTAGCCGTTGGATAATTTGCTAAAGTTGTCCGATGCTTTCCTGTTTTTTGCCAAGGCTTCTTTCAAGTACGAAGGAACTACAAGTTCTTTTCTAAGCGCAGGAGTTCTGAACCATTGTCCATTATCCTTGGCTTCTGTAACCCTTGCCAATCCTGCTTCCACCATTCTTCCTTCTCTGATCATCTTTTCGGCTCTTCTCTTGTTTGTCTCTGACCACATGCTTCTGCTCGTCCGAGGCGTAAACTTTCGAGCGCATCTCTCTTCATCTATCCTTTTGATGATGCTGTCTACCCAACCAAAGCACAACGCTTCCTCAACCGAATCCTCATACAGAATGCTGGGTCTCCCAATGTGCTTCTTGTAATAGATCAACCAAACCTCTTTCTTCGTGCAATGATTTCCCCTGAGCCAAGCACGCCAATCATTCCTGTTGGATACATACAATTCGTCAGTCATTTCAACAAGACAACTCGTTCGCCATTCTTGCCGTCGTCTTTCCTCTTGCATACGCCTGAAGATGTAGCAATTGTAATATACAAACATCGTGATAAGAGTAGGGTGATGCTCATGAAATCCAAATTCACGTATACCGGAATAAGAGTCACGGATTTACAGAGGTCTATAGACTTCTACACGAAGATACTCGGCATGAACCTGATAGATCGAAGCAAGATAGAACAAACAAAAGGCGAAACCGCAGTCTTGCAGAGTGAGAAGGGTGGACCCGTTCTGGAACTCAACTGTTACCGCGAAGGCAGCCCCTACAACACGAAATACAGCGTGGGAGAAGGACTGGATCACCTAGCCTTCAAAGTCGACGACCTAGACAAAGCCTTGGAGGAAGCAAGAAAAGCAGGACACAAAACCGTCCTGAAACTGCAACAGGACAGCGGCAGATGGGCCTACATAGAAGACCCAGACGGAATATGGCTCGAACTCTTCTGAATAACCTACTCTAGCCATGCGATACAAGTGTTCTGAGAGGGAACAAATCAGCAAGCGCGTGAGGTACATTCCTAATAGATTAACCTAGTATTGACAATTAATGATGCTTTGTTCGTGAGAAGTGTGACTCGAGAATGACCAAGTCGTTCATGATGAAGTTGGGTGAAATACAGCCGAGTCAACTATTCATAAATTCGGAGAAACTGTCCTTGGTTATGAAGACTTTTGACGTGAACCCCAGATCAATTGAACCTATACCTGTGAAGAAAATCGGCGAACAGATAGTCTTCGTAGATGGCCATACTAGGGTATTTGCAGCGTTCCTGAAGGGCATGTCAGAGGTTAAGGTGTACTGGGAAGAGGATGAGCTTGACTGGGATGAATACGAGGTCTGTGTAGATTGGTGCAAGAAAGAAGGAATCCGCACTATTGCCGACCTCAAAGATCGAGTCATATCAGCAAAGGAGTATCAGGTTCTCTGGCTTGACAGATGCGAGAAAATGCAACGAGATCTAGAGGCAAAGCGGAGCAGGAAGCAGCAGTAACGTGCTCCAACGTGTGGCACTCCAAATCTAAACCCAGAGTATATTTTACATACACGTAGAATCAAAGGCGTTCTGATCACAGTTTCAAACCCAGTTCAAGCCTGACTTCCTTCTTCTCTATGTCCTCATTAGAATATGCCGTAACATCAAAACCTATCAGTTCGAACCCGAATCTCAGATAAAAACAGATCGCAGGAACATTACACGACTGTGTTTCAAGAACCAGCGCTCGTGCTCCCTTTTCTTTCGCAATTCTGACTGCATACTCCATCAATAAGATCCCTATTCCTCTCCTGCGAAACTCCTGTTCCACAAGGAACTCCCAGACCCGCATCCTATTGTTCCACTTTTCATAACCCAGCTCAATCCAGCCAACTTGCTTGCCGCTTAGCACTGCAGCGAAAACCCTAGGTTCTTCAACATGCTCTTCGAATAGCTTGTCTTCAAAGATCTTTTCGCGAATCTTCTCGAAAGGCTTGAGAACGAAGTCCATTTTCCAGAATCCGGCTCCGTGGCAAATGGACAAATCATAGTAACCAGAAGTGGAGTACCTAGAAATCAGCTTATCTGGGTAAGCATCATTCTTCGCAAGCTCGACTATCCTAATTTCCTCTTGGTCCATACAATCCCACAGTTTGTAGCTTCGGTCTTATCCGAGCAATCCCACGATTGAGCACTATGAATGTAATTGGGTCATCATTAATGTTTGTCTCAAGTCTTGAGTTTATTGAATCTTACCGTCAACTATGGGCATTCCTCAGTCATCTGCACGTGAGTCTATTCATGGGTTCATTTGCGACTTGATTTGCGTTTCTGCCTTTGCCCTGCTGCGGATGAGCATATATGTTAAAATACGGGATTCCTCGCGTGTGTGCCGAAAAAAGAATCCTTTTTTAACATGGGGTAGGCTTTCGACTGCAGTGTGGGATTTTGAGGTGAAAAGCGAAGACGCCAAATACGGATATTCGGTATCTACTAGGTATATCCTAAGTGCTTATTGGTCAAACATTTTCGCTATTCTTTCTCAGTTGAGATGTCTTTCGATTCTTCTAGAGACCTTTTCAGCCTATTTTCGCATTCTCTCTGGAGCCATAGCCATCTCCCAAGATACCACTCGTTGCTCCATGTTTCCTTCTGTTCTTACAGCCACTTTGCGGTTCCATTAGTTTTGCGCCTTCGCAGGTTCTCTATAACCGGCAAATGGTGCAACCAAACAGGATTATAGCAGAACTGTATGAGCAGTGAGCAAGGAAATTCCTGACAATCGTAACAAGCTTCGTGACCACGCTGTTTGAAACAGCAACTATAGATGTCGCATTGCTTGTGATGTGCCGAAGCAGCACATTCTCCACAATCGCAGCCGCAACCACGACATTTCTTGTAGATTAGGTAATCAACACAAGCCCCACAGAAGAGACCGCAAGGCGCAGCCCAATTGTTTTCTATGGTCGAACTCAATCATACTACCATCTGTTTATTGCCCATGTTCTCTGTATTCTGAGGACAGGTTTGTGCATGTCGTATTTCAATGTTGTCAAACTATGAATAGGCAGCAGAGCGATAGCATTCGGTGATTTCATTTCTCGCCAAGCTTATCTGCCATGTTAAGCGATATTACATATATGGAGATATACAAACAGCCCCTCTACTATGAAATCGCCTTCAGCTTTATCGATCCAAAAGAGCAGATCGACAACTTCGAAAAAATAATCTCGAAATTCAGCAAAATAAGAGTCCAGAGCTTTCTGGACATTGCCTGTGGACCGAGCCTGCAGCTGAGAGAGATTGCGAGAAGGGGTTATGAAGCGATCGGACTGGACTTGAACAGCGAAATGTTGGGATATCTGAGAGAACGGGCAAAAAAGGAAGGACTGAAAATCGAGACTGTGCAAGCAGACATGTACGATTTCAGGTTAAAGAAGAAAGTAGATTTTGCTTTCATAATGATGGGCTCCTTGCGCGTCAAGTCTAACGAGAGGTTTCTATCCCACTTGGATTCCGTCGCAACCTCACTCAACAAAGGCGGTTTATACCTCATCCAGAACATTAGTCTGAATTGGACGAGAGATAGTAAACAAAGTTGGACGATGAAGAGAAACGGAATATCAGTGAAAACGAGCTTCGAAACGAAACACTCCAAAGATACACTAAACCAGATCTACACAGAAAAACTGACGCTCGAAGTCAATGACAACGGCCATAGAAAGAAGTTCGCTCAAGAAGAAGACTTGAAGTTCATATTCCCACAAGAGTTCAAAACTCTCATAAACCTGAATGGAGAATTCGAGTTCCTAGGATGGTGGAAAGGAAACGGCAATATCTGGCACATGGACCAACCACTAGAAAAGGCCAAAGACCTAGGCAACAACATGGTACTTCTGAGGAAGAAATCATGTCCATGACTCACAGGAATACTGTTCTGAAAAACCGATCATACACAAACGAAAGAACGTTTTGATGAAAGAAACGTGAACAATTACTCGGTATGAAGATGTTTTCCCATATTTTCCGCATTTGCCATGTCAAGAACCGTGATAGATCAATGGCGTGGCCTATCTGGGGATTAGTTGAAATCGGGAATATGCCCTTCCAGAGTGCGACCTGTCGCAGCGTCGATGATTATGGTTCGGTGAGTAGGTCGTTTCTTGTGCCTCACTTTTAGAGTCCAGATTGGTAGCAGCACCATCTCCGCAGAAACAGGCTTGACCCCCAATTTCAGTTCCAAAGCGCGGTAGACTTTGCCTATTCCAGTCTTTATCGTTGGGAATCCCTCCTCAACTTCGTTGGGAAGCTTGGGAACAAAGGCAATGTCTTCATCATCGTCCAGATTCCTAATTTTCTCTGCCCCCTTCGTCATCAACTTGTGAAAAACTATCGCCTTCTTGTCCAGCGATACTATTGCTCCGTTCTCTGCGCTCAAATAGTACTCGTCCAGTTCCTCTTTTCTAAAGAAGAAAAATCTCTTCTTCTCGCGTGAAGCTGACACTTTCCAGATCGGAATGTAGGAGAACTTAGCGTCTGAAACCTCTTCATTTTTGAAAAGCAGTCCGCCTTCCAGCATGGGTTTGACCCTGTTGATAGCCTCTGCCTCAGCAATCCTCAAAGGGATTGTCAAGACTTCTCCAATAATGTTCTTAGACGGCTCAAACCCGAACCTTGACAGCCAATACACGTGTTCGACGCTTTCTTTGGCACGTCCTTTTTTCACAACCCCTTTGTTGACAAGCTTGCGAAGTGCTTCTTCTGCGTCCTTCACATCAACATCAAGATTCTCGGTGATAGCACTTGTTGGCACCCCTCTCCTTGCAGAATTAAGAAACAACTGGATTCGCTCTTCAAGCGGTCTAGTTTGAGGACGTACTTCCACCGCCACAGGAACAGGTGTAGAAGCAGGCTTGATTGATACCATGTTTTTCTCGACCGGTGCTTTTTCTTTTGCCATATACTTCTCATAGAACATTGCCAATTCTGGCGACAGGTACTGAGAAAGATCCCTTTCATTCAACGTTTGATGACCTGTGACCAGCCATCTGACTTGAAAATCCACTACATCCGCGTAAAAGTCTGGAGACAACATGAGAAATTCGCCGGTACGCAAACTTGGAAGCCTTTGCAGAACCAGCTCGGCTCGCACAGGGTCCACCGACTGTATGATCTTCTGCACTCGGCCAATGTCTTGGCTCGTCATCATGCGGCCTAAACACCAAGTGTTCACCTGTGCCAAGGCCTTGTAATCTATGTCCGTCACGTTCTGTGTAGCCGCGACAAGCCCAATACCGTACTTTCTCGCCTGCTTGAAAAGAAATGAGTATGCCTCTTTCGACGGCGGGTTCCTAGGATAAGGTGGAATGTAAGGAGCGATCTCGTCAACGTAGAAGAGCAGTTGGACTTCTTCAGAAGGGTTCTTCAGCATCCAGCAGTAGAGTTCTTTCAGAAGCGTTGCCAGAAAGAACTGCTTGTCGTTCGCGGAGCTCAGAGTGTTCAAGTATATTATGTTAACGGGAACTTTTCCATCGCTACGATCCATGAACATCTCGATGTCTATCTGAACGCCCATCTTGAACATCAAAGAGGGGGTCCCTACAGTGAGGAACCGTAGCTTTCTGGCAATCTCCGGTGGCTCATTTCTGGAGACAAGGTAGAAAAGAGCCTCAGCAATCTTCAGGGGTGGCCTGAGAACTAGGTTTGCCAAGTGATCAATGTCCCTTATCGGTTGTCCTTCCTGCCACAGATGCTCCAGTATCGTGAACAAGTAAGCTTTAGCCCCTCTTCCAGCATCAGAATTAAGATCGTACCCGAGAAAACCTGAGAGAGAAGTAGCCGTCAAATCAAGAGCCAGAATGGCCTCCTCTCGAGGCGTGTCTTCCGAAGGGAACCTGCACGGGTTGACACTGATGGGAATGGCTTTGCTACTGGCTGGGGTGAATATGGCCACTCTCGCCTTCTCAAAGAACTGTTCCTGAAAAGCCAGCGATTCACCATGCTTTTCTATCTCTTCCGGATCGCCCTTCATGGCAAGGGAGGCAATATCGCCTTGAGGATCAACTATTATCAACGGGATATTGTTCTTCACGCCTTCCTCCATAACACACTTGCAGAGCACGGTTTTCCCTGATCCGCTACCGCCGAGAGCCATAAAGTGGCGATGGAAGGCCTTCACTGGTAACTCAACAGGTGTTTCTTTTGATATTTCTCTGCCTAAGAAGAAAGACAGATTCATTCCTCTCCGTCTAATCTTCTTCGTTTCTTTATTTGTTTTTGCATCAAGCAAATTCATAATCACACACAAGCTACCTGAAGTTTTCAGGGAAAAATGTGTACAGGCTTACAGAGGCCAACAGTGATTCGCTGTGTTCCAAACATGAATACGCATGCATAGGATCTACATCTTTTATATTGCTCGACTACGAACCTTTTGTGCATGGAACCACAAGCCAACCAGCAGTCGTTCAAGAGCTATCTAACGTTCTTCGCTGGACAACAGGTTTCGCTGTTAGGATCGTCTATTGCCCAGTTTTTGCTGATCTGGTGGATAACTCTGGAAACAAACAGTGCCGTCTACCTATCGATCGCTTTTCTCGTCGGTTTTGCCCCGATGATTATCCTAACACCCTTCGCAGGTGTGCTTGTGGACAGATGGAACCGCAAAGTGGTAATTGGCTCCGTGGACTTCTTGCAAGCCTTAACCACGGTTGTGCTTATTTTCCTGTTCTCAGCGGGCTTCGTTTCGGTTCTGGTGATCTTGGCGTTCCTTGCCATGAGAAGCGTCTATCAGGCCTTCAACGTTCCCGCAGTGAGCGCTATTATTCCTTTGATGGTTCCGCGGGACAAGTTGAGCCGCATGAACGGCTTAAACTATCTTCTTACAGGCACGATGACCATGATCGGACCGATCGTTGCAGCGGTCTTGTTGGCAACTGTGAAAATCGACCTGATTCTCTGGATTGACCCTGCGACTTTTCTGGTTGCGCTGATCCCGCTCTTGGTGATAAGGATTCCTTCGGTCAGAGAGAAGGCGGAGAGAACGCCTTTCGCAAAGGATTTGGTGGAGGGCTTGTCCTTCATCAAGAATGCAAGAGGATTCGTGCCGCTTGTCATGCTGGCAACAGTGCTGAATTTCCTACTAGTGCCTTTTGACACTCTGACGCCTTATTATGTTAAAGTTGAGCATTTTGGAGACGCTGGGAGTCTAGCATTAATCATGGCATCTGCGCAGGGAGGAATGCTTGCTGGTGGAGCTCTGATGTCGGTGATGAAGGGCTTCAAGAGGAAGATGGTTGCGGTAATGGCCTTCCTGTACGTCATCTTCCTTGGGTATGCTCTTGTGGCAATCACTCCCGTTGGGCTTTTTTGGTTTATGGCGTTGGGGGCGCTTATTCTAGGTTTTGGCGCTGCCCCGGCTAATGTTTCTCTAGCGACGATAGTGCAGACGATTGTCCCGTTGAAGATGCAGGGGAGAGTGAACTCGGTTTCAATGGCGTTGGCTTCAGCTGCCACGCCGTTGGGCATGGTGATGGCTGGAGCAGTAGTGGGATTCACAGGAACAACCAAGCTCTTCCTAGGCTGCGTTGTGGCCGGCGTATCAGTTGCGACGCTGTCATGGTTTTTGACCGACATCAAACATGTAGAAGAAGAGCAGAAAACGCTTGATTCAGAAAACCAGACGAAAGCCGAGTAATCCATCGCTATCGTTCGAGTAAACGTTTTCTGAAGCGTGCGCGCTCCCTTGTTGTTTTCACAGTTTCTTCACTGTACTTCTCTTTCTTCTTTTTTCTCGTTCTACTGAGTTTCCTGATCCTTTTTGTCAGCTTCTTTATTTTCTTGGTGTCTTCACGTCTACGTTTGTTTTCTTCCTTTCGTATCCAGTCATGAACATAGAACCCAGACGGCATAACAGGGTTTCCCCACGGTGTGCTGTTCTTCAAATAGACTAGGCAGTTCCACACATTTTAGGATTACCTGAAGACAACGTACTCTATGAGCAGCTCACACGGTAGGCATGGAAAGACAGATGCTCTCTGAGCAAAGGGCGAAATAGGAGTTTATCAACCTGACTCAACTTATAGTCTAGAAGCTGTACCGCTCTAATGAGGAGAATTGGTATTTTGCATCTTGAAGATATGAAGAAAGAAATAGAGACGCTTGTCTTAGAGAAGGGTTTCTACAACATGCCAGAGGATATTCCGAAGAAACTGCTTTTCGCTTTTATTGAACTGGGCGAAGCCAGTGACGCTTGGAAGAAGGGTGAATCTGAAGAGAAAATAGCTGAGGAACTGATTGATGTCGTGTTCTATGTTCTGGATACGAGCAGGCTTGCGTGCCCATCAGTAAACATGGATGAGATGTTCAAGAAGAAACTTGAAAAGAACAAGTGCAGAGTATACCAGTATGGAGAGGGGCATCGAACAAGACCCGCATGACGAGCGAAATAGTAAATACTGTATGTGAGTCGCATGAAAATACTGTTTGTGTGTTCTGGAAACGCGCATCGTAGCCCTCTGGCAGAAGCGCTGCTCAAGAAACTGAGGCCAGATTTGGATGTAGATTCTGCAGGATGGCACGTGGCCATTCCTATCTCGGCAAAAGTGAGGGAGTTCTTGGTGAAGCAGAATGCTGAGCAGTACCTCAAGAAAGCTCCTGAAAATCTGGCTGGCAAGAAACTCGAGGAGTACAATGTTATCGTCGCCATGGAGCAGCGACACAAGGATTACGTCTTGAGCAAGTGCCCGGAATGTGGAAATAGGATAATTGTCTGGAACGTTGAAGACCCCTACTCTATGCCCGATGACGATGCTGAAAAGGTCTATGAACAGATCAAAGAGAAAGTCGAGGAATTAGCGAAATCTCTGTGAGCTATTCTACTAGACTAAAGAACCCAAGCAAGACGTCTACGGTTTTGGCATGATTATGGCTTGATCCATGTTCCCGTAGACGCAAGCTTTTCCATCTAGGAAGAGTTTTCCAACATAAGCGCATGTAACGGCGTCCAGTTCATGATCGCTCATTCCTTGAGTCAACCCTTCGATCTTCAACTTCTCCAACCCACTGCTTAGTTTGGCGAGTCCTTGCTGTTTTCTGGGTATTCCGAGAACGTCTTGCGCGCCCCCGGGATAAACCTCTATAACCTCAAAATGCTTGTTCTCAAGGATCCTTCTCAAGCTTATGCCTCTCGCGGTCAGTTTTCTCATTGGCCCTAACGTCACGGGAAAGAACTTTATCCCTCTCTTCAGAAGCTCCTTGTCGCACTCTCTCAGATGCGTGTTCGTCCGTTCTTCTATGGATCTCCTTCCTTCCGGAAGACTTAGGGGTGCATCAACAGCCACTATTCGCGGCTTGACTTCCTCTATTCTTTTAACGATCTCGATGTCTTCGTAAACTAGAAGCGTCTCAGCTACCAGTCCCGTGAGAACGCAAAAACCGGTAGGTCTACTCTCAACGCCTGCTAGATCCAAACCCACTGCCGACATTCTGTCACAAACTCAAAGCATCTGCAACCACGTCATAACCACGTCGTGAGCGTTCCTGTCCCATAAACACGTAGACTCTCATTTTTTCTGTTCTTTGAGGCTCTCTTTGAGTGAAGTGGCCACTTTAGACGCGATCCCGATGTTCCTCTTGAGTTCACTCATGCTGGTCGCGACGCTCCTGTAATACTCAATCGACCCCTTGTCCACGGTTCTCAACAAGATAAGGTTAGTGGGATAGAAATAGTGACCGAAAACGTCCTTACTTCGCAGGGACTCCTCATTATCTTCAGCAGAATACTTGACGTGAACCTTTATGAAAACGATTCTGTCTCCATATTTCTGTGCTATTTCTTCTGCCAGCTTTTCCATTTTCGGTTTTTGTTCCTCGCATGCGGGACATCCATCTCTGGCAATGGAAACGACATAAACTTTGCCGATTTCAGGCGCCAGATGTTCCAAGACAGCTCTCGCGTTTCCAGAAGTCTTCTTCTCAAGGTCGATGAATTCTTTAAGGATTGACATGCGGTTTAATCAGCTAAGGACGATATTTAAGTTATTAGTCGGTCTTTGCGTAATTCGAACAGTTTTTATTTGTACACTGCAGAGGTTTTTTGGTAGACTAATGGGAGTTGGAGTAACATAGTCGAGAAAGGTGCTACTTGTATGTGTGATTAGCGGGTCCTGTCGTGGTGGTTGACGAATCTTGCAGCTGCTCCACGTACGGCTTACTATACTATGGTGAACCACTGAAAGAAGTGAAGCCGAAAGCTAAGAAATAGTTGATTCAGCCCGCTTCTCTATTCTTGCTGCTGTGTACGATTCTCAAACACGTTTTTTCCATTCTGCTCTGAGTTTGGAAACAAAGCCTTCCTCGTCCTCTACCATCCTCTTTTTCACTTCTCTCCAAGTAGCGGGGCAGTCCTTGTACTCTGCTCCTATGATGCCATGAATCAACAGGTCGACTTCTTGCCTGTTCTCACTCGTGACTTCTATTCCCGCCTTCTGGAAAACGGTTTTCAGATGCCTAAAGTAGCATGTCACACGAACCACTGAGACAACTGTCTCTTGTCTCAAGTTATATCTTTTGGGCAGTGCTTTTCTAGCAGACTCCAAGGCACATATCAAGCCTCATTATCGTTGCTTCATAATCGTTATCGCTCACCTAACCGAGAAGAGTATGTGATGTTTCCGTCAAGAAACAGCAGACTAGCGTGTTTTCTCTTCGTTACTCTAGCCTTTCTTTTCACCGTTCAGCCCGTCTCAGCAGCTGTAACGAGTTTCAATGTACCAGTTGGCGAAGAAGTAACAAAGACCATGAACCTTGCGGTCGAAGACCATGTTTCCATAAGGCTTACGACAGTGAATCAAGAAAACAACGGCATCTTGGATTTCAAGCTGACCTACCCGAATGGAGCCGTCAAAGTAGATTATGGCAACGTAGGAAACGTCAACTATGCTTTTGTGTGCGATGTGGAGGGCGAATACCTCTTGCATTTTGCTAACGTGGGCTCGTCTGAAGATGTTCTCGTGAGCTTGAACTTTGAAATTGAACATTACATTTGGGGCATGCCTCAAACACTCTTTCTAACGATGATTATCGCGGCTGTTTGTGTGCTGGCTGTTGTAGTCTTTGCTTTGATGGGAAAATCATAGCAAAGAACCGACCTGTCGCGTTGACGCGCTTGCTTCTGCTTGGCATGTAAATCATTTATACTGATCAGCCAATAATATCGGTTCTCAGTGAGGAAACATGCTTGTAACGAACAAGGATTTGATGGTTCCTGCCAGAAGAAATGACTACGGAATCGGCGCTTTCAACGTCAACAACTTAGAAGCAGTACTAGCAGTCGTGGAAGCTGCGACTGAAGAAAAATCGCCAGCCATAGTCGCTGTCACTCCTAGTGCGATCAAGTACGCTGGCCTACCATACTTATCAAAGATCGTTCGCACGGCCGCCGAGCTTGCGCCAGTGCCATTGGCCCTGCATCTTGACCACGGCGAGGACTTTGAAACCGCTTCCAAATGCGTAGGCGCTGGTTTCACGTCAGTGATGATTGATGGCTCCAGCTTGAAGTTTGAGGATAATGTTGCTTTGACGAAACGTGTGGTTGATATGGCACATGTGAAGGGAGTCTCGGTTGAGGCCGAACTGGGCAGACTTGCGGGTGTGGAAGAATCGACTGTGGAAGAGAAGGACGCTATCCTGACCGACCCAGCCGTAGCCCAAGAGTTTGTTGAGCGGACAGGCGTGGACACGCTTGCGGTTGCCATCGGCACGTCTCATGGAGCCTACAAGTTCAAGGCTGAACCGAAGCTTGATTTTGAGAGACTGAAGCTTATCAGCAAACAGGTTGATATCCCGCTTGTCTTGCACGGAGCCTCAAGCGTGCCCGGCTGGATTATTGAAAAAGCAGCGAAGTACGGTGCTGAACTCGGTGGGGCTAAAGGCATTCCGGAAGAGCACGTCCAGAAAGCCATTTCCATGGGAATCGCGAAAATAAACATCGACACAGACCTGAGGCTTGCTTTCACTGCGACGGTGCGAGAAGTCTTAGCGAATTCTCCTAAAGAGTTTGACCCGAGAAAGATTCTGGGTCCAGCGAAAGAGGCCATGAAGCAGGTTGTCAAGAGCAAGATGCGTCTGTTCGGAAGTTCCGGCAAGGCCTAGTAAGGCGGGATAACATATAAGAGTCGGAATACTCAGCGGGGGCGGAGATGCTCCTGGGATCAACGCGGTCAT
>Ga0172365_10001781_pt1 | contig 15564 bp, 13 predicted proteins | sample LakKivSesite48cm_FD_114535 | JGI IMG/M metagenome (GOLD analysis project Ga0172365, IMG submission 114535) | Sediment microbial communities from Lake Kivu, Rwanda - Sediment site 48cm | ecosystem: Environmental > Aquatic > Freshwater > Lake > Sediment | place: Rwanda: Western Province, Lake... | reverse complement strand
TCTCAGTTCCAGTGTGGCCGATCACCCTCTCAGGCCGGCTACCCATCATCGCCTTGGTAGGCCATTACCCTACCAACTAGCTAATAGGACGCAGGCTCATCCCCAAGCGCCTTACGGCTTTGACCCCGAAGACCGACGTCCCGGAGTGTCATGCGGTATTAGACCCGCTTTCGCAAGCTTATCCCTCACTCGGGGGGAGATTACCCACGTGTTACTCACCCGTTCGCCACTAACCCGAGAGTTGCCCCCCGGGTCCGTTCGACTTGCATGTGTTAAGCACGCCGCCAGCGTTCGCTCTGAGCCAGGATCAAACTCTTCAATTATAAGAACTCTTGCGAGTTCCTAGCGAGTTTGATCAGGCAAAAAAGTTCAACGTCTGGTCGCTCCGCTCTTTGTGTCAAAGAACCTGATTCTCTCTAACCCGAGAGAGAAACGCCGATCATCTATCGAACTCTGAGATAATTTCAACCTGTTACGGTTGTCAGAATGATAGCCTCAGGGCCTTAGTATGATAGGGATTCGCACTGGGCTTGTCAAGAGGCTCGAGAAATTTTTTTTTCGCCGCCGATCGTCGCCCGGCGTTGACGCTCAAACCCCCGCTTTTCAGCGGATTAGCGCCTCCGGTTGACCGCCGCGCCGGGGACGGGTCTCCCCTTCTCCGGACGTATTCAAAGGCCCGCTGGCACGCCGGGCGCTTCGAGCCGGGGCGTGGACGACAGCGGAGCGCGGGCGAAAAGAACGCGGCGGACGGGCGCGCGGCGCCGCGGCACGGGCCTCGTCGAGGTCCTCGTCGCCATGACGCTCGTCCTCGTCCTCATCGTCGGCGCGGCCGAGATGCTCATGCTCGCGCTCGGCGCGAAGCGGAAGGGCGATGTCGCCGCGGCGCTCACCCATGCTCTGACGGACCGGCTCGAAGCGCTGAAGTCCCGGCCCTTCGACGACCCGGAGCTCGCGGCCGGCGAGTACGAGGCGGCCGGACGGGTCGAGCCGGGGGCCTCGCTCGTCGCGTCGTCGTGGCGGATCGAGGACGAAGGCGAAGGGGCGAAGAGGATCACCCTGACGGTCCGGCGCGCCGGCCGGCCGGGCCCGGCGACCACCGCCGTCGCCTTCGTCCTGAGGGACCTGGGGTTCGAGCCATGAAACGGCCGGCCGGCTTCACGCTCGTCGAGGCCCTCATCGGCCTGGCCCTCGCGCTCTTCGTCCTCTCGGCGGGCGTCGAGTTCTTCGGCCTGGCCCAGCGGGCCTTCTTTCGCCTCCGGGCCAGGGAGGAGGCCGGCCAGGCCGCGCTCGCGGCCCTCGACCGGATGAGGATCGATCTTCTCCACGCCGGCCGGGGGCTCGCCGAGGAGATGGCCGCCGGGACGGCCGAGGCCGTGCGGGCCGACGCGTCCGGCCTGACGACGGTCTCGGCCGCCCCATCCGTTGAAACCGTGACCTATTTCGTGGACAACGCGCGCATCCTAAGACGGCGGGTGAACGGCGGCTCGGCCCAACCGGTCCTCGAAGAGGTCCTGGCCGCCGCTTGGACCTATGATCCCGGGACCCATCTCGCCCACGTCCGTCTCGAAGTCGACGTCGAAGGAGCCGCTCCCCATGAAGCCACGATCTTCGTCAAGAACGCGAGCCTTGCGGCCAACTTATCGGGACCCGAAGCGGGGAAATCCGGGACATGACCCTTTTCTCTTGAAAAGGGATCGTGTCCCGGGGATTTCCCTCAGGTTCAGATCACGGCCGCAAGGCTCGGTCACGGTGACCGTCCTTCTCCTCATGGTGATCTTTTCCGCGCTTGGCCTGGCCATGCTCCACGCCTCGGGGGTCCACATGAAGATCAACGCCTTCCGCAGATTTTCCGCCCTGCTCGACTGCGCGTCGGAGAGCGGCCTCAAGCGCGGCCTTCGAGACTTCACGGCCTGGCTCGAAGGGACCGGCCTGGCCGTCCCGGTGACGGACGAACGGGTGGAGTCGCTCCGCGCCGACCCCGGCGCCGCGTTCCCCCGACTTGTCGGCGAGGCCCTCGGGCCCGTCTTCCCCAGGGTCCTCGAGGAGTCGTTCGACGGCATGACCTGGCGGTGCCGGACCGATTGCGGCTTCGGCCGCCTCGAGGACAAGGGCCCTTACCTCCGGATCACCGCGGCCCTGCGGATCGAGTCGTCGGGGGGGCTCGTCCGGATGAGGCCCCGCCGTCTCTCGGCCCTCGAAGGCGCCCTGGGCCTCCTGGCCGGCCGGCTGCCCCTCGCGGCGCTGCCCCTTTATATAAGGAAAGAGATGGCGGAGGCCGAAAAAACGGACTTCCTCGCAGCGAACGCCATCAGCCTGCGGGTCCGGCCGGGCGAGCTCGTCGGGCCGGGCTTCTCGGCTTCCGAAGGGGGCGTCCTCCCCGACGATCCGAGCGCCCTCGTCGCCAAGGCCTTGAACATCGGCGTCTTCAGGCCGGGCGACCTCTCCCCGGCCGAGCTCCGCCAGGCCCTCGGCCTCGAGCCCTCGGCGGAGCCGGTCCCCGACGGCGTTTATCTCATCCGGAACGACCTCGGCCTCGGCGGCGTCTTCGTCGAGGGCGACCTCGACGAGATGGTCCTGGCCGTCGACCACGACGCACAGGTCGTCGTCTTCCGCTCCGGCGACGCCGTCTGGCGGCTCGAGTTCAGCCCGTCGCGGAGCCGGACCTCGTTCGCGACGCCGGCGGGGAGCTTCGACTACGATCTCGTTCCTCTGCCCCTCGTCCTCGTCAACGGGACGGTCGCCTCCCTCGGCGGGGGCGCCGTGGGGCCCGACGGCCGCGTCGAGATCCGCTACGACGGCGAAACGCCGGCCGTGCTCGACGGCGTCGACCTCGCGATCGTCTCGGCCGACCGGGTGACGATCTCGTCCGATCTCATCCTCGAGGGCGTCCGCTGGCAGGACGGCGTGCCTTACGCCAAGGACACGACGGCCCAGCTCGTGATCTACGCGGCGGGCCGGGACCTGGCCTCGGGCGCCTCGGTCGAAGGGGGCATCGCCGTCGCCGCGGGAGCGCCGGCGGGCCTCAAAGTCCAAGCCTCGCTCACGGCGGCCTCGGGCGGCTTCCGCATCGAGGGCGAAGGCAAGACCGTCGAGCTCATGGGCGCCCTTCACGCCGATTCCTTCGAGGGCAACGGGAACGCCCTGGCCGTCGTCCGCGACGACCGGGCCGCGGCTGGGACCTTTCCGGCCAACGCCCCGCTCGCGGCCTCGCCCCGGCTCGCGGTCTTCTCGCTCAAGGTCCTGGCCTGGAAGGAGTACGAATGAGCGCCCGTCCGCCCGGGTTCACGCTGATCGAGACCTCGCTCGTCCTCATGCTCGCCGGCCTGCTCGCCCTCGGCGGGGCCCAGGCGGTCGGCCGGCTGGGGCCGAAGCTCCGTCTTCAGTCGGGGATCTGGGAGGTGACCTCGGGACTCAACCAGGCCCGCTTTCTGGCCATCCTGTCCGGCGAGCCCGTCCGCGTCCGGTTCCTCCCTTCGGGTTTCGTCTTCGAGCGCTATGACGCCGCCGCCGCGGCTTGGCGGACCTCGCGGCGGAGCGTCCTCGAGGGCGTCGCCGTCCGGGCCAACAACGCCCCGGTCTTCCACCCTCAGGGCACGGTGTCGAACATGGCCACGGTCACGGTGGCCAATTCGCGGGGGGCTTACAGGATCACGGTCGCGATCACGGGACGGATCAGAACGACCCGCTCCGGCTGACGCCCGCGGCGCCGGCCTTGGCCGACGTGGGCGTCCCCAAGGCTTCGAACAGCTCCTTCATCAGGGACATGAATCCCTGCGGCGTCTCGTGAAAGAACTCGATGCCCATCTGATAGCTATTCTCGCTCGGGTGGCGCTTGACCCACTTGACCCGTCCCTCGAGCTTGACGCTGTCGTTCGTCCTCGTGAGCAGGATGCGGAGCCGGACGGCCGTGCCGACGGCGTAGGCCTCCGGCGAATGGACCTGGGCCCCGCACAGCGACAGGTCATGGGTGAAGGCCTTGCTTTCGCTGGCGCCTCGCAGGCCCAGGCCTTGCTCCAGGGGCGTGATGGTGGTCTTGTTCCACTGTTTGAACCGCTTGTCTTTGCGCCGCTGGGAGACGTTCGCTCGGGGTGTCATGGGCCGTCCTTATTTTCTGTTGTCGTAGAGGTTTTTCATCAGGCTCAGGATCGTTTGCTGGGACGTGTGCTTGAACTCGACGCCCATCTCGTAGACGCCGTCGGCCTCGCTCTGCCGGGCCCACTTGATCACGCCGTCGATGACCACGGTCTCGCGGCTGCGGATGAGCTCCATCCTCAGACGGACGGCGGTCCCGGCCTCGAAAGGCTCCCGCGAGTGGATGCGGGCCCCGCCGAGCGACAGGTCGTAGGTGAAGGCCTCGGCCTCCTCCAGGCCGGGGCTGGACGGCCTTCCGGCCAGGGCCCGGATGTTGGCCTTGTTCCACTGCTTGATGCGCCTGTCCCTGCGACGCTGGGCATCGCCCGCTTCTGTGGCCATGGTCCTCCCTCGCTCTCCTTAAACGGCGGCCTTGTCGGCCTGGGCAGCCGGCCGGACGTCCTTATCCTTGGTCTCGGTGTCATGATAGAGGTTCCTCATGATGGCCTGGAGCGTCGCCTCGGCGCACTCATGGAACTCGACCCCGAACTCGTGGGTCTTCTGTTCCTCGTTCCAGCGGCTCCAGCGCACGGTCGCATCGATGCCGACGAACTCCCGGGAGCGGACGAGCTCGAGATGGAGGCGGACGACGCAGCCGACGGGGAACGATTCCTCGCACTGGATCCGGGCCCCGCCGAGCGACAGGTCCCAGGCCATCGCGTCCACCGGGCAGCGGGGCAGGACGCCCGGCCCGCCCGAGGCGGAATTGATGATGGCCTTGTTCCATTGCTGGAAGCGGCGGTGCTTCCGTCTTTCCCTCATATGGGCACTCCCGCCGGGCAGCCTCCCCGGCACGCCGCCATTCTGGAGGGGGGCGCCCGACCGGGCAATCCCCCCTGGAGGTGATTCCGCCGATGAAATCTCCCCCCCTCGAGGGGCCCCGAAAGAGCGGCCCGGCGCTTCAGGCGTGGCAGAGCCCGGCTTGATTGACTTTTCCGTTCCGGCGGGGATATAAGGGGATGACGGGGTCGGGGAAAATGAACGCTTCCGGATTGGCCGGCCAAACCCTCCTGCACTACCGGATCCTGGAGAAGATCGGCGAGGGCGGCATGGGCACCGTCTATAGGGCGCTCGACACCCATCTCGACCGGCCTATCGCCGTCAAGGTCCTGCCGGCGGACAAGGTCGCGGACGCTGAGCGGAAGAGCCGCTTCGTCCAGGAAGCCAAGGCCGCTTCGGCCCTGCGCCATCCGAACATCGTCGTCATCCACGACATCGCCTCCGACCGCGGCCTGGATTTCATCGTCATGGAGCTCGTCGAGGGCCAGCCCCTCGACGAGCGGGTCGGCCGCAGGGGGCTCAAGCTCAACGACGCCCTCGGCATCGCCGTCCAGATCGCCGACGGGCTGGCCAAGGCCCACGCCGCCGGCATCGTCCACCGCGACCTCAAGCCGACCAACATCATGGTCACCGCCGACGGACTGGTCAAGATCCTGGACTTCGGCCTGGCCAAGCTCACGGAACACTCCCCGGCCTCGGCGCCCGGGCCGACCATGACCCTCGACGGCGACGGCCGACCCCGGACCGAGGAAGGCACCATCGTCGGCACGGCCGCTTACATGTCCCCGGAACAGGCCGAAGGGGCGAAGATCGACGCCCGGTCGGACATCTTCTCCTTCGGCTCGGTCCTCTACGAGATGCTGACCGGGCGGCGGGCTTTCGGCCGGGACAGCCAAATAAAGACGCTGGCCGCCGTCCTCAACGAGGAGCCGAAGCCGGCGTCTTCCGTGATCGAGGCCGTGCCGGCGGAGCTCGAGCGCGTCATCACCCGCTGCCTCCGCAAGGACCCCCAGCGCCGCTGGCAAACGATGTCCGACCTCAAGGTCGCGCTCCAGGAGATCAAGGAGGACTCGGAATCCGGCAAGCTCGCGGCCGCGCCGGCCCGACGCGGCAGGCGCAGGCTGTTCACGCCCCTGGTCGCGGTCGCGGGCGTTGTCGCCGCCGCGGCCCTCGTCTTGAAATTCGTCGTGCTCAAGCCCGCCGGCCCGGTGGAGTACGAGATCACGCCCCTGACCTTCGATTCGGGCTTCACGGGGTTCCCCACGTTGCCGGCCGACGGGAGCTTCATGGCCTACGCCTCCGACCGGGAGGATGGAAGGAACCTGGACATCTGGGTCAGGCATCTCGCCGGAGGCCAGCCGCGCCTCTTGACCGATCACCCGTCAACCGATTGGTTCCCTTCGTTCTCCCCCGACGGCTCCCAGATCGTCTTCCGCTCCGAGCGCGACGGCGGCGGCCTCTATCTCATCGACGCGCTGGGCGGCGAAGCTCGACGGATCCACGCCAAGGGCCTCATCCCCAAGTTCTCACCCGACGGCCGGTGGATCGCCTTCGCCGTCGTCCCGCCTTCCCTCGAAGGCTCGCTCTACAGGCTCTACCTGGCCCCGGCCAAGGGCGGGGAGGCCCGGCCGTTCCATCCCGAGCTCTGCCCGACCTATATCGGGCAGGGCGGGCCCCTCCTCTGGTCCCCCGATTCCGGCCATGTCATCTTTCGCGGCCGCCGCGTCGACGACCCGGGATCGAGCGACTGGTGGGTCGCGCCGGTCGGCCCGGGCCAACCCGTGCGCACCGGCGCCGTCGACAACCTGGACCTGAGCATCGTCCACTACCCCGTAGGGTGGTTGGGCAACGACGTCTATTTCGCCTCGGGGACGACCATCGAAGGCGTGAACCTGTTCCGGACCCGCATCGAACCCCGCTCCTTCGCGATCAAGGGGCCGGCCGCGCCGATCACGACCGGCCCCGGCATGAAGATCTACGCGTCCGTCACCCGCGACGGCCGGGTCGTCTTCACGGAGATGACAGCCTCGATCAGCACGTGGGGCATCGCCGCGGAGTCCGACGACGGCACGGCCTCCGGCACGCCGGAAAGGCTGACGCAGGACCTGATGCAGAAGTTCTCGCCCACCATCTCCCGCGACGGGGCGAAGGCCGCGTTCATCGCCTTCGGCGGCGTCCAGGGGGCCAAGATCGAGGTCCGCCTCAAGGACCTGCGGACGGGACACGAGACGTCGTTCCCGATGCGCAGCATCAGTCTGGACGGCTCCGTCCTCAGCCCGGACGGCTCGCGCCTGGCCTATCAGGAGCGGGTCGAGGGGAAGCTGAAGACCTTCGTTCTCGAGCCGGGAGCTTCGGCGGGCCGCGAGGTCTGCGAGGGGAGTACCCTCGTCGACTTCTTCCCCGGCAACGACGCCGCCGTGATCAAGGGCGCGTCGGGGCGGCTCGAGAAGCTGGACTTGACGACGGGGAAGGCCGTTCCGCTCCTCGATCCCGGCGGGGAAACGATGGGCCGATCAAGCCTGTCCCCGGACGGGAAGTGGCTGGCCTGGCTCGGCGGAGCGCCGGACGGCCGGGTGACGCTCCGCGTCTCTCCCGTCGACGGGCCCGCGGACGACGCGAGGGAGCCCGTGACGCTCTCCGTGGCGGACCATTACCTCGGCTCGCCCGCCTGGTCGCCCAACGGCCGCCGGCTCTATTACCTGTCCGAGAGCACGGGCCGGACGGCGCTCGTGACGAGGGAGCTCGACGTCCGGACGAAGAGGCCCATGGGCGAAGAGCGCGAGGTCTACGCCTCTCCGAGAGCCGCCTTCATGCTCAACTTCCCAATGGGCAACGGCGCGATCGCGGTGGCCGCGGACAGGATCCTTTTCACGGTGACGGAAGTCCGCGCGAACATCTATCAGGCCGCGCCGAAAAAGCGCTGATCGGGCGCCCCCGTCCCCTTCCCGGATCCCTTCAGCGCACCCGGGCGTCGCGGCGGGCTTGGCGCCGGATGCGCCAGAGGTCCTTGAGCATCCCCCAGGACCCTTTGACGATCTTCAGGCGGCTGGGCCGGGCGTCGCACCAGGTGACCGGGATCTCGACGACGAGGTAGCCGAGGTCGCGGCAGAGGACCAGGACCTCGACGTCGAAGCCGAAGCCCTCCGTCCGCAGGCGCGGGAAGATCGCCCGGGCGACTTCGCGCCGGAAGCCCTTGAAGCCGCACTGGGTGTCGCGGTAGCCCCGCAGGACGAACAGCCGGACGAGGACGTTGAAGGCCTGGCCCATGAGCTCGCGCGGCCGGCGCTGGCGGACCTTGATCGTCGAATCCGGGAGGGCCCGCGAGCCGATGACGGCGTCGGCCCCGGCCTCGATCGCGGCCAGGACCTTGTCCAGCTCCTCGATCGGGGTGGCCAGGTCGTCGTCCGTGAAAAGGACGATCTCCCCCGCCGCCGCGAGCACGCCCTCGCGGACCGCGGCCCCCTTGCCGCGGTTCGTTCCCAGGCGGAGCACCTTCAGGCCGACCGGGCCGGTCCTGGCCGCGCCGGCCGCCGCGGCCGTGCGGTCGAAGCTCCCGTCGTCGACGGCCACGATCTCCGAGGCGAACGGCTTGGCCGCGAGAAAGGCGGCGACCGTCTCGAGCGCACCGGCGATGCGCGCTTCTTTGTTGAAAGTCGGGACGACGACGGAAAGCCGGATCGGGGTCGGGGTTGGATCGGGGCGGCTCATCGGAACGCTTCCCGGGGCACGGGCATTATAAAAGAACCGTTTTGAAAAAACCATTTTTGGATTAAAATGGGGTTTCCCGACCATGCGCCTTCCATCCGCCGAAGGAGATGCCATGAAAGCCCAATCGACCCGTCTGGCCGTCCTCTGCGCCGCGGCGCTTCTCGTCGTCACGGCGGTCGTCGCCCAAGAGCCCTACAAGGTCCCGCCGAAGGAGGTCGTCGACATCGTCACCGCGCCGCCGACGCCCACGGTCTCGATGAGCCCGGCGGGCGACACGATGGCCCTGGTCGACCGCGAGTCGATGCCGACGATCGCGTATCTCTCCGAGCCCATCCTCCGCATCGCCGGCATGCGCATCACGCCCTCGTTCAACAGCCGCCAGGTGCTGAGCTTCTCGACCGGCCTCGCGCTCAAGGACATGAAGACCGGCGTCCTGCGCCGGGTCGCCCTGCCGGCGGACTTCAAGTTCTCCTCCGGCATGCGCGGCGTCGCCTGGTCCCCCGACGGCCGGCGCATCGCTCTTCTCGGCTATGCCGAGGGCGGCGTCGAGCTCTGGGTCGTCGACGTCCCGACGGCGGAAGCCAAGCCCCTGACAAAGCCCGTCGTCAACGCCCTCCTCGGCGGCGTCGATTGGATGCCGGACAGCCGCCGGCTCGTCGTCTCCCTGGTCCCCGAGGACCGCGGCCCCGCCCCGGTCGCGCCTCGCGTCCCGATCGGCCCGGAGATCCAGGTCTCGGGCGGCCGGGAAGCCAAGGTCGCCACCTACCAGGACCTCAACAAGACGGCCTTCGACGAGGTCCTTTTCGACTACTACGCGACGTCCCAGACAGCCTTCGTCAACGCCGTGACCGGCGAGATCCGCAAGGTCGGCCGGCCCGGCGTCTTCGACGGGATCTCCGTCGCCCCGTCCATGCAGTATCTCCTCGTCAGCCGGATCAAGCGGCCGTATTCCTACGCCCTGCCCGCCAACGGCTTCGCCCATGCCCAGGAGATCTGGGACATGGACGGGGGCCTGGTCAAGGTCGTCGCCGACCTGCCCAACGAGGAGGGCGTCCCCATCAACGGCGTGCCCAAGGGCCCGCGCAACGTCGGCTGGATGACCCACAAGCCGGCGACGCTCGTCTGGACCGAGGCCCTCGACGGCGGCGACCCCAAGGCGACGGTCCCCTTCCGCGACCGCTACGTCGCCCTCGACGCGCCGTTCGCCGGCGAGCCGAAAGAGCTCCTCAAGCTCCAGGAGCGGGCCGCGGGGCTCCAGTACTTCGCGGCGCCCGGCAAGGCCCTGGCCTCCCAGAGCGAGTGGAAGCGCAGCTGGCGGACGACCTTTCTCGTCGACCTGGCCGATCCCGCCGCGGCGCCGGTCAAGGTCTGGGACCTGAGCACGCGGGACAGCTACAAGAACCCCGGCCGGCCGGTGACGACCGCGCTCAAGACCGGCGAGCGGGTCATCCTCCAGGACAAGGACTGGATCTACCTCACCGGGGCCGGCTCGTCGCCCCGGGGCGACCATCCCTTCCTCGACCGGATGAACATCAAGACGCTCAAGGTCGAGCGGCTCTGGCAGTGCCAGGACCCGGCCTATGAGACGTTCGTGGATTTCGCCGGCCCCTCGCGGACGAAGCTCATCACCAGTTCCGAGACCAAGACCGATCCGCCCAACTACTACTTCTACGACCTCAAGACCAAAAAGCGGACGGCCCTGACCGATTTCAAGGACCCGGCGCCCCAGCTGACCGGCATCCGCAAAGAGCGGATCACTTACAAGCGGGCCGACGGCCTCGAGCTCAGCGGCACGCTCTACCTGCCGCCGGGATACAAGGACGGCACGCGCCTGCCCGTCGTCGTCTGGGCCTACCCGATGGAGTACGACTCGGCGTCCACGGCCGGACAGGTCCGGGGATCGGTCAACCGCTTCACCTTCTTCCGCGGGACATCGCAGCTGTTCTTCGTCACCCAGGGCTACGCCGTCCTCGACAACGCCGAGATGCCGGTCGTCGGCACCCCCGAAAAGGTCAACGACACGTTCGTCCAGCAGATCGTCTCCAACGCCGAGGCGGCCATCCGCAAGCTCGACGAGATGGGCGTCGGCGATCCCAGGCGCGTCGGCGTCGGGGGGCACAGCTACGGGGCCTTCATGACGGCCAACCTCCTCGCCCACTGCGATCTCTTCGCCGCCGGCATCGCCCGCAGCGGCGCCTACAACCGGACCCTGACCCCCTTCGGTTTCCAGAGCGAGCGCCGGACCCTCTGGGAGGCGCCCGAGACCTACATCAAGATGTCGCCGTTCATGTTCGCCGACAAGATCAAGACGCCGCTGCTGATGATCCACGGCATGGCCGACAACAACTCGGGCACGTTCCCCATCCAGTCGGAGCGCCTCTTCGCCGCGCTCAAGGGCTTCGGCGCGACGGTCCGTTTCGTCTATCTGCCCTACGAAAGCCACGGCTACTCCGCGCGCGAATCGGTCCTCGACGTGCTGGCCGAGATGTTCGAATGGTTCGACACCTACGTGAAGAACAGGAAATGAACACGATATTTCCACAGAGTTTGTGCATAAGCCTGTGGAAAAGCCTGGACAGGATGTTCCTAAAGAGTTGTCGGACGCGGACTTTTGAGAAATTGCACATGTCCTGTGCAGCGCGCGTCGTCGTCCTCGCGGCCGCGGCCTTCGCCGTCGCGTGCGGCCCGACCGCGCCCGCGCCGGCGGGGGGACCTCTGGCGATCCTCGTCACGAACGACGACGGCGTCGGGGCCCCGGGGATCGTCGCCCTGGCCGAGGCCCTGCGTCCGCTGGGCACGGTGACGGTCGCCGCGCCCGATCAGGGTCGCTCGGGCGCGAGCCACGGCGTCACCTCGGACCGGCCCATCGCCGTCAGGGAGGTCGATCGTGACGGCATCCGCTGGCTGGCCATCGACGCCCTGCCGGCCACCTGCGTCCGCCTGGCCGTCGAGAAGCTCCTCCCGGCGAGGCCGGCGATCGTCATCTCGGGCATCAACGGCGGCGAGAACCTGGGCACGGTCACGTTCTATTCGGCCACGATCGGCGCCGCCCGCGAGGCCGCCCTGCTGGGCCTCCCGGCCATGGCCGTCAACCTGGCCGCCAGGGGCCGCGCGGACTTCGGCCCGGCCGCCGCGGTGACGGCCGAGATCGTCCGGTCCCTCGGCCGCGGCGGCATCGCCCGAGGGACCTTCCTCAACGTCAATATCCCAGCCCTGCCGCGCGAGCGCCTGCGCGGCGTGCGGGTGGTACGCCAGGACACCCGGGCCCCGATCGATTTCTTCGAGGAGTTGCCCTCGCCCGAAGGCCTGACCCTCTACAAGCCCGGCTGGAAACACCTCGAGCCGGCCGGAGAGGACACCGACATCTGGGTCGTGCGCAACGGCTATGTCGCGGTCTCGGTCCTCGGCATCGACCAGTCGGCTGCCGCGCCGCCCGCGGCCGAGCTCGCGGCGAAGCGCCTCGAGCGCCTGTTCCTCCGCTGATTGACATCGGCGAAGTTCGGACGTAGCATCTAGGCAGTCCGAAGGGGGCCAACTGTGACCCGGTGCCCGGTCTGTTCGGGAGAGAACGCCGACACCCAGCGCTTCTGCGGGGAATGCGGCACCCCGCTCCCCGCCAGCTCCTACCGGGCGGCGCCCCCGGCCGACGACGAGACCCTGCTCCTGCCGACCGTCGACCTCCTTCCCGGGACCGTCTTCGCCCAGCGCTACCAGATCATCGAGGAGCTCGGGGCCGGCGGCATGGGCCGGGTCTACCGCGCTCTCGACCGGAAGCTCGACGAGGAGATCGCGATCAAGGTCATTCGGCCGGACGTCGCCTCGGACCGCTCGGCCCTCGAGCGGTTCGCCTCGGAGCTCAAGCTGGCCCGCCAGATCGTGCACCGCAACGTCGCCCGGATGTTCGATCTCAGCGAGTCCGGGCGCATTCCCTTCATCACCATGGAGTACGTCCGGGGCGAGAATCTGAAGCGCCTCATCCGCAAGGTCGGCCGCCTCGCCCCGGCCCAGGCCCTGCCGATCGCCGCCGAGATCTGCCGGGGGCTCGCCGAGGCCCACCGGCTCGGCATCGTCCACCGCGACCTCAAGCCCCAGAACGTCATGATCGACGAGGAGGGCCAGGCCCGGATCCTGGACTTCGGGCTGGCCCGGCTCGCCAGGGGCCGGGTGACCGAGGCCCGCATGTCGCGGAGCGGCACGCCCGCCTACATCTCGCCCGAGCAGATCACGGGCCAGGCCGTCGACGGACGCTCCGACCTCTATTCGCTGGGCGTCGTTCTCTACGAGATGTTGACGGGGCAGACGCCCTTCCAGGCGGAGAGCGTCGAGGAGATCATCGACAGGCACGTTCACGAGCCCGCGCCGGACCCGCGCCAGGTCAACCCCGGGCTTTCCGCCGGGCTCAGCGCGCTCATCCTGCGGCTCCTGGAGAAGGACCCGGCCCGGCGTTTTCAAAGCGCGGCCGAGGCGGGACAAGCCCTGGCCGAGCTGGGAGACCGCGTCGCCCCCCCCGCGTGGGTGAAGCGGCTGCGGCTCGCGGGGGCCGCGGCCGCGGTCGGAACCTTAGCCCTCGGAGCCTGGCTCCTGTGGGGCGGCGGGCCCCGCGAGGACTCGATCGCCGTGCTGCCGGTCGAAGCGACGGGCGCCGAAGCCAGGCACCAGGTCCTCCTCAAAGGCCTCCAGAGCGGTATCACGGAGAAGCTCCTCAGCATCCCCAGCCTGGTGACCGTTCCCGAGCGCACGGTGGGCGCCGTCGATCTCGAGGGCAAGAGCTACCCTCAGATCGGGGCGCTCCTCGGCGCGAAATACCTTTTGAGCCTCAAGGCGAGATTCGAGGGGGACAAGATCGAAGCCACCATCTCCCTCATCGACGCCAAGCGAGACCGGGTCTTGCCGCCCCGGAAATACGAGAAGATCTCCCCGGACTACCGCCTCCTCCAGGATGAGATCACCCGCTACACGGCCCAGATCCTCAGCGTCGATATCGCCGGGGATATGCTCGACAAGATCAGCCACCGGGGCACGGCCAACATCGAAGCCTACAGCCTTTATCTCGAAGGAATGAAGCTGCTCGAAGGGGACAGCGAGGAGGACATCCGGGCGGCCGTCGGCAAGCAGGAGCAGGCGATCGCCATCGATCCCGGCTACGCCCTCGCCTATTGGGCAGCGGGCATGGCCTGCGAGAACCTTTACTACAAGGCGAACCAAAAGGACGACGCCCTCCTGCAGAAGATGTACGCTTTTCTCATCAAGGCGTCGTCCCTCGACGCGTCCTTCGCCGAGACGAACCTCGGGCTCGGCTGGTACTTCTTCAACATGAGGGACAACGCCCGGGCCTGCGCCTCGTTCAAGAGGGCCCTGGAGCTCGAGCCCCGCAAGGCCCTGGTCAACCGGGACGCCGGCGCTTTCCTGCGGAGCATCGCCCTTTATCAGCCGGCCATCCGGCGGCTCGGGAGGGCCCTCGAGCTGGCCCCTCAGGACGCCGAAGCCCTGGCCCAGATCGCCCTATCGTGGTACTTGCTCGGGCGATTCGAGAAGGGCCTTCAGTACGCCCGCCGGGCCGTCAGGGCGAACCCGGGCAGTCAGGATGCCGCGATCGTTTACGCCACCTTGCTCGTCGCGAGCCGGCGCTTCGAGGAAGCGGACCGGGAGCTCGACCTCATGGAGAGACGGGGGAGTCCCACCGAATGGCTCCTCAGCTTCCGCGCGGTGGCCGCCGCGCTGAAAGGCGACCGCGATCAGGCCGAAGCCTTCCTTAACGAGAAGCTGACGGGTACGCCGCTGAGGACCTACGTCTACGTGCTGATGGGAGAGAAGGACCGGGCCATCGCCAACATCCGGGCCGGCATCGACCGGGGTTTCGGCGACGGCACCTATTATTATTCCTATCCGTCGCTGGCCGGGAACCCGCAGTACAAGGGCCTCCGCGGCGACCCGCGCTTCAAGGCCATCCTGAAGGAACGAAAAGCGGTCTATCTTCGGGAGCTCAAGCCTCTCGAGGAGCTTTAATTCACAAGGGGAGGGAACGATGAACGTCCGAAGGTCATCTCTGTTTTCGGCGGTCTTGGTCCTGGCTCTCGCGGCGGGCCTGCTGGTGGTCGCTACGGCGCAGGTGCGGCCCAAGCCGGAGAAGCTCTGCCCCATCACCTTCCACCTGGAGCCGACGACGCTCCAGGCCGGATACTCTGAGCAGATCGAACGGGTCAATGCCTTGCTGGCCCAGGACCTTGTCGGCCTGAGGAGAGTGGTCCCCTTTAAAGACGAGGATGCGTTATTGGCCGAGGCTAAGAAGTTCAAAGACCATTATGCGGGGACCTACCTCGCCTTCCCGGTCCTTTGGGACGAAAAGGGGGTGGCTCATACCGGCTGGCCCGAGATCCTCGCGTATCTGGCCACGGTCCTGCCCAAGGCGACCTTCATCCAGCCCCAGGCGGTCAATGTCTATATGGAATATATCCCGCTTCAGGACCGAAACGAAGTCAAATTCAAGGACCGGCTGGCGAAAACCCTCGTGAAGCGCATCAAGCCCAGCGACCCTCTCTGGTTCAATCCCGGCGATATCGATTTCCTGGCCAGCATCAGGACGGTCCTGGCCTACGCGCCGTACGACGACCCGATCGTCATCGGGAACGAGGACCCGTCGCCCCACCAGAACGTCTGCGATCCGATCTTTTAAGCGGGACGCTCGCGGCGGGCCCGGCGCGGCTCAGTGGAGGACTTCCGTCCAGAGCCAGTAGAGGAACGCGCCGAGATAGACGACGAGGAGGACGGCGGCCACGATATTGACGGCGTCGTTGATCCGCTTCCACAGGGGCGAGGCGCGCCGGCGGCCGCGCGTGTTGAGCTTCGGCAGGGCGTAGAGCAACGCGATCGCCAGCAGCAGGACGAGCCACTTTCTCATCCCCGGCATTATCTCTTCTCTTGCGGCGGCACACAACTGATTTGATC
>Ga0172365_10001780_pt1 | contig 15567 bp, 14 predicted proteins | sample LakKivSesite48cm_FD_114535 | JGI IMG/M metagenome (GOLD analysis project Ga0172365, IMG submission 114535) | Sediment microbial communities from Lake Kivu, Rwanda - Sediment site 48cm | ecosystem: Environmental > Aquatic > Freshwater > Lake > Sediment | place: Rwanda: Western Province, Lake... | reverse complement strand
CTCTATTGATATTAGAGAAGCTCCTGGTTTATCATGTCCACGATCGGGCTGAACCAAACCAGAAGCCGCCCGTATAATAAAATTAAAGCCAGAAGTCGATACGGACGAACAGGAGGTCTTAATGGAACCGGTTCTGAAGGTCCAGGGACTGAAGAAAAACTACGGCAAGCTCGAAGCTCTCAGGGGCATCGATTTCGAACTCAACCCGGGCGAGATCTTCGCCCTGATCGGCCCGAACGGCGCGGGCAAAACGACGACTCTGCGGATTATAGCTACCCTGCTTTCACCAAGCGACGGTAACGTCTCGGTTTTCGGTTTTGACTTGAAAAAGGACGCGGACAGGATCCGGGAAAAAATCAGCTATCTTCCGGAGGAAGCCGGCGCTTACCGGCAAATGAAGGGAATCAGCTATCTGAAGTTCACGGCTAATTTCTACGCCCGGACGAATGAGGAAGCCGGTGAATATGTGAAACGGGCGGCCGAGATCGCCGGGCTGGGGCTGCGGCTCAACGAAAAGGTCGGGACCTACAGTAAGGGCATGATCCGGAAGCTCTTGCTCGGCCGGGCCCTGATGACCAGGCCGGCCCTGGCCATACTCGACGAGCCGACCAGCGGCCTCGACGTCATCAATTCGCTCGAGGTCAGGGAAATAATCCGGAACTACACCAAGGAGGGAGTATCCGTGCTTCTCTCCTCACATAACATGCTCGAGATCGAATTCCTGTCCGACCGGGTGGCTCTCGTCGATCACGGCCGCATCCTGGACATGGGAACGTGTCCCGAGCTCAAAGAGAAATACCAGGCGCCGAACCTGGAGGTCGTTTTCAGGAGTGCCGTCAGATGAAAAAATTCACCAACCTTCTCCTAAAAGAGATCCGGGAACTCATAAACAAACAGCTTATCATATCGCTGGTCGTTATGGTCCTCCTCTTCACCATGATGGGTGAGATGGCCAAGAGCGAAGCCAAGAAAGCCGCGGCCACCCAGAAAATCTCCGTCCTCGATCTCGACTTATCCGAATTGTCCGGCAATCTGATCGGTCAGCTGGGCCAGATGAATTTCAAAATCGACCGGATGGAAAATACTGACACCGAAACCGCACTTGGCCAAGCCCGTTTGGGTGATTCGACTCTCCTGGTCGTCATCCCGGCCGGATTCGGGGAATCGGTCGGCAGGCTGGAAAAGACCGAGATCCAGACGTATTCCTTCCTGCGCAGTTTCTCCCTGGGTAACCTCAGGAAAACCGAAGTGGTCAAAGCTCTTATTTCGGCCGTCAACAATTACATCTCCAACGATTTCCTGAAAAGAAATCTGCCTGATTTTGAACCGGAAAACCTGAAGAATCCGATCAAAACCAGGGAGTTCGTCATCGTCAAGGAAAAAACGGCCGAGGGTTCAGCGGCGGCCATCTCCGGTTTCGTTTACTCCCAATCCATCTTCGTCCCCTTGATCCTGATGATGATCATAATTTACTCGTCGCAAATGGTCATCTCAGCCATAGCCATGGAAAAACAGGATAAAACCCTGGAAACGCTTCTGACCGTTCCGGTCAAAAGGACGACTATCGTCAGCAGCAAGATGCTGGCCGCCGGCCTGGTCGGATTGCTTTCGGCTCTGATATACATGATAGGGTTCAATTTCTACATGGGCGGAATGATGGGGGATATGAATCAGGCCGCGGCCGGGGCCCAGCTGCCCAAGGTCATTCAGGAACTCGGGCTGGTCCTTAACACGAAAGGTTATGCCATCCTCGGCATATCGCTTTTCCTGGCCATTCTTTGCGCCCTGGCCATGGCGACGGTGCTCGGGGTTCTGGCCGAAGATTTCAGGAGCGCCCAGTCGCTGATCCTGCCCATCATGCTGCTGGTCATGATACCCTGGTTCATTTCTTTCTTCGGAGACGTCAACACCCTGTCTCTGCCTGTCAAGATATTTGTCTTGCTCATACCCTTTTCCCACCCGTTCCTGGCTTCACAGAATATAATGCTCAAGAATTATCCGGCGGTTCTGTATGGGATAATCTATATGTCAGTCGTCTTCGTCGCCCTGGTGGTCCTGGCAGCAAGAATTTTCTCGACTGACCGGGTTCTGACCATGAAGCTTCGTTTCGGAAAGAAAAAAGCAGTGTTCTAATCCGGCCGGCTCGACCGGACCGGCTGGGCCGCGCCCCAACTAAGGAGCAGAATTATATATTGACAGCGGCGGCAGCCTTAGTAGAAAATAGATGACGGGATCAAAGCAAAATGGAACAACGAAGAGTAAAAAGGTTCGTCGAAGAGGACGATGTCCTCATAAAATATGTTTCGTCTAAAAAGGAAGGCAAAGAAAAAAAGGATATAAACGCCAAGACCTTCGACCTTTCCCTGGCCGGGGCCAGACTGATATCCAAACATGCCTTCGAGAAAGGCGCCGTCCTGAGAGTCGAGATCGATCTCAAGCGCACCCAGCAGGTACTTAACGTCGACGCCGAAGTCAAATGGTGCCGGGAAAATCAAGGGGAGCAAGGTTACGAACTTGGCATAGAATTTCTGCACAACATCTCCACCACGCTCTTGTCTCTGCTGAGGCACCTGTATTCTGAAAAATCCGGCATCCCGTCCTCTGTTTCCTGATTTTATACCGTCGGTATTCAACCGGAAAAGATATGCCCTTCAGAATCCGGTGACAAGGCCCATGAGTTCCTTCGCCCCCTCCAAAGTATCCCGGGCGATAATTCTGGCCCGGTCAGCGCCCGCGCGTAAAGCCTTACGCACCGCCTCGGGGTGTTTCTCGAGTTCCAGCCGCCGTTTCCTGATAGGTTCGAGGACCTCCAGCAAGTGCCTGAAGAGTATCTTTTTGCAGTCAATGCAGCCGATCCTGGCCGATTTGCAACCCTCGGCTATCTCTTTCAGCTCCGCCTCGGGTGTGACCAGTTTGTGATAGCTGAAAATATTGCAGCGGGACGGGTCGCCCCGGTCACTGCGGCGCTTTCGGGCTTCGTCGGTCTTGGCCGGCTTGAGCTTTTGCCAGATGGAATCCGGGTCCTCGGTAACGCCGATGTAATTTCCGAGGGACTTGCTCATCTTGGCCTGGCCGTCGAGTCCCATGACCCGCGCCCCACGGCCTATGAGAGTTTCCGGCTCGGGAAAGTAATTTCCAAACCTGCTGTTGAAGCGCCGGGCGACTTCGCGGGCGAACTCCAGATGTTGAGTTTGATCCTCTCCCACTGGAACGGCATCGGCTTTATAAATGAGGATATCGGCAGCCATAAGAACCGGGTAGTTGAGAAGGCCGGCCGTGACCGACTCCTTTTCCCGCTCGGATTTCTCCTTGAACTGGGTCATGCGAAACAGCTCGCCGACGGGAGTCACGCAGTTCAGCAGCCAACTTAATTCGGTATGTTCAGGGACGTGGCTCTGGATGAATATGGTGCAGCGCTCCGGATCGAGACCGGCCGCGATGTTGTCCAGGGCGGCGTCCCATATCCTTTGCTGCATCAGGGCCGGATCATACGACGCGGTGATGGCATGATAATCGACGATGGTGAAGAAGCATTCATAGCGGTCCATTAGTTTGACCCAATTCTCTATGGCCCCGAAGTAATTGCCTATGTGAATGGTGCCGCTCGGCTGAATTCCGCTCAGGATCCGCTTCCTTGTTTTCATGACCGTCTTCTCCTTGGATCGGGCCATTATTCTACCCGGTTGCCGCCCGGTTATCAAGAGCCCAAGCCCTCGGCCGCCGGCCCTGGCGGCTCAGGAGTCGAGGATCAGGTTGTAATTATGAGCCGTGAGAAGAACGTCGCCCTTATTTTTGAATCAGGCTTTTCCGAGGACCATAGCCAGAAGGGCCATCCTGACATATAGCCCGTATTCCATCTGCCTGAAGTAGGCTGCCCTGGGGTCGTCGTCGACTTCTACGCTTATTTCGTTGACCCGGGGGAGAGGGTGCATGATGATCATTCGCTTTTTTGCTTTTTTCATGATCTCCGGACTAACGACGTAAGCGTTCTTGACCGAATTATAGACTTCCTCGCTTACGAACCGCTCCCGCTGGACGCGGGTCACATAAAGAACGTCACTTTCAGACACCACTTCTTCGAGGGACGTGTACTCAGCCTGCTTTATGCCCTTGGCCTGCAGTTCGGCGATGATTTCCTGGGGCATCCTGAGGATCTCGGGCGATACATAGTTGATTTTGGCCCCGTAGAGAGACAACAGCCGGGACAAGGAATGGACGGTCCGGCCGTATTTCAGATCACCTACCATGGTCACATTCAAACCGTCCATCTCGCCCAGCTCTTCATGAATGGTGAAGGCGTCGAGCAAAGACTGGGTGGGATGCTCGCCGACGCCGTCGCCGGCGTTTATGACCGGCTTCTGAGCTACGGAGGCGGCGATGGCCGCGGAGCCGACCTCCGGATGCCTGATGACTATCACATCGGCATAGCATTCGAGAGTTCTGACCGTGTCAGGCAGGCTCTCCCCCTTGGCCACTGACGAATAACGGACTTCATTGATGGACAGGACGCTTCCGCCCAGCCTTTCCATGGCCGCGACGAAAGACGACGATGTCCGCGTTGACGGTTCATAAAACAGGTTAGCCAGAATCTTGCCTTTCAGCAGATCGAAAGTGCCGACTCGTTCGACCATGACCCGCATTTCGTGGGCCACGGCGAAAATGTATTCCAAGTCCTGCCGGGAAAACTGTTTTATCGAAATAATATCCTGGCCATACCAAGGAGCGGTACGCTTATCGCCAAAGGGCAGCAGAGGATTTTTCCCTGAAACGGGCATATTTACCTCCTCTTATTTTCTGGATTATGCTACAACATCGATCAGGTGCCGTCAATCTTGTCCAAAGAAGAATTTTCTAGCGGTCGGGAGAAGCGACGGGCATCATGAAAAATGCCCATAAGGAGGGAGAGGAGGGGTGCTCTCCAGTGGCACCCCTCGCTCCGGAACTAAAAAGAAGGAGGGTTATGGAAGGGTATCGGGAAATGGATGCACGTCCATACACCTTGAGGTTCTAATTCAGATCTGATTTCTGCTGCGACTCTGCGCCCCTCAAGGTGTTTATTCTGCTCGCAATTCATTTTCATCACCGGCACCAAAAGGATGAATGCAGTTTTTATGCCAAGTTGTTTCAGGCTTGATTAACTGTTTTTCTGCCTCCGGCATGTAATTTTCCTTTAACTCCGTAAACTTGATTTACAACCTTTTATGACAAGGCATGCGGATCAGAAGTCTCTTTGTTTTGTAAAACCCGTTCTATGGAGACGTCGAGGACTTTCAGATCCAGGGGCTTAACGAAGAAATGACTTATCTCCAGCTGGCTCAGGCTTTCAATATTCACCAGGTCAGGATGGGCTGTTATAAGCATGGCTTCCCCCCTGTAACCCGAGCGCCTGAGTTCCTTCATGAAATCGACTCCGGTCATACCAGGCAGCTTCACGTCGGCTATTACCAGGTCGAATTCGACCGAAGGGCCCTTCCTCAGGACTTCGACGGGATCTTTTTCAGCGTAAACCCTGTATTTTTTCCCCAGCAAAAGACGAAAGGTTTTTCGAATGTTCTCATCGTCCTCGACAATCATTATCCTTTTCAAGCTTTTAACAGGCTCATACATGACCTTACACCTTGGTACGGCCGTAATGACTCCGCCGCTATCATGCAGATTATGTGCCAAGCCGGGAGCATATCTTCAGGGAAGGCCCGGTGAAGTTCGGGTTTTTTCCGGCCGAATTAAAAAATTAATTTACAAACGGGAAAAAGACTTGACAAGCAGAATATCCTATTTCTCTTCCGAATCGAGCTGGTAGTCTTTGATCTTCTTATCGAGAGTCGGCCGGCTGATTCCCAGGATCTGACTGGCTTTGGTCTTGCTCGCTTTGACCGCCTTGAGAACATGCCCGATGTATCTTTTTTCGACTTCGCTCAAAGAGACGAGGTCACCCGGAAAAACGGTCTTGTCTTCCGGCTCCTGGGGCAGGTTTTCCCTGAGGACGATGTCGCCTTTGGCCAGGATCGCGGCCCTGGTCAGGGCGTTTTCGAGCTCACGGACGTTGCCTTTCCACTGCCGGTTCATCAAATATTCCATGACTTCGCCAGGGACTTTGCGGACGTTCTTGCGCAGTTCTCGATTGATTTTTTCGAGCAGGTAGGCGACGAGGTCCGGAATATCCTCTTTCCTGTCCCTGAGCGCAGGCATGTTTATTTCCACGATTTTCAGCCTGTAATAAAGATCTTCCCTGAACTTGCCCGCGTCCACCAGCATTTTCAGATTCTGATTGGTAGCGGCGATTATCCTGGCCTCGGTTTTGAGAATTTTTTCCCCGCCGACTTTCATGAAGTCCCTCGTTTCGATGACCCGAAGGAGTTTCGATTGCAGGTTGGACGATATGTCACCGATCTCATCGAGAAACAATGTCCCCCGGCCGGCGATTTCGAACTTGCCCTTGGTCTCGGTCGCTGCATCGGTGAAAGCACCTTTGACATGGCCGAAAAGCTCGCTCTCGAGCAGCGTTTCCGAGATTGCCGAGCAATTTATGACTATGAACGGTTCGTCTCTAAACGGGCCATTGTAATGGATGGCCTTGGCGACCAGCTCCTTGCCGGTCCCCGACTCACCCTGAAGTAGAATATTCGTCCGGGTGTTCGCGACCGAGCCGATCAGTTTGAAGACCTCTCTCATCTGGGGCGAGCGGCCGATGATGTTATCTATCGTGTATTCTTTTTGCTTTTCTTCGACGAGGTAGCTGATTTTCTCCTCGAGGCCCCGGACCTGAATGGCTTTTTTGATGGTCAGCTCGAGCTCGGAAGTATTCAGGGGTTTGACCAGATACTCGAAAGCACCGAGTTTGATGGCTTCCACCGTTGTCTTCATGTCATCAAAAGCGGTCATAACCACGATAATTGCCTGCCGGTCCCTCTCTTTGATCTTGCGGAGGACTTCTAAACCGTCCTCATCGGGAAGGCGGACGTCGAGAAGCACAACATCCGGACCGATCTCGAAAAAAGCCTCCAATCCTCTTTGCCCGGTCTCAACCGCGACGACTTCGAAGCCCTTGCTTGAGAGCTGGGAAGCAAGCGTTTTCCTGACCAGTGAATCATCTTCGATTATAAGTATCGTTTTCATGCCTCCTCCTTGACCGGAAGCAGAATGGTGAAAACGCTCCCCTTTTCCCCGGCCGGCCCGGCTTTGATCGTCCCTCCGTGCTGGGCCAAAATCTTACGGGCGATAGCCAGCCCAAGTCCGAAACCCGAGGCTTTGGTACTGAAAAAAGGCTCGAATATGTTATCCATATCTTTTCTATTTATACCCGGGCCGCTGTCGATTATCGTGACCCGGATCTTCCGGTGTCCATCCTCGACTACGGTGCCGGTCGCTATTTTGATCACTCCTCCCCGGGGCACGGCTTCTTCCGCGTTTCGAATGATGTTCAGGAAAACCTGCCTGAGTTTGTCCCCATCGACACTGACCTGCGGCAAGCCGGAACCGTATTTTTTCTCGACCGTTATTTCCTTTTCTTTCAGTTTGTCCCTGGTGATTTTCAGAGACTCGTCGAGTATCTGCTCTATGTAGAAATCCTCGAGACTCAGCTCGGAGACACGGGTGAAATCGAGCATTTCCTTGATGAATTTTTCGATCTGGATGATCCCTTCCATGGCCAGCTCCAGGTGCTCGTTTTCGCCGCTGGCCAGCCCTGGAGACTCCGAGATTTTCTGAATGTTCAGCTTGACCGAGGTCAAGGGATTTCTGATCTCATGGGCGATGGTGGCCGACAGCCTGCCTATCGAAGCCAGCTTCTCGGCCTGTAAAAGCTTACGGTTGGCAGCTTCCATCTTGTCTCTGGCCTCGAGGAGCCGGACCGTCATCTCGTCGAAACTGCGGGCCAGCTCTCCGAGCTCATCATTCTTCTGGATGTCCAAATGCTTGGAGAAATCGCCCTTCGAAATCATCAACGTCCCTTCGACCAGAGTCTTGAGCGGCCTGGTTATGCCCCGGGCCAGCAAAGAACCGCCGGCTATCCCGAAGAACAGGCCGGCCAGACCTATAAACATAAGAACCTGTCTGATCTTTTTTATCTCGTTGTATACTGGCTCGAGCGAATGTCCGATTTTCACCGAAGCCCACTTGCGGACTGCCCCGGGAAGGAAAACCGGAATTTCCACTTCAAGAACTCGCTGGGGAGTTCCTCTCCAGATTATGACTTTCGTTTCCATTATTCTGTCGCCCGCATCCGCATCTTCGAGCAGCTGGCTGCAGCAGTATACGTCTATTTGTGATTTTATCTCGCTGTTGGCAGCCAGGGGCTCGCCGGAGCGAGTATAAAAAATTATGTATGGCAGTTCGATGCTTATCCGGTCGTCTATGTTCTCCTGAATCGATTCCTGGTCGTACCTGACTAAAGGCTGCAGATTGACGTCGGCCATATACTTAGCCAGCAGCAGGGCCCGGTCGCGCGTCTCGTCGAAAAGAATCCGGACTTCCCTCTTCTCGATAACTAATAGGACCAGGACAAAAAGCACGCCTATAAGAACGGTCATCCACAAAACCATCCTGGTCGATATGGAGTTTCCTATTTTCAACGCTATTCCTTTACCTCTCGATCCAGATTTCTCTCGTATTCAGGAAAGAAAAGCCCATGGCCGGCGGCTTTATGCCCTTGACCTTCGGCAAGACGGCTATTCTTATCCTTTCGGAGAAAAGCGGAACGGCCGGGACATCGTTTTTGAGGATGGTTTCGATACTCCTGAAAGTATATAAACGTTTTTCCCAGCCTGGTTCGGCCGCGGCCTGGCCGAGGAGCTCGTCCAGGCGGCTGTTCACGTACCGGCAGCCAAACTGGTTGGTGGCCGACGCGGAATAGAACAGGGATTCAGCCACGTTTTCCGGATCGGGGAAATCCAGAGTGAAATCGATAAGCTTCAGGTAAGGCGACTTCAAGGCCCGGGTGTCTTTCTCGTCTTTCAAGTAATGGACTCCAAGATCGATACCCAGAATTATCAATTGCCTGTGAAGTTCCCGGCCTAAAGCTTCCGTCAGTCCGGTTTTGGCTCCGGTGAAAACAAGATCCAGGGATAGTCTGCGGCCGTCCTCCTGCTGTAGCTTTCTCGAGAGAAGCAACCGGGCTTTCTCGGGATCATATTCAAAATCCGCATCAGCCGGATAAAAGCCGGGAAGGACAGGCGGAAAGTAGCTGTCGAGCGGGTCGAGGGCTGACAGAGGGCTGGAGACTATTTCAGATAACTTCTTCTTGTCTATTCCGAGACCGATGGCCCGGCGAATCTCAGGTTGATCTAAAGGAGGCAAATCGCAACTGAAAGCCAGATACAGCGCCCGTAGAGAATTGTTGGTCAAAATGACTAATCCCCCCTTGAGCTGACGCTCGGAGACCACCGGGACGATATGAATCAGTCCATTAGCTACCTGATCGTCTGAATAATGGGGACTGTAATCGATCGCGTCTATATAAGGTCTCTTTCCATAGTAGCCAGAATTTCTCTCCAGCCTGACGCCCAAAACGTCCAGACGGGGGCTCCGCAGCCAGTAAGAAAACTTGAAAGGACCCGTCCCGACCGGTTTCTGGAAAAACCGCTTGCCCTGGGAAAGGAGAAGGTCCTTGGGAAGAATCTTGCAGTAAGACATGGCCAGCAGATACAATCCGGAAACATAGGGTCTGGTCCATTGAATCTCCAGAGTATATTCATCGATGACCTTTAGGCCGGAAATATCCGTGGCCAGTCCGCCGATGAAATCATCGGCACCTACGACCTTGCCTGCGAAATAAGGATAAAGCCGGCCCTGGGAAGTTTTTTTTATAACTCTCTCCAGGGAAAACTTGACGTCCTCAGCCGTCAGTTCACGGCCATTGTGGAATTTGACTCCCTGGCGAAGATAGAAGATTATTTTCCGGCCGTCTTCCGAGATTTTCCAGTACTCGGCCACGGCCGGTATTATGTTGAAATTTTCATCGAAACGGACCAGGCCGTCGTAAATCTGCTCGACGACGAACATGTGGCCCTCGGAAACAGGATCGAACACCGGATTGAAGGGGCAGATCATGGCCCTGACCCGCAGCACTCCCCCGAACCTTGGAGCTTGCTCGACCGCGGTGACCCGGCCCGAAACAGGGAGCAGGGCGGAAAGCACGACCACAAGGAGGCCGGCTGCGAAGATTAACGCCGGTTTTTTCATATAACCATAACAATAATACTTGAAAGTATGGCAAATTTCACCAGCCGGAGAGTGGGGCAAGATATCCGGTTACTTCTCTCCGGCCAGCTGCCTGACTTTTCTGAAGACCCTCATGAAGTTACCTGACCAGATTTTTTCTATCTCGCTGTCGGAATAGCCGCGGCGGATCAGCTCTTCGGTCACGTGCCTCATCTCACTCACATCATCGCAACCGGTGATACCGCCTCCGCCGTCGAAGTCGGTACCGATCCCAACGTAGTCCACGCCGATGACTTTCTTCACGTGGTCGATGTGATCGACAAGATCAACTACGGTCGGCCTCGGCTGTGGATGATTGCGGTTTATCTCCATGAACTCGGCCATGACCTTCTCCCGTAAGGCCGGATCCTCTATAGCCCTGGGATTTCCGTATTTCGCTTCGAGTTCCTTGATGGCCCGTTCCCGTTCAGGATCAACGGGAAACTGCTTGACGTAGGCGGCCAGGAAACATATCTGGATCACTCCGCCATTGGCCTGCAGGGCTCTTAACATATCATCGCTCAGATTCCTCGGATTGTCGCAGACGGCCCGGGCGCTCGAATGTGAAGCAATCACGGGAGCCCGGCTGACTTCCAAGACATCATAAAAGGACTTGTCGGAAACGTGGGAGATATCGACCATGATTCCCAACCGGTTGCATTCTTCGACGACTTCTCGTCCGAAATCGCTCAGGCCGTTGTCCTCAGGCTCGCGCCTATCGGTCGAAGAATCGCAGATATCGTTGTCCGACGTATGACACAACGTTATGTAGCGGACGCCCTGGTCGTAAAGATGCTCGATCATCGGTATGTCCATACCTATCGGATAGCCGTTTTCGAGCCCGATATAAGCTGCGAGTTTGCCCTCTTTCTTCAAGCGGTAAGCGTCATCGGGCTCCAGGGCCAGGCCGATCAGATCTTCGTTTTCCCTGGTCATGCGGTGAATGGCCTCGATGAGCTTATCGGCTCTTTCCCTGGCTGAGGCATAGCCTTCAGGAGTCCGGGGCCCCTGACCGACGAAAGCGGCGAAGAACTCGGCATCGAGCCCGCCCTCGCGCATTCGCGGCAGATCTATCTTTCCGCTCTCTCTTTTGCCCGGCTCATGGCGCTCGGCGACGTTCCAGCCCGGCCTCAACATGAGCATGGCCGTGTCGCAATGGGTGTCAATAGCGAGAATCCGGGAATGAAGCAAGCGGGCCTTTTCCTCGACGCTCTCCGTTTCTCCTTTTCCCCGGCAACCAGAGAATGTCATCAGCAAGATAATTGTGCCTATAAGAAGATTTTTATTTGACATATTTCCTCCCGGTTTGTTCATTCATTCTGTTCTGCTTTTTCTAACAAATACCGGTAATTGGCCGGCACACTCTCATCGTGTATGAAATCAATGAGTTTATAGCCCTGAGCAAAAAGCTTCCTGAATACCTTGCGCCCGGCCAGCCTCCAGTCGAGCGGTATCCGTCTTACGTCCTGATCATCAACATCGGTCTCCTGAAGCATGAGATAGTAGTCACGAGGGATACGGACCGATATGACTCCCTCCCGGAAAGCGGCCTTGACGCCGGCAACAGTCTCAAGTTCTATGTTCCCCGACTTTCCCTTGACCCGGCGCAGGCCGACGGCTACGGCCTCATTGGCCGGGTCGGGCACAAGAGCCCGGGACGGACGCTTCCGAGCTCTCTCCTTCGTCAAATCCCAGGACATGAATAGCCGGTCTGAAGGCACGTCAAAGCGGTTGAGCAATCCGCCGTATTCCCCGTAGGCCGCCACTCTGTATTTCTCGACCTCCATGCCGAAAAAATGTACGTTTCTGTAGGCGTTTATGGCCGTCAAAGGATCATAAGTGCAGACCATGGTTTTTATCCCGAGCAGTTCAAGGACGATTTCCCGCTGGAATTCCTTGAGCAGGATGCCGAGTCCGGAAGGCCGGTAACGCCCACGGACGGCCGTGAACTGGGAATAAAACCAAAGATTCTCCTTATTCCGAAATCCGGTTGTCTTATCCCGAACGCCTGCAAATCCGTAACAGAATCCGGCCAGTGAAGAGAAATCTTTTCTGAATTTGCCGCCCGGCCCTCTGATGAAAGCGCCTATGAAAATGCTCGAACCCTCAACGAAATAATTTTCGCACATCATGTTCCTGCTGCCGGACAGATGGTCTTCCGGGAAGCCCCAGACTTCGTTTCTCAACGCCTCGTACTTGACGTAATCGCCCGGATCCAGGGAAGTCTCGACACTGAGCAGGAATTCCCCGGCTTTCCCGGTCGCAGTTCTTTCGAGTTTGATCATTTTCAGCTTTCCGAATTTTACCCCAGCCAGGCCGTCGTTTCAATCACTGATTACAAACGACTTCTTTACTTTTTTGACTCTTCGGACGCGGCATGGTATAAATTATTCGCCTCAAACGATGAAAGGAATCCTTGCCACCACCAAAGTCGCCTGCCTTGTCAATCCCAAGGCGGCCAACTCCAAATGGCTGAGGCGGGCCAGGCTGCACACCCTGTTACTTAAGATCCTGAGTTGCCAAGTCCACGACGACTTCGGCGAGCCCCGCACGACCACGGAAAAGGCCAGGGAAGCCTGCCAGGACTGCCGGGTAGTCGTGGCCATGGGCGGTGACGGCACGGTCGCCGACGTTATTCTGGGCATCATGGAATCCGGTCATGCCGGCCAAACGAGTTTCGGCGTCATCCCCTTCGGCAGCGGCAATGCTTTTCGCAAGTCCTTCGGCATACCGAAAAACCCGAAAAGAGCCGTGAAACTGCTTGACGGCGGCAACACGAGAAAGATCGACCTGATGGAAACATGCGGCCGTTTTGCAACTTTCGCTTCCATCGGGGCTACGGCCCTTATCACGGGCGAGAAGCTAAAGAACAAAATACACGGCCTCTGGGGTCACCTCATCGCCGGCGTAAAGATCTTCTCGGCGTCGCGAGAAGTGAAAACAATCATGCTCGAGGAAGGTTCGGACCGGCAGGGGCCTTTCCTGAAGAAAACCATCAAAAGCCCCTTCCTGGATTGTATAATCACCAAAACCAACTATTTCGGCTACGGCTGGCTCACGGCGCCCTATGCCCGGGTCGATGACGGTTACCTGGACATCAATCTTTTCGAAATGAAACCGCTTGTGTACCTTCTTCTTTTTCCGCTTATTTATTCCGGCATTTACCAGCGGCTTTCAGGCGGTCATTACAAGGCCAGGCGAGCCGTCATATCGGGTAAGGGCATTCCGATCCAGATAAACGGAGAATTCATAGGCAACCGAGATCAGATAGAATTCCGCGTCGTCCCCCGGGCTATTAACATGATCGTTCCCGATACGAAGCAGGCCGTCAAGTATTTCACTTCGCCCAATTGAGACAGTCTTTTTTGAAACGGAGGTAGAACCATGAAAAAGGCTTTTCCCGCTTTCATGCTTTTTATCCTGGTTGCGGCCGTCCCGGCCTGTCACTTTCATCTGGATCTTCTCGGCCCGGATAAGCTCCAGGAAAAGGTCCTCGTCCCGAGCAAGGCCAAAGACAAGATCCTGGTCATCGAGGTCGAGGGAGTTATAACTTCGTCCGGCGGCCCGGGCTTATTGTCCCGGGAGAAGAATCCCGTCGCCCGGGTAACGGAAAGGCTGGATGCGGCCAGGCTTGACAAGTCCGTGAAGGCCGTCATCCTGAAGCTCGACACTCCGGGCGGGGAAGTAACTGCTTCGGACATCATCCACCATGAAATAACAAGATTCAAAAAAGAGACAGGCCGCCCGGTAGTTTCGATGATGATGGGCACGGCCGCTTCAGGCGGATATTACATTGCTATGGCCGGAGATTACGTGATCGCCCATCCCTCGACGGTAACCGGAAGCATAGGGGTAATATCAATTTTCCCCGATTTCCATCTCCTGATGAGCAAATTCGGGGTTCAGGTCAACGTAATCAAGTCAGGGCAAGCCAAGGATTCAGGCAGCCCCTTCCGGGCCATGACCGATGAGGAAAAAGATCTTTTTCAGGCGATAATTAATGATTACTACGCCAGGTTCCTCGAGATAGTAACGGCCAACAGGGGGAAAAAGATGAGCGGCGATGAAATCCGCGGCCTGGCCGACGGCCGGGTCTTCACGGCCGGGCAGGCTCTGAAGGCTGGGCTGATAGATAAAACCGGCTATTTCGAGGCCGCCAGCCGTAAAGCTCTCGAACTGGCCGGGATCAACTCGGCCAAAATCGTAACGTATACATACGACCCGGGCGGCAAGACCAATGTGTACGCCGGAATGCTGAAAGCTCCGGCAACTCCAGACGAGGGATATCTGGAGTCGCTCCTGCCCCGTCTCAGAAGCGGATTTTATTATCTCTGGCTGCCTGAACCGGGAAAGAGGTAAGTTCAATCCTTCCGTCTTGTCCGGCTTTCATTTCCGGCCTCGTTTCTTTTCCCGGCCAGGACCGCCTTACGGAAAACAGCCTGAATTATGTCCCTTTCTTTGGCCGTGAGGGTCATCCTCATAAATATGTCCTGAAGCTTGGCCGTTATGAATTCCCGGTTGGTCCTTTTCATGAAGCCCAGCCGATCGAGAGACTCCCTGAACCGGCGGCCAGCCTCGAGCTGGGCCTCATGGTCCAGAGGAAGATCACGGGCGGCGCCGAGTGAGGGATAAGGCCTCCACGCCAGCGAGAAAAGGACCAGGGTAACGGCCACCCCGAGGTTGTAGGAAGGCTGCCGGCCGACCTGAGGCATCCGGAAACGGTAATTGGTCAAACTCATTTCCTGAGCGGTGAGCCCGGTCCGCTCGTTTCCGAAAACAAGTCCGAAACGCACGCCAGACTGGTATTCATGGACACGGCTTATGGTTTTTTCCAGATCGATCAGCGGAAATCCCCGTTCCTTCCTGGCCGTCGAGCCGAAGACCACGTGAAGCCCGGCCAGGGCATCCTCGAGGCGGTCGGAAAAAACCGCTTCTTCGAGAACCCGGCCGGCATGAACGGCCGTCACGCGCGCTTTTCCTGCCAGGTCGGCCGGCCCGACTATCCTGAGTTCGCGAAAGCCGGTATTGGCCATGCCCCTGGCGGCCAGACCGACGTTCTCGGGAATGACCGGTCTGACCAGAATGACGACGAAGCGCGAGGGATCGACGGCCGGAAATTTCGAAGCGCCTGATCCCAGACGGGATTCATTCATCAGCTTGACTCACAACCTTACCACAGCAATTATAATAAATCGGGCCGGAGATTTGAAATCACCGCGGCCGCATTCCGAATCGCCGGGCTCGGCCGTGTTTAAGCCAAGTCAATATGTCCCCCTAATTGCCAAGCGAAAATGTCCCCTTGGACCGGGGCAGGAGTTGTTTCCAAGTATATCTGAAGGATGTGATTGAGATGACGGGATTCGCCTTTCT
>Ga0172365_10001777_pt1 | contig 15574 bp, 16 predicted proteins | sample LakKivSesite48cm_FD_114535 | JGI IMG/M metagenome (GOLD analysis project Ga0172365, IMG submission 114535) | Sediment microbial communities from Lake Kivu, Rwanda - Sediment site 48cm | ecosystem: Environmental > Aquatic > Freshwater > Lake > Sediment | place: Rwanda: Western Province, Lake... | reverse complement strand
GACTATGATGATACATATATTGATTTGTATTATCATAAAATGATCTTCTTTTTTGTCTTACTGCTAGTTCATTAATTGGTTTTTTTAACACTAAAGCATCTTTTAAAACCCTATATGATACATATAAAGTACAAAAAATTTCTTTTATAAAACCTGGCCAGATCATTATAAGTCTCCATCCACTCCACCACAAGACAGATCTAATGTTTCTTTTACCTTCAGGCCAGCCATAAACCCATACATACAATATACCATCTTTTTTTACTAAAGGAACAAGATTATCAAAAGCTTTTTTTGTACTAGGAGTATGATGTAAAACTCCTGCTGACCATATATAATCAAAAGAATCTTTTTTAAGTGGGATATCCATTATATTTCCTTGTATATAGTGTAGATTATTTTCTTTATAACGTTTTGATGCATTTACAACACCTGAGCTAAGGTCAAGTGCAACAACCTCACAACCTAATTTTGATATATTATATGAAAGCCTTCCATTACCACATCCTGCATCAAGTACTACTTTCCCTTTCAAATCCTCTGGTTTTGCATTAAAAGCAAGCATTACCATCTCAATTCTTTTAGCCTCATTAAGATTAAGCCAGGTGTCATCCTCATCAGAATAATCAAATAAATCCCATTCCTTTGAAAAAACAGTTTGAATTTTTTTAATATCCTCTGCTGGATCATAAAGCATGATAGGCAGACCTGATCTTATTGGAAATTTACATCCGCATTCGCATTTTAGTTGTCCTTCTAGTATTTCGTCTCCATTTTTCTTTTCTACTGCATCTATTTTAATTTCGTTTTTACATTTCGGACAGGCTAAATATTTTAATAAGTTCTTTTTCATGCTTTGACCGCCTTTTTTAATGTTTTGTAAATGAGAAATCCTTAAACTTTATTATAAGGATGAATAACGCTTTTGTTTTATAGTTTATTCTTTTCCCATGGAAATGCATGTCCGCCAAAGGTCTATACTAAAAATTAACTCAAATGAAGCAATTATAGTTCCAATAGAAGGTAAAACTAATAACCATAATCATAATTCCAAAAACAATGCAGGGGCTTATGGTCTAGTGGTTATGACGTCGCCTTCACACGGCGGAGGTCGCCGGTTCAAATCCGGCTAAGCCCATATAAAACATTTTGATGATATTTATTTATAATTTAAGACAAAAGCTTTTTATATGATCTTAACTTCTTATTATAGGATAATAACTATGGCAGATATTAACGCTGAATATGAATGGATTAGTAACCAAAATTTAAAACAATTTAGCGGTAAATGGATTGCTGTTTTTAATAAAAAAATTATTAGCAGTGGGGAATATGCTCATGAAGTTGCAAAAAAAGCAAAACAACAGATAAAAGAACCTCCATTTTTAATTAAAGTTCCTCTTGAAGGCTACATATCAGTATAATTATGGAGTTACCATGGCATATAAGTATAATTTATCATATAATTTTACTAAATATATTGTAAAAGGAAAGACTATTCTACGCCCAATTATACCTGTAGAACTTCAATATAAAAATAATGATCCGATAATATACACTATGCTATTAGATTCAGGTGCCGATTTAACTCTTCTCTCAAAGGATGTTGCAGATAGTCTAGGGATTGATACCAATAAAGAAGCAGATGATGATGTATATGGTGTTACAGGTCATACTCCAGTTATTGATGAAAAAGTAAAGATAAAATTTGGAATGGGGAGTCGAAACGAATTTGAAAAAGAAATACCGGTTCAAATAACAAAAATATATGGACGCCCTGCCATTCCAGCATTAGGACGTGAAACCATTTTTCGAGAGTTTGATGTTCATTTTAGAATGGGACAGCCGAAAGATAAACAAAAGTTTGTATTAAGTAAGTTGTAAACATTATTTTACAGCGGTTTTTTTCTATTAGTTATGATGCCACTTTCATACGGCGGAGGCCACCGGTTCAAATCCGGTTAAGCCCATATCTGTTTTTAGCAAATGTAGCTGATTTGAACCTTAGCCATTGAAAGATATTTTAAAGAAGCAAAAAAAATCTATAGTTAACAAACAACAGATGAAAATGAAATAAGGGCTGCGCCCTTATAATCCCGTCCCGCCTTCGTTCCTCGGCAAGCTCTCTGCCCCTTCGGGGCTTCGGTCTTGCCGTATCTCACTCGGCGGCTAGGCTTGGTAGTCGTTGTTGCCGATCATCGATAACCTGAATCTTGTGATGGTTCGGTTGATCACGAATGTAAGCACCAGATTCCTCTAAGTTTTTCCAGCCTGTTGACTCGTAATGGTCATATCCACTCCAGAAACCACCATGTGGGTATCGTTTTCGAAACCCAGGAAAGATTTCGAACATCCTCTTTGCACTATATGATTTCAGCATGATCTCTGCAGTCTGAATTGAATACTTCTTTGGTATGTTCACTAAGAAGTGAACATGATTCAGAGCGAAGCCAAAGTCACCGAATTCAAAACCAAAACGTTCAAGTTCATGGAATGCCTGGATACAGGTGTCGATGTAGATTTGTTTTCTAAAACAGTTATACCTGTTGTGGGTGACAAACATCATGGTCACCCAGTTATTTCGGGTGTCACCCGAAATCTTTTTAGAGCTAACGCTATATATAACATTCATAGAGTTTTTTCTCCTGTCGCACCGTTTATAGGGCAGACCTTTGGTCTGCCGCGTGCGACAAAAAACAGATATGATTTGATGGGAGAAAAAAGGAGATGCGACTTTTCATCTGCGGGTCTTTCACTGCGTTTCAGACCACGCAGTATTCTCAGTCGCAACTATAATATGCATAAAGCTGTGATATAAATGAGTAATTTAAAAAAAGATGTTCAATGCCCAAAATGTATGAGTATAATCTCATGTACAGGTAATCCTGGCGATGTAATAAAAGTGACATGCCCTGAATGTGGCTCTGTAGGAAAGGTCACATTTGAAAAAACTGAATACATTATAGAGGCAGAAAATGTTCATAAAGTGTATACAGGAGGAAAGATTCAGGTTCATGCATTACGAGGAATAAATTTAAAGATAGAAAAAGGAGAGATGGTTACTTTAATGGGTGTATCAGGTTGTGGAAAAACAACATTACTTAATTGTCTTTCTGGACTGGATGAAATAACAAGCGGTTTTATAAGAATCGAAGGTAAAGAATTAAATAAGATGCCAGATGATGAAAAAACAGAATATCGTGCTAAAAGAATGGGGTTTATTTTTCAGTTTTATAACTTACTACCAGTTTTATCTGCGGTTGAAAACGTTGAGCTACCATTACTTATCTGCAGAGAGAAACCAAAAATTGCTCGTGAAAGAGCCCTAAAGTCCCTTGAGACTGTAGGGTTAAAAGGATGGGAATCACATAAACCTGCAGAGCTTTCTGGAGGGCAACGTCAGAGAGTAACTATTGCTAGATCATTAGTAACCAACCCTTTGATTGTTTTTGGTGACGAATTAACAGGTGATCTTGATAGGGAAACCTCAGATGAGATTATGAACCTAATATGTAGATTAAACAAAGAGCAGAAACTTACTTTTATTTTAGTAACCCATGATTCAAAAATTGCGGAAAGAACAAATCGTGTTCTAGTAATGGGAGATGGGGTGATAAAAAAAGAGTATGTTCCAACGCATTGGTGAAGAAAAATGATTGAAATTTTTTTTCTTGGGTTATTTATCATAATAATGAGTATTATCAGTTTTTTAATGATAAGAGACAGAATAATTTTTAAACTTGGTGTTAGAAATATCTCTAAGCGTAGGGGTTACGCTGCTATTGTTATACTTGGTTTAATGGTGGGAACAGGTGTGATATCATCATCGCTTGTAATCGGGGATACAATGAATAATATGATAGAATCTGAGATTTTAAAATCCTTTTACACAACTGATGAGATAATCCAAGGATTAAAACCTACTGGAGAAAGTGATTATTTCAATGAATCAATATTTTATGATATAAAAAACCAGATAGACACAGAATATATTGATGGTTTATCACCACAGATTAGTGACCATGTTGCGATTCTTAATCTTGATACAAACCTTTCTAACCCAAGTGTAAGTTTTATTGGGGTTGATTTTGATCATGCTCAAAACTTCGGTTCATTTATTGATCAAAATGGAAAAGACGTGACAACCCTGGATTCTGATCAAATAATGATTGGTAAAAAAACAGCAGGAGATCTAAACGCAGAAGTTGGTCAAAAAGTTATTATTTATGGTAAAACTCTGAAAACATTTACAATTACTTATATATTAAAAGAAGAAGAAAGAGCAGGTTCTGGGGATAGTATATATGTATCACTAGATGTTGCTCAGGAAGTTCTTAATAAAAAAGGGCTGATTAATCAGATTATCATATCTAATAAGGGTGGTGTGTATGATGGGATGGATTATACTGATGATGTTAAAAACGCGTTTGATAAAGTTGAGATTTCTAATAACTTAGATTTTAAAATTGTTCAAACAAAAAAGGATGTACTTGATAATGGTAAAAAAAGTATGGAACAATTTTCAAATATGTTTATTGTTTTTGGTACTTTCTCTATTATAGCTGGTGTTATTCTTATAATAAATATTTTTGTCATGCTTGCTGAAGAACGTAAATCTGAAATGGGAATATCACGAGCAATTGGTATGCAAAGGAAACATTTGAAAAAAATGTACTTAGGTGAAGGAACAGTTTATGCTTTAATTGCTTCTTTTATTGGAGTATTTTTTGGGATAGGCATTGGTTATATACTTATATTTCTCCTTGAAGAAATCTTGAAATCATTTGGTGCAATTAATATCCTTCAATATTTCACTTTCACACTAAATAGTATAATCATAGGTTTTGTCTCAGGTTTTTTAATCACCATTATTACAATATATTTAACATCTAATAGGATCTCAAAGTTAAACATAGTTCGTGCTATACGAAACATTCCTGAACCAACAATTCCAAGAAGTGATAAAAAAATGTTGAGAACAGGATTACTTATTTTTATAGGAGGGTTACTTCTATTATTTTTAGGTGTAACAAATAAACAAGCTGCCCCGTTTATCTCAGGGATCTCTTTAATGATATTTGGAGCAGGAATAATATCACGAAGATGGGTTGGGGATAAAATTGCACTTAATCTTGTAGGAATTGTACTTTTTATTTTATGGGTTTTACCATCTGATTATTTTCCAAAATACAGCAGCGGGATAGAGATGTTCATCGTTTCTGGTATTTTTCTTGTTTTTGCTTCATTGCTTCTTGTAATGGTTAACTCAAATATAATTATAAAAGGTTTAACATTTTTAATTGGAAGAGGAAAATCAGGTCAGGCTGTTACAAAAACTGCTGTCTCATATGCATTAAAATCAAAATTTAGAACAGGAATGACTATTGCTATTTTTGCTCTTGTGATTTTCACAATTACCACGATGTCCATGATAATTGGTATGATGGGGACTAATATTGAAAAACAAGTTCAAGAAGCATCAGGTGGATATGAAATAATAGGTTTTTGTAATCCTAACACCCCAATTGAAAATATTACACTAGAATTAAAAGACAAACAGCTTGATAATAAAATAGAAAAATATTCAGCTCCTGTTTCTGGAAATGTTAATATTTCCGCAACCGTAGATACTGGTGAAAAAATATACTATACAGTTATTGGAGTTGATGATAATTTTATTGAAGAAAACGAGTTTTATTTTTCAAAGTTATTAAGTGAATATAAAAATGAAAAAGAAGCATGGTATGCAATTAGAAACAACGCTAGCCTTGTTATTATTGATGGAACATTTGGACCGCAAAATAATATAGTAAATACTGGCCCATCTCAACATAAAGTATCCTTAGATGTTGGAGATGCGATAAAAATTATAGACAAAAATAACAGTATTGTTGAGAAAAAAGTAATTGGGATTCTTGATACAACACTTATTCAAGGTATTTTTAGCTACAATAAATATGTTGAAGAAGAATTCGGTTTTAATACATCAACTGTTTTTCTTTTCAGCATAAAAACAGGGGAAGATGTTGATAAAACCGCTAAAGAAATCGAGAGTTCTTTTTTAAAAAATGGGATGCAAACGATTGTTGTTAAAACTGTTGTTATGACTATGATTAAAACAATGAATCAATTTTTCTATCTATTTGATGCTTTCATGGCCCTAGGTCTAATAATTGGGATAGCAGGACTTGGTATTATAACAATAAGATCAGTTCATGAAAGAAGGCAGGAGATTGGAATGATGAGAGCAATAGGTTTCAAAAAAAGGATGGTACTTTCATCTTTTATAATTGAAACATCAACAATAGCTATAATTGGAATACTAATTGGGACATTTCTAGGAATATTCACAGGATATATTATATGGAGAGATAGTTTCAGTGATTTGGGGTTTGATTTTATTATAAACTGGCAACCGATTATAATTGTAGGTTTAATAGCATTTATTTTTACTCTCATTTGCGTTTTCCCAGCTTCAAGAAAAGCATCAAGAGTTCCGCCAGCAGAAGCATTAAGATACGAAGGATAATGACAGTATATTAAATTTTAATTATGAAAAAGATTAAAAGAAAAATTATTTATGTGCTTATAAAAATATAGAAATCGATAAAATGAAAACAACACAAAAAAAACTTATAATCACAATGACTTCTGCAAACTCTTGGATATACCCTGAAGCGAAAAATCATTCAAAAACATCCAAAGAAATTGTAGAAACTGCTATCAAATGTTATGAAGAAGGAGCAAGCATCGCACATATTCATTTACCAAAAAACAAGATAAAAAAAACTATTGATTTAATCAGAGACAGATGTGATATAATCATACAAGGTGGTATGTCTAGTGATCCAATAGACGAACGCAAAGAACTATTTGATGCAAAACCTGACATGGTTTCAATTATTTTGAATCATCATGATGAATGCTTCAAAGAAGTTGAGATGAATAGATTACATCCTAGAAAAGAACTAGAGGATTACTGTAAATTATGTAGAAAAACCAAAATTAAACCTGAGTTTGAAGTATGGCATCATGGATCAGTTTGGAATTTAAACTATTTAATCACAAAAAAACTGGTAGATAAACCATATTTTCTCACATTGTTTCTTGGATGGCCAGGTGGAACATGGTCTCCACCAACAACTGATGAGTTCTTACACAGAATTAAATATCTTCCATTAGACTCTGTCTGCTCTGTTAGCATAATGGGGCCAGAACAAGAAAAAATACTCCCACTTGCTATAAAACAAGGTAAACATGTTAGAGTAGGCACTGAAGATTACCCATTCATCAAAAAGTGGGTACCAGCAAAAGATGCTAGTGAGCTTGTAAGAAAAATTGTTAAAACCAGTAAAAAGATAGGAAGAGAAATAGCTGATCCATCAGAAGCTAGAAAGATAATTGGTATAAAATAAACATGTTTAATAGGAGGATTTGTTTTTTATGAAAATCGTTGGTATAAATGGTAGCCCACGGAAAAATGGTAACACACATTTTTTGTTAAAAAAAGCACTGGATGCTTCTAAGATAAAAAACAATAAAATAATTAATCTTGTTGACTATGAGATTTTGCCATGTACTGCTTGTGGTAAATGTTGGGATACAAAAAAATGCCCAATAGATGATGATTTAGAAAAAATAATAAAAGAACTGGTTAATAGTGATGCAATTATTCTTGGAAGCCCTGTTTACTATGGTACTGTCACCCCTGAGATGAAAGCATTCATTGATAGATCTGGTGAGCTACTTGGAGCAAGAGGTCATCCTCTTAAAAACAAGATTGGTGGTGCTTTAACAGTTGCACGGCGATGGGGACATTTAACAACTTGGACTGTTTTGCTTTTTTATTTACTTGAGATGCGTCTGATCATCCCTGGTGCTGGATGGTCCTCAGCAACTGGTATGAAACCCGATCAAGTTGAAACCGATGAAGAAGGTGTTGAAAGAGCAGTAGAACTAGGTGAAGCTATAGGTGATCTCTGCAGAAAACTAGGTAAAAAATAAAAAAATCTTTTTTTTGTTTATCCTGCTGCCCAGCCTGCATCAACCAAAAGATCAGTTCCAGTTACATAGGATGATTTATCTGATGCAAGAAACAGTATTGCCTCTGCGATCTCTTTTGGGTCAGCCCATCTATGCAAAGCACCAATATCTGATCTTTCTTTCCTTATTTTGTCTATTGAGACATCAAGTCTTTTTGCTTCAATTTCACAATCGCCAAGTAACATTGGTGTTTCAACACTCCCTGGGCTGATACTGTTTACTCTTATACCCTGTGGTGCAAGCTCCCAAGCCAGTGCCCTGGTAAGCGCGATAATAGCACCCTTTGTCCCACCATATACAGCATGGTTAATTTGCCCTACATGACCAGAGATGGATGCAACATTTACTATTGTTGATCCTTTTTTCATATATGGAACCACATGTTTTGTACAAAAAAAGATGCTTTTGTAATTCGTGTTAACTACTTTATCAAAATCCTGTTCTGTTGTATCAACTATTGGTTTAACAAGGACTACGCCTGCGTTGTTCACTAGGATATCTATTTTCCCATACGTTTTTTTTGTGGTTTGTACCATTTTTTTAACATCAGATTCTTTTGAAACATCAGTATGAATAAAAAATGCTTTACCCCTAGTGTTTTCTATTAGTTTCACTGTTTCTTTACCGCCTTTATCATTAATGTCTGCTACTACGATTTTTGCTCCTTCTCTTGAAAAAAGTATTGCTGTTTCACGACCTATACCAGAAGCAGCTCCTGTAATAATTGTAACTTTATCTTTAAGACTTATTTTTTACTCCCCCTTTGAATTATTAACATGTTAGAAATAAAATACTGGTAAAATTGCGATTTTACATGATTTTTTGAAGTTTTATCAGATCACCCATTGATCCTTTAACTTTGATTTTACCTGTCATATATGATGTTGCGGGGTTTATTTTTTTATCAAGTATTCCTATGAAAGTATCTGTTTTCATACTCACCTGAATATCAGGGTTATCAATTTTTCCTTCTTTTAAGGTTTTTACTTGCCCGTTTACAACATCAAAGTAGTAATTAACTGATATATCAGTGAAGCTGAACTGCAATTTTTTAGTAAAATCCTTAAATTTTTCTTTCAAATTTGGGTCACTAAATTTTGCTTTTACTCTTTCTAAACCTTTATATGCCTCTTCTTTTGTTGCCATAAAACTTTTTTCCTCCGTCCCATTTTTTATGCTCTTATTCGAATGCCTATGATGTTATAAATATTTTTATTTAATTTAATACTTTATCTTAACCCTTTGTAGTAAAATAAACCCTATGATTAACGATATTGGTGTAACATAGAATATTATCTGATAGTTATTGTTAAAAGTGCTGATAAGAAAACCAACAAATGGAGCAGCAATCATTTGTGGCGCAGCATAAAAAATGTTTCCCAGTCCCATGAATTTTCCTTCTTTTCCTTTTGGTAGTAGATCTGCAGTAAGAGCAAAGTTTAACACTATAATAACGCCGAATCCTAAACCTGTTAACCCCATGGCAATGTAAATCAATGTGATATTAGTGGTGAACGCGCCTATACCTAACCCGATAGCTGCAATAAGAACACCTATGCTAATAATAAGTTTTTTACCAATCCTATCAGCAAATATACCTGCAGGAACCGCAGAGAGGACAAGGATAACTGTAAATATCCCCATGAACACAAGTGCTGAGGATTCAGGTAAACCCAGTGTGTTTTTTGCAAAAAGAACAAAGAATGGTTGGAGTGTGCCTATAGCAAACCACCAGAACATAGAAGTTATCATAAATTTTACAAATTCTTTTTCTTTAACAAAATCCTTAACAATTGATGTTAGTGGTTCTTTCTCCTTTGTTTTAACCCCTTTTTTTTCTTCTATCGTAAGAATAGTTATAGTAGGAAAAATAGTGATTATTATCGCAAAAATAACAAAAGTCAGCGTATGACTAGTCGCCCAAACTGCAGCTGCAGCCCCAAAAGCAAGTATGGTACCAAGGATGTTAAACGCCTGCATATATCCACTGGTTTCACCACGTTCTTTAGGTTCAGTAAGATCAGGTAGAAGAGCACAGTACGTTGAATTCCACAGGTTCAGAAAAGCATACAAAAGAGTGATACAAACTGCAAGAAGAATAAATATGTTTAATGCAGACATATTGATTGCTAGACGACCCCCAACAACAGATATAATAAGTAACATGACAACGGTAAGCGGGACAAACATAATCATATATATTATGCGCCTCCCAAATCTCGTCCATGTATTATCACTAATAGTACCTATTACTGGGGGGATAATCATACCAAGAAAAAGGGTTATACCAATGACTATTCCTATGAAAAAAGCAGACGACGCAGCAAAAGCAGATTTTGCAAATGGCTCTAAAAGTAATGGTATAACATTAGAGTTCAATGAAAGAACCAGTCCAGCTCCAATAGACGCAGAAGCAAGTAAGAGCTTTTCTTTCCTAGAAAGCATAAATATTCAAGATAACTAATGCTTGTAAAGGGATTTAAATCTATCTATTTATATTAACATATTCAATAAATATAGATCAAATTGACAACAAAATCAAACCCAGTAAAACAAGAATAACACCAGTTTTCTGGTTAAATTCGAGTTTCTCACCAAAAAATATCCATGCTAAAAAAATGGTAACAACTGGAAACGTAGCACTCACAGGTGCAACAATAACAGTGTAATGAAAACTCACACCAAAACTATAAGCAAAAAACGCAATAACCTCCAAAACACCAATAACAATAACTAGCATTGTAACATTTTTTGGGAAAGAAATATTTTCTCTTTTAAAACCCACATATAAAAGGAAATAAAAAATAGCTGTTATTTTAATGAAAAATATTGGGAAAAACCAACCAAGATCGTCAACATTTACCATTATACCAATTAAATAAAAAAACACACCCATACCAAGTAATGCAACAATCGCGTATTTAACACCAGATACAAGGTTTGCGAATTTTAGTGCTAAAAGATCATGTAATTTAAACGATGTTATAATAATACCAAGAACTACTAAAAATACTCCTAGACCGTGTAATAGTGTTAAACCCTCTTTTAAAAAAACTAAGGCTAGGACAACTGTGATTATAACCCATGATGCAGCAATAGGACTTATGATCGATACTTTTCCAACTTGAAGAGCTTTATAAAAAGCTAAATAAGATACAACTGATAGTAACCCACCTATAAGGATTAACTCAATAGCATATGTTGAAAGTTTTGGTAGTTTAAAAAACAATAAAAATACGATTACAAAAAATAATAACCCAATAATCTGACTCCAAATAAATATTTTATAAATACTTGTTTTTTTTAAGGATGCTGCTGCAAGAAAATCAGCTACACCCCAGCTAAGCATAGTTATAATACCAAAGATAATACCATTTGATAAATCCATTAGTTTTTACGATTAAAAAAAGATTATTTAAAACATGTGGTTTTTGAAAAAGGAGAATAAATATTAAAATAGCGGGTAATATAACTGCTACGGGGTTTTAAGATGAAGGTTGATAAAAAAGTTGTTACATTTGGCGAGATTATGATGAGGCTTATGCCACCTGGTTTTCAGAGATTTACTCAGACACGTTCTTTTGATGTTATTTACGCTGGATCAGAAGTAAATGTTGCTATAGCCTTAACCAGTCTGGGGGTTGATGTTGATTTTATCACATGTTTACCAGATAATGATCTTGGTGATGCCTGTATTAACTATGTTCGTCAGTTTGGTGTTAAAACAAATCATATCGCTCGTACAAGTGATAGACTGGGGGTTTATTTTGTTGAAACAGGCTCAACATATCGGGGTAATAAAGTGATTTATGATCGTGCAGACTCAGCTTTTGCAAATGTTAAACCAAAAACCTTCAACTGGGATGAGATATTCAAAAACTGTTCATGGTATCATTGGACTGGTATCTCACCATCTGTTAGTAAAAACGCAGCTGATGTTTGTTTAGAAGCTGTTAAAAAAGCAAAAGACCTGAGTTTAATGGTTTCATGTGATCTTAATTATCGTGCTAAACTTTGGAAATGGGGGCAGACACCTGAAAAGGTTATGTCAGATCTTCTAAAATATGTTGATGTACTAGTTTGTAATGAGGAGGATGCAGAAAAAGTATTTGGAATAAAAGCACCAGGTGTCAATGTATCAAAAGGCGAAATAGATGCAAGTAAGTATCGTTTTGTAGCAGAAAAACTAATGGATCGCTTCCCAAATATACAAAAAATTGCTTTCACTCTTAGACAGAGCATTAGCGCGAGTCATAACAAATGGTCAGGTGTTTTATATGACGGGAAAAAACTTTTCACTAGTCAAAACTATGATATAACATATATTGTTGACAGGGTTGGCGCTGGAGATTCTTTTGCAGCTGGTTTAATCTATAATCTTATTAATGATAATGATTCTCAAAAAACACTAGATTTTGCTGTTGCTTTATCGTGCTTAAAACACACATTGTACGGTGATTCATGTATAATTAAGATTGATGAAGTAGAAAAACTTATGAAAGGATTGACCAGTGGTAGGATTTCTAGGTGATAAAATATATGTCAAAATTTTTAAAAAAGCAGGTTGTTGAAAAAATCCGGGATATCGGTTTACTACCAACTTTTTGTCATAAAGATGTTGAGGTATCAAAGAAAATCGTGAAAGCCTGCGTTGATGGTGGAGCAACAGTTGTGGAGTTTACAAATCGTGGTGATTTTGCGTATGACGTGTTTGTTAAACTTTTAGAATACACTCAAAAAGAGTTACCTGATGTTATTCTTGGTATTGGTACTATTTTAGAACCCGAAACAGCAACTAAGTATATCAAAAGTGGAGCAAACTTTGTTGTAGGTCCTATTTTTAATCCTGATGTTGCAAAGGTTTGTAACCGTCATAAAATAGCCTATATTCCGGGGTGTATGACACCATCTGAGATATATGCTGCTGAGAAAATGGGTGTAGACGTTGTGAAAATATTCCCTGGGGCGTCTGTTGGTCCTGAGTTTATAAAATCTGTGCTTGGGCCATGTCCATCGTATCACATGATGCCATCGGGTGGTGTTGAAACAAACAAGGATAATATTTCAACTTGGATCAAAGCAGGCTCATCTGCATTAAATATCGGTTCAAATTTGATTAGGAAAGATTTAGTAAATTCCAAGGATTTTAATAGTATTGCAAAACTTGTTAGCCAATGCATCATGTGGATTAATGAGACAAGGGTAAAAACACATTAGATGATTATTAGAATATTATTTTAACATAATTCTCCCTATTTGTTTTTATACGGCCAAAATGATTATATACAAATATCAGGTTTTTATAATCGTTTTATGAAAAAAATCCGTGTTGGTCTAGTAGGTCTAGGTTTTTCAGGATCCCTTCACGCAGAGGCATACACAGCAATAAAAGACAAAGCAGAACTAGTCGCAGTATGTGACACAGACAAGGAGAAAGCTGAGATGATGGCTGGTTGTTATTGTGCGAAAGCGTACACAGATTTCAAAGAAATGCTTGATAAGGAAAACCTTGATGCTGTTGATTTATGTATTCCTCATCATCTGCATTCCAGTTTTGTAATCGCTGCGGCTAAAGCTGGGAAGCATGTAATGGTTGAGAAGCCAATGGCGACGACAGTTGAGGAAGCAGAAAAAATGATTGAAGAAACAAAAAAAGCAAAAGTTAAATTCATGGTCGCTGAGGATCAGGTGCATCTACCAGCACATAAACTTGCTAAGAAACTAATAGATAAGGGTGCGATAGGTAAAATATTTATGACAAGGGTTGTAAGTGGAGTATATGACGTGCCTGAGGATGAGAAAGGATGGAAACTTGATCCTAGGAACAAGGGTGTGCTTCTTGACATGGCAGCCCATTACCTTATGGTCCTATACTGGATGGTAGGAGAGATGGAGAAAGTCTGTGCGATGGCAGAAACAGTTGTTGTAGAAAAAGGTAAAAGTGATTTTGATGACAACGCGGTAGCACTCGTCAGATTCAAAAATGGTGCTGTTGGTGAGATTTCTGTTTCAACAACCGTTGTAAGTGAACCATTGCAGAGACTTGAGTTCTATGGAACAGAGGGTACGATAGTAATTGATCATTCATGTGAAAAACCATTGAAGTACCATTCAGCGCATCAAGGTATGGAAACTGATGGATGGAGGATACCTGATGTTGAGCATGAGATATATCCAGGTTATTTCCCACTCACATTCGGCAATGAAGTGAGATACTTCATGGATTGTATCATAGAAAACAGGGAACCAGAATTTGGTGGTGACATGGGGAAAGAAACAATAAAAATTATTGAAGCCGCGTATAAAGCTGCGAAAACTGGAAAAACACAGATTATTAAATAAAAATAATATATGATATAGAAAAGTTGAGGGAGGAAAAAAATGATTGATTTAAGTAAATATAATATAATAGAACTAAGCGTGGAGCTCTGCCCAACAATATACAGGTTGGACGGGGTAAGAGAAGACCCATTTCCATCAACTGATTTGGACTGGAATGAAACAGTTATTTACTCAGGTGGAGCAAAAAGACTTGCCCTTCGTCAAATAAGATATACTGATATGGATTTCAATGAACTCATAGACATGGAGGCACATCTTGGTACACATGCTGAGACTGGTAAACACCTAGATTACGACAAACCAAGCATAACAGATTTTCCAGTTGATACATGGCTGGGTGAGGCAGTGGTATGTGATTTTTCAAAAAAAACACCTACCAATGGTGAAAACTATAAACTTGGTCCGAAAGATTTTGCAAAAGTAAAAAAAAGAGACATAGTTTTGATAAGAAGTTCTCTACCATATGGTGAAGCACCTACTATGACTGAGGAAGCTGCACAATGCCTCATTGATAAAAAAGTAAAACTCATTGGTGGACTTGAACCATTCAACGGCGTAATAGGCACTGCTGAACTACGCAACATCCATGACATGTTCCACAAAAATGATATAATACTAATCCAAGGAATGATAAACCTTAATCAGATAAAAAAAGAAAGAGTTTTCTTCATCGGGCTTCCAATGAGAATCAAAGGACTTGATGCATCCACAATACGAGCTGTAGTTCTTGAGGAAAAAGACTAAAAAAATAATAAATTCAGGATTATAATACATCAATTTTGGGGGAGTCATGACAAAAAAAGTTAGGATTGGTATCATAGGTGCAGGTGAAGCCGCAGGACATCATGCAACAGGCTACGAGCATCTTAAAGACATAGCTGAGGTAGCCATAGTCTGCGATTTAGATGAAGAAAAAGCAAAGGATCTTGCAGATAGACTTAATGTAAAAACGATTTGCAGTGATTACCATAAAATCCTAGATGACAAGACTATAGATGCCGTGGATATAATGCTACCAACCCATCTTCATGCTAAGATCGTTATCGAAACAGCAAAACAAAAAAAACATGTACTCTGCGAAAAACCTATGGGACTATCAAGTGCTGAATGTCAGAAAATGATAGATGCCTCAAAAAAAGCAAAAATTGTACTTATGCCAGTGCATAACCAGATATTTTTCTCATCACAT
>Ga0172365_10001776_pt1 | contig 15579 bp, 18 predicted proteins | sample LakKivSesite48cm_FD_114535 | JGI IMG/M metagenome (GOLD analysis project Ga0172365, IMG submission 114535) | Sediment microbial communities from Lake Kivu, Rwanda - Sediment site 48cm | ecosystem: Environmental > Aquatic > Freshwater > Lake > Sediment | place: Rwanda: Western Province, Lake... | reverse complement strand
CTGCATTATATATTGCCGGATTCAAGCAGCAAGCCTTTGAACTGCTTTCGATCTTCAAATGGGGGCACACATTTCTTGAGATAAACTGTGAAAGATTGGAAACCTATGCAAACGCAAAAGACAGCACAGAAATAATAAAACTGCAAAAAGACTTTATGACGAATTTGGAAAAACAGTGAAACGCTTCGGTGACCTGTACCCAGAGGTGAGGAAGGGGAATGAGTGATCTAGAATTCAGTGTTGGTAAAGCGAAAATCTGTCTTGTTCAAGGAGACATAACCGACATGGATACAGATGCGATAGTAAACGCGGCCAATTCAACTTTGATGGGAGGCGGAGGCGTTGACGGAGCAATACACCGGAGGGGCGGACCGAGAATACTTGAAGAATGCAAACGCCTAAGAGCCGCAGAATGGCCAGACGGACTTCCAACTGGAAAAGCCGTAATAACCACAGGAGGCAACCTAAAAACCCGATACGTCATCCACACCGTTGGACCAGTCTGGCAAGGAGGCACCTACAGAGAACCAGAACTCTTGGCAGAAGCCTACTACAACTGTCTGAAACTAGCAGTTTCCAAAGGACTAGAAACCATAGCGTTCCCATCAATAAGCACAGGCGCATACGGATACCCTATGGAAAAAGCGAGCCGAATAACCCTAACAACAGCAAAACAGTTCCTGACTGAAGAGGACAAATTGAACAAGATAGCTTTCGTACTATTTACTCGCCATGACTTGGAAATCTACAAGGAGACAGCAAAGGCAATACTACCATCAAATATCCAATAGTCCAGACTATTGCATCTGGCAAACTACTGAATATGCCAATAGGCAAAACATAGCTGGAAGCTAGATCCACCTGCATCTAGAGTGTAATCCGCGTGCCCGTCTCTCCGCGCAATGCACGCTCGATGTTCTCCGGGTTAGTGATCAAAGCCTCTTTTCCTCCATTTTCAAGATAGCTAATTATAGCTTGGATTTTTGGGCCCATGCTGCCGGGCGGAAAGTGTCCTTCTTTATAATATTTCTTAGCTTCGGCCAAGGTCATTCTATCCAAAAGTTTCTGGTCTGGCTTGCCAAAGTTTAGGGCTACTTTCTCCACAGCCGTGGATATGAGAAACAGATCAACTTTCAAGCCGATGGCTAGGAGAGCTGAGGCGTAATCCTTGTCAATAACTGCTTCTACACCTTTCAATTTTCCCCGCTCTTCAATGACCGGGATTCCTCCACCACCTGCGGCGATGACTACAATTCCTCGGCGGATGAGAGTTCTGATGACATCTTGTTCAACGATGTGCACGGGCATGGGGGACGGGACGACTCGGCGCCAGCCGCGTCCTGAATCCTCAATTATTTTCCAGTCTCGCTCATCTCTGTACTTCATTGCCTTCGATTTTCTGTAAAATGGCCCGATAGGCTTAGTGGGGTTCTTAAAGGCCGGATCATTCTTCTTCACCAGCACCTGCGTCACGACTGTGGCAACTTGCCTCCGGATTCCCCGTTTCTTGAACTCATTGTGCAAGGACTGCTGAATCATGTAACCAAGACTGCCCTGAGTGTCAGCTCCACAAGAATCAAGCGGCAAAGTGTGCACAGCACTGCTGGCTAATTCAGAACGTAGAAGAATGAAACCCACCTGAGGCCCATTGCCATGGGTTATGACGACCCTCCAACCCTGTTCTATCATGCTGGCGATGTGAGCGCAAGTCTCCCTAGTAGCGTCAAACTGATCAGGCACTGTCTGATGGTCCTTATCTTTGATCAGAGAATTGCCACCGATAGCTACAACTGCCTTTTTTGCCATTCGCTTGTCCCTCAATAAATCGACTATAACCTGTAGTAAAATTGCATTGCCCTATAAATATGAAGCGAACTTTCCGCCTATGATTTAATGTCCGATCAACCAGATTTCTTCAGATCTTACAAGACAATCAAATCTCTGAACCGTCACAAGCATCAGCATCCAGAGGTCGGACACAATTAGGAAGGGTTGGCGTGTTGGTCATAACGCACGCACCACGATTTGTGGCAAATCCGTGAGTTGTCACACAATCCTTGCCCTTTGTTACACTTCTATCAGATCATGAAATGCGCACCACGCCTGGGGCCTGTCACAACTTCAAAGGTCGTTCGACCTGTCAAAATTGACTGCCCCCTATATTTTTTTCACCCCACGAAGAACGTGTGCTAGCAGCCATGTTGTTTCGAAGTTTTGTTACAGTTTTCTGTTACAGTTCTCCATGCTTCTCTATATTCTCAACAAGCGCGCGTGGTTTCCTGAAAGAAGCCGGCTATTCTCTGTGAGAATTGTAATCGCACATGCAAGTTAAACCAGGTGGTCAGTCTTTGAAGATTGAAGAATTCTTTTCCGAACTCTTAACAGATAGTGAATCTGCAGAATGGAAATCGCTAGCCAGACAATCAGGAGGAGGGACGAGATTGATCTGATTTCTAAACTCTGAACAAATAGATTTATCAGCAAAAGAGTTACGAAGAGAGCACCAGCAATTATTTGAAGTATTCTCAACGTTAGCAGTTTTCTTCTTGAATTTCCAACTGTCCATCTTGCAGATCTTTGTTCCTCTATCTGTCTTAGTCGTTCCTCTGAAAGATAGTACTTGCCGTTTACCTCAACAAAAATCCCTAAACGACCTAGACGTCTCTTCATCGCCTCTTCGAATCTTGGCGGAAGACCCAGCTCGTCAACTGTCATTGCTTTATCCGGGTTAATGGCTCCTTTCTGACGGAATTTCTCAATGACTTCAAGAAGCCTTCTCCTGATCTCGTCACGCCGCTTGAACATTCTATCCCAACAATGAGAACTAGGGTGTCATTTCTCTTCAGTGACTTCTTCTAAACCTCTCAAGATCCTAGCTGCAAACTCCCGCATCATATCTGCCTTAACCATTGCGATGCCGCGCCTATTCTTACCTGCGATGACAAGCAGAAGATCGCCTGGTTTTATTTTGAAGTCTTTTCGAGCTTTGGAGGGAATTACTACCTGCCCTCTCTCGCCAACCTTCACGGTCCCATAAATATATGAGTCTTGCTCACCTTCACTCATGATGACCCACTTTTCCTACAATTCACATAAATATGAAATACTATTTACGCCTTTCGCTAGCGCGCCTGCCAGAAGAAGGCGATCCTTGCCTGAAAAATGTCTAGGCATGCCAACGAGCGGAGACAGACTTCGGGCATGTAACCGAAATGAATGGCCAAAATCTCCGGAAAGTGCAAGCAAAATGTGTGTGCTATTCCTAAAGGCTGGCGTGTTGGTTGTAATACCTTCAACGCTGGAGACATCTCCCGCAAACCCCCCTTTTCTGCCCTAGGACAGACTCCATCGATCGATCGATGAAATAGAAGACAAATTTGATTTCCTCTTCAAGCAGCTTGGTGCTCTGGACAAGAAGGACTTAGTTAACAAATACACGCGCGCAGTTCAGCTTCATAGGCATCATTTGTCAATGCGGTGGCTATCTCTGTTTGAGAAGTTGTATTTTTCTCTCTTTCTCCTTCTTTACACCTGACTTCATCATGTAAAGTCCGACCAATATGAATGTTGAAGCTCCTACGATAGGGGGAACCATGAACTTCCAATAATGGTCGGATTGAAAATAGTTCCTTCCATTGTAGCTCAACCAAGGGTAGGCTTGAAAGAAGCTCCAATCAAGTCCGTCTATGACAGACCTTGGCGACATACCAGTATCAACAGCTATGTGCATTACAAATTCTGGATCGTTCAACAATGGATAAATGACCATAGAACTCCAAAATGTGGAAAAGAGGACTGTCGATGCTAAGGCTACAATTATCAGTCCTATCCAGAAAATCCCAGTTCTTTCCCCCTTAAACATAGCTTCTCAACTATAATTGTGATCTAGGAAATATTAAAGATAACTACTATAGAGAACATTGTGTCACGTAGAGCGCGCTGCCTTGTCTCGAAATTATGTGTTGAAGTATGTTGGTGAGACTGCTTTGTCTGTTCTGCCTATGTTTTCAGCTGCTTCTCTGTTCAGGACTAAGCACAGTATGCTGTAGAGGGCATATGAGGGGACGTTCTTTAAGCCTCTAACCTTGTTTATGGTCAAGCTGTACTGTGTTTTTAGAAAGCTGTAGACCGCCCAGATCATGAAAGAACGTACTCACAAGCACCCCTCAACAAATACCTATCACTTGAGTCGACACAGGTCTATATCGTGAATAACTCCCCGAGAGCAAGCCGTTAATGCATGAGAACTCCCGGGTACATAGAGCAACATATGCCTATGTTGAAAAAAGCTTTCAGGGAGTGAGACTGCATGTTTGAACATGTTTGCTTGCATTTACGTGTGCGATGTCGGGTGCTGTTGTTGTTTTGAGAATCCTTTGAGGTAGATTGCCTTTAGTGCTGTTATTGTTGGTAGGGTTTCGTGTAGGCCACCCATTGTTAGTATGTTCATGATGTCTGGCGCCAAGTCCGAAGCGTTTTCCATCGTTCCCATTTCATCAAGAATGTCATAGCAAAGTTGCAGTATTCTCGTCCGTCTCTCTTGCGTTTCCTTCTCGTCAATTTGCCGTTTAGTTCGGAAACTGAAAATGTTGCGCACTAGTGACGTGAGTGTTTCTTCGTTGAATATCTGGGCCTGCTGCCTTTCAGGAAGCTTTTCGGCCAGAAGCGCAAGATCTCTCAGCGCTTGGACAGCATAATTCTTGATCCTGTTGTTGTAAACGTTCTGAGTCTGCTTATTGTAGCCGTTCTTCCTCTCGTTTGTAACATATTTTCTCATAGCATTACCCAACAAACTCTCTTCACCTTAACAATTTCAGTTTCAATCTATGTCAAAAATATACAAAAACTGTTATATAAGCATTCTGCAACAATCCCTCAACAGGCCAAACAAAAGCCGGGAAAAAAACTGAAGCCTTGGAACACACCCGTAACCGCACACTTGCACGAACGCCTTGAAAAAGCCGTCCAAATAAACGCACACGTTAGCGGGCGCCTCAAAGGAGTACAAGGAACGCGGTCATGGGCAGGTGGCTTTTAATCTGCACGTTGACGGACACCATTGGAAAGCTGTCTATGTGAAAGCAGATCGGCCTGAGAAAACGTTGGAGACCAGCATATTTGGATCCAAATATTCACGATACATTCAAACCTAGAGGGGGTAGACACCGTAGAGCATCACTCAGGACTCTGCAACACAGAGTCGCCAGGATAGCCGACAGGTTCAACGTTGACACTCAAAGAATCCGCACCGGACTCATCCTCCAACTCGAAGCCCTGGCCGAAATGACCCAGCAGAATGCCCTGGACGCTCATCCGGCATCCGTTGAGGTTAAGCAGAACTGGGCTCGCCTGGCGGCTTACATAAGCCAGGTCATCAACAGCATCAGCAAAACCTATGACGAGGCAAAGATAGACGCCGACCTTGAAGAATTGCAGAGACTGATCACAGAATCATCAAAGACATAGGAAAAAGAGCGAGAGCAGCAAGGATGACCATGGCTGAACAGGGCCTTTGCCGTCCACAGCGCGGTTCAAATAGGCTTAACAAAGACGGGCTTAACGCGCGCCTCAAGATCTACAGGAAACAGAAATAGACTGGCGGGCTTCTATAAAGGCTGGCGTGTTGGTCGTAACCCGCCTTTTGTTCTATGTGGCATTCGGCTAATCGGGCTACCCGCGCTTTGGGTAGATTCTTCATCAGCGTCTGTTTGCCCTTTCCACTTGCAGGACGGCCGTTTCACCGTTTCGCATCCAGCATTCTCAACGATTTAGTATGCATCATAGTCATTTGCTGGATGGACGTTTCGTTTCTGCTCTGTTGCCAAGGTTCTCACCTTACGTCCTTGCGGACGCTGCAATTCTACACGTGGGCGGAGTTTCCTCAAGCCTCTCATACAAGGCTCGAAAGCCACACACCAACTCGCCAGCCCAAAAGAGAATGCACAACGGTACGCAATAAGAATTTTGGAAACTTTATTTTGCTGCTGACTTAATATTGCATGTAGGATTGTTGAGCGATGTCTAAGCGGGTTATTTTAGTAACCGGAACGCCTTGCGTTGGAAAGACCTCAGTCGCGCATCTGCTTACTGCAAGACTTGATGCTTTATACATTAATTTAACTGATTTGGCTATGAGGGAAAATCTGATTTCAGGTAAAGATAAGGAAAGGAACTCCATTATTATTGATGAAAACAGAATGAAAAACAGAATCAGAGGGATCATTAGTGAATGCGACAAAAAAAACGTTGTTGTTGATGGACATTACGCTGTCAATGTCGTTCCGAAAGAACTGGCAACCTATGTGTTTGTTTTGAGACGTGACCCTGTTGAACTGCGCAAGTTTATGCAACGTTGCGGCTTTTCCAACAAGAAGTTATCAGAGAATCTGGCTTCTGAAATCTTGGACGTATGCTTAGTTGACGCCCTAAGCATCCATGGGGAAGGAAAAATCTGCGAGGTGAACTTTACTGGCAAAAGCCTCGAAGAAGTTGTCAATGAAATATTGGAAATTATGGACAATCCTACCAAGTGCTGTGTGGGTATCGTTGACTGGCTAGGAAAGTTGGAAAGCGAGGGCCTGCTGGACGAGTTCCTAAAAATTTGACTTCTTCATCTTAGGCTTAGAGTAATTTGCCTTTTTGTCAACAAAGTTATCTTTCTTCTGTTAGCATAGGACTTTGCATGATCGCTGAACTTTTCACCTATCACTATTGGACTCGATAAGCCTACGTCCTCAGAAGCCTTGTCAATATTAATTACAATGTTCACACCTATCGTCCTATTCCAATCTCTAATCCAAACTCCCTGCTCCACGCGCCCCTTCTGAACGATCAAGTCGAATTTTCTTGAAATTCCACTAAAACCTTCAAGCGTTGTAGCGCCTTGCCTCACCTTGTAACCTTCCTTCTTAAAATACTGTACTACTGCCTGAACCAGACCTGAAGACGATTTAGGCTTAGCCTCAAGTTCGCTGCTCACTTATTCTTCCCCCTTCATACTAAGCGTTATCTAGTTGGACGTGGAAAAGGTTTTCGATTGGTGCAAAACATGGCGTCTACTCTAGTAGTCGTTTGCAGCAGATGCGGCGGTCTTCTGTTAGCCAAAGCGCAACAGAAAACGAGAACCTGCCCACACTGCGGCTTCACAGTTGTCTTAGCGAAAGCTAAGAAGCTGGCTTCGGCTAAAACAGCTAACGAAGCATCAGTAATTTTGCGCAAACTAAAAAGTGATGCCGCTGTAAAAGGAAAAGGCCTAAGCACGTATGAGACTTGTAAGGAAAGCCATCAATCCTAGTCCTAGCAGAATGGACACAAGCTGAATAATTGATTCGCCCGCATGAGATTTTTTGTGAAGTTCTGGCATAAGGTCGGTCGCCGCGATATATATGAAACCTCCAGCTGCGAACGGAACCAACAAAGTGTAGTTATTTCGAAGATAAACCACGAAATAAGTAACTATTGCGCCCAAGATTGCGGTTAAGGCTATAATAAAGTTGTAAGTCAAGGCTTTCACTTTGGTGAAACCGCCGTAAATCAAGACTCCGAAATCGCCTATTTCTTGGGGGATTTCATGAAAAATCACGGCGAGCGTCGTAATAAAGCCCAAATCGAAGCTTACTACGAATGTAGCAGCTATTATCATTCCATCAATGAAATTGTGAACTCCGTCCCCAACTAAATTGATATATGCAAACGTGTGAACTTGGCATTCTTCTTCGTGGCAATGCCGCCAATAAAGAAACTTCTCTATGGAAAAGAAAATAATGATGCCCAAGATGACAAAATAAGATATTGTTATCGGTGGAGTAATCATATTTACAGCTTCGGGCAACAACTCGAAGAATGCCCCACCTAGCAGAGTGCCTGAGGCAAAGCCCACGAAAGCCATCACAACACGTCTTAACAAACTCTCTTTCAAGCCTACGAACATTACACCCACAAATGATATTAGGCTTACAACAGTGACTGAAGTCAAAATTGCAACCAAATCATCCATACCATTCTTTGTTTAAACCATTTCTTTATTAGAATATCGGTTGCATCATTCTATCTGTTTGCGCATTTGACAAGTCCTGCATATCTTATCCGTTGTCGGCTCTCCACATTCACTACATTCCCTCAATCCCTCCTTCCTAGCAACCTCTTCTAAGGCTGGCCGGATCTTCTCTATAGATTTGAAAATTGTGAACTTTATCCCCGGATGCTTCTCCTCAATCCTGTTAAGCATCATGCGAGCATCATTCCGCAAAGCTTCTGAAGCATAAGGGCACGGCTTGCTTTGGAACTTTATTCCTTTGACATAGGCATACAACGCGGTTTCTTTTTCCGGAATTTCACAGAACGGCTTTATCCTCTGCACTAGTTTCGGATGCACTTCATCTGTAACTGGCTTTTCCTTCGCTATTCGCAAGACGTCCCCGTGGAAAATGTTCAAGAGAATTGTCTGCGTTTCGTCATCAAGTGTGTGGGCTGTTGCAAGCTTGTCTGCCCGGATCTTTCTAGCTGCAATGTTCAAAGCTTTTCTTCGCAGGACACCGCAACATGCGCACGGTGTAGGGCTATCAACGCCTTTCCGTTTCAGGCGCTTAACCATTTGGTCAAAGGTATAGCCGTACAGTTCTCTGAAAGAAACAACCCTGTGCTCTATGCCAAGCTTTTCGCAGTTCTCAGCAGCTATCTTTAAGGCTTCATCTCTATATCCCTTGATTCCTTCGTCCACCGTGATTGCGACAAGCTGGGCCTTTGGATGTCTTCGCTCTATCTTCGCCAAAACATGTAGCAGGCTAATGCTGTCTTTTCCTCCTGAAACAGCCACTGCTATTTTGTCGTCAAAATTGAACATTTGATATTTTGCAATTGTTGCTCTCGTCTTTTCCTCAATGGATTCAGCGAAACATTTTCTGCAGAGCCTCATTCCAGAGTATGGTCTAAAGAAAAATGCTACGCTCCTCTTACACATATCGCACACAGCAGTATTGACGCCCATCAAGACTCACGTTCGTAACCAGTTTTCTAGAATTACTAAAATAAACCAAATACAATAGTCTTTTGAAAGAGGCAAGGCGATGGCAAAGAAACCCGTGAGGCATCTGGAATATGGCGATGTAGTCTATTATGTTCAACGTTGGACTTTGCTTGATAGGTTTAGAACGAAAACCATCCGCATAATGGAGGCTTTGGGGAAGGCTCATCTCGAAACCATTGTGCATGGCAGCATAGCAAGAGGAGATGTTTCCGAAAAAAGCGATATAGACATTTTCATACAGTCGCAAGCATCGTCTTTCGCCGTTGAAAATGCTTTAGAAAATGCAAGCATACCGATCAAAGAGCGATTGATAGTACAAGCTACACCTACCTATGCTATGAAGGCACACATCGAAATAGACGAAGGCACAAGTGTCTCGTTTCCGTTGATGAGACTTCGCAAGGTTGAAAGAGAATTCTACAAGTTTGGTGGTGAGGTCAGCTTGAAGAACCTGAAAGAAGGTTTGCGAGTGCCAGGAGTGGATAAGCGTTTGATGCTTATTGAACCGACTGAGAAAGGCCACAGAGAAAGCACGATCATTGGATGCGAGGAGCATGTTGCAAAAATTCTTGGAATATCCGTTGAAACTGTTATGGATCGTGTTCACACTCTCTTGAGAAGGGATGAAGTTGGCAGAACAGGAGTTTTCATAAAAAAGGAACTGTCCGATGATGAAACTTTTGAGATGGCTCTGAAACGCCTTGCAGATGAGAACCCCGCTGTCCGCAGACGACTAACGAGTTTACCCTAGGCTATCTTTACTGCGGGGTAGAAGATGAGGTCTTTTTCTTCCAGTATCTCCTGAAGCTTACCCACTGCTTCGTAAACGTCTTGTTCTCTCTTTGCGCCTACGCATACTAGTTTTCCAGCTGAGAATATTAGAAACACAACTTTTGGCTCCTCCATCCTGTAGACTGCTCCTGGAAACTGTTCAGGTTCATACATCACTCTTTTAAGCTTGTAAACAACGTTTTCCAAGTCTATTTCCCCGTTTAACTCTGCAGACGCAACAATGTTTTGAATCTTAATTGCAGGCTTGTTAGCGATTTGTATCCCGCGGCTTTTAAGTTCCTTCGTCACTTTGTTTACTGCTCGTATGGCTTCTTTCTCAGATTTCGCCCCAGTGCAAACCATCTTGCCAGTTTCAAATATCAGCGTGGCCGTCTTCGGTTTTTTCAACCGAAAAACAAGCCCTGGAAATACACGCGGGCTATACTCAGCCTGTGGAAACTTTTCAACTATTGATTTCAGGCTTATTCTTTGGTTAAGCGCTGCCGAAGCTACTATGTTCTGGATGCGTATCGTAGGCTTTCTCTTTTCCATTTTGTTCATCTCAAATCTATTAGCAGACATATTGTACGGCTTTATATAATACAGTTTTGATGTCACGATAACCTTTTCGGCTTTTAGGCAAGGATTAAACCATCAGTAACCGGGGTTTTGGTGGGTTGAGAAGCGGAGAAGAGCAGCTATACCGCCTAAGGCGAGAAGATTCTTTCCTGCCTCATGCTCCGTGCTAATGACGATAATAGTTCCACCTTTATGTTCAACCGTCGTCATGATTTCCTCTACAAGCAAACGTTTTTCATCGTCAGATTCGCGAAGTATTATGTCTGCCAAAGCAAGCTTTTCAATGGCACCTAGTCTCGCTGCTTTCTCAACTTCTTCGAGTCCATAAGTGACGTTTGCCTCCGCTTTTCCCAGTCTTTTCAGGATCTCTTCGATGACTTTCGTCTCTTCGGCAATCCGTAGTTGTTTCATAGTTTTCAGCAGTACGCCTGAGCGTAATGCTTCGTATATTCCAGCAATACCACCGCTATTAACGCTCTTCATATCTTTGACTGATCTTGCAATATCAGCTGCTTCGTTTTCTAGGAACTTTGCAAAGTCATTTTTTATGAAACCTACGCCAATAATGGCTATCGGGCTTCTTGTCGATATCCATATTTGGCGCAGGCTATTGAGCACCCGCCTAAAGTATTCATTTGTGGCCGCACTTCTCTTGTCGGTTTCAAGCTTTCCGGGAAGCTTTACTCTCTCTTCAACTTTCTCTTCGATGCCGTATTGCGCAGTAGTAGCTATTGCATAACCTTCGTCGTCTATTGAAACTATCATGATAGGTTTTTCAGAAGTCTTGCTTGCCTTTTCCAATCTTTCGATTTGATGTTTGGACCAATCTTTTTTCACTATTGTGATCGGCGTGTTCAACGTAATGTTAAGTGTGTGATGAGCACCTGTCGGAACTGTCTCAGGGGCTTCACAAATTGTTCCATGAACCCTAAGCCTACCTAACAGTTTATCCCAGTTGACATCTTCCACTTTGACTCCTAAAAAAACCGGAATCCTTTCTCCACGTTTAGGTCTTCCATATTTTTCGTCGACTTTTATTTCTCTGGTTGTATATGCGTAGACTTCATCGTTTTTGTAAATGATGTTGTATAAGTGCCAAAAATCGTCCGATACTTCTGGGATCACCTTGACGAAGCCCTTCTTCCTGTTTATTTCTAGGATTCTCAGAATTCTCAGCCTCTTTTACCCTGTAGTCTTCTTGCCATATTAAAAGTATAAATCCTAATCCTATTCAATCAAACTGCCTCACTCACCCAGATAAGGGATAGGCTTTGACGTCGAATTTTTCCTCTTTGACGCTTTGGACCTTCCATTGTCTCTCGAAAAGCCTATTTGTCTGTGTCTTGTATAGCTTTTGCTTCAAAATCGCATGAGAGTGTTAATGTTGGTAATTGCTGAATTCAAATATAAACTAGGCAAAGTTGAAAGAGGCTACGACAACAGAACGTTATACGTAGATGTTTCAAACACGCTGATCACAAGCAAGCCAGTGTCAAAAGATATGAAAGACATGTTCACAGGCGGTCGCGGCTTTAAATTGTGGCTGCTGTGGAATTCTTTACCTAAGGATCGAATTGTCAAATGGGACGACCCTGAAAACGAGATCTGCATCGCTTGCGATCCTTTGGGAGGCACTCCGGTTTATCCAGGCAGCGGAAAGAACATTGCAGTTTCAATATCTCCATTAACTGGAAGCGTGATTGACTCAAACGTTGGCGGCTATTTTGGTCCTTATCTGAAATTTGCAGGATGGGATTCGGCACACGGCAACATGACGCAATACCATATCGTGCCGGTGGACCTGTAACAAAGGAAGAATGCGAGAGCCGTGCAGAGCGTTACGACAAACAGCTTAAGGAAAAGTTTGGCTATGCCCCTGAAGGGAAATCAACTGAGGAAAAAATGACGGTTCTAAGGAAATATCGTGAGGCAGAGTATGAAAGATTGAAAGATGCCGCTTATAAGAGACGCGGATGGAATGAAAATGGAGTGCCCAAGCTAGAAAAAGTGAAAGCCTTAGGAATAGACTATCCCGATGTCATTGAACTTTTAGAGAAGCATTTGTGAACTGAAACTTAATGGGTCAATGCATTCTTTTCTGCATTTTTGGTTTCAGTTAGACGTATAGTATTTAAAAGCATTCTTATCCAGTATTGATAGACTGGCGGAGAGCATGCTATGAAAGTCACGTTTTGGCTATTAGACTTAAACTATGAAGTTAAAGATACTACACCAGAAGTCTGGCTTTGGGGCGTAACCAGCTCTGGAGAAAGAGTGCTTGTTATTGACAGAAATTTTGTCTCCTATTTCTACGCGGTTATTGAAGAGGGCGCTGATTCCGCAAAGGCTATTGAAGAGATTCGTGAGACTCATTGTGCTTCGGTTGCGAAGTTTGAGATTGTTGACCGCAAGTTTTTTGGAAAACCTGTGAAAGCCGTGAAGGTTTACTGTAGTAATCCTGATGCTGTACCCAAGTGTGCAAAAGAGCTTCGAAACGTCGAAGGGGTAAGAGACTGTCTCGAAGATGACATTCGATATGCCATGCGTTACCTGATTGATAACAATGTTGTTCCCTGCGGGTGGCACGAAATAGAAGTGACTGAGGAACCAAACAGAATGGGAGTTCAAACTGACAAAGTCTACTTGGCAAAATCATTCCCAAAGCTTCTTGAAAAAGCTGAAATTCCACAATTGAGAATCTTAGGTTTCTCAACAATATACTACAGTAGAGAGGGCTCTCCCAAGCCTGACAGAAATCCTGTAATTGTAATTTCGGTTGCAACCAACAGTGGCGAACAGAAACAGTTCTTGGCAAGCGAAGACAAGAATGACAAGCCCGTTCTGGAAGCCTTCATGAACTATGTCAAGAACTTCGACCCGGACATTATCGTAGGCTACGGCGTGAATGGACAGGACTGGTCGTATCTTGCTGAAAGATGCAAGAAGCTCGGATTACGCTTATGCATTGACCGCGCCCAAACCGAGCCTCACACTAGCGTCTACGGCCATGTTTCATTGACTGGAAGAGCTAATCTTGACCTGGCTGACTATGCGGAGGAATTTCCAGAAGTCAAGATCAAGACTCTGATCAATCTAGCTGACTACTTGGGCGTGATGAAAATTGAAGATCGCAAAATCGTTGAAGACATAGATTTCGCAGATTACTGGGATAGCAAGGACAAACGTGAGGTCTTGAAGGAGTTTTCTAGGGATAACACCCGTTGCGTTATGGGCATAACTGAAGCGATATTGGATTTTGCTATGCAGCTCTCTAATCTTGTAAGCTTACCACTGGATCATGTTGGAACAGCAGCTGCAGGCTTTCGCGTAGAGTGGCTTCTGATAAAGCGCACTCATACAATAAGGGAGCTTGTGCCTCGAAGAATCGAGCAGCCGTACAGACCGTACGCAGGCGGTTTGGTGCTTCAGCCAGAACCCGGGCTGCACGAAAACATTGCTGTTTTAGACTTCAAATCCATGTATCCGAATTTGATGATAGCCTACAACATCTCGCCAGACACTTATGTATCGCCTAAAGAACCTATACCGGCAAGCGGAGTGTATGAAGCCCCAGAAGTTAAGCACAGATTCAGAAAAGAGCCAGCTGGCTTCTACAAGGAAGTCTTATCTTACCTCATCGAAGTGAGAGATGAAATCCGTCCAAAAATGAATAAACTCAAGCCGCAGAGCCTTGAGTACCGCGTTTTGGATGCTCGACAAAAAGCTGTGAAAGTCATAACAAATGCTTCTTATGGCTATGCTGGATGGATAGGTGCAAGATGGTACGTGAAACCTGTGGCTGAAGCAGCCGCTGCATGGGGAAGGCATACGATACTTACTGGGATCAAGATGGCTGAAAAGGCCGGATTGAAGGTTGTCTACGGAGACACCGACAGCATATTCATAAGAAATGAGCCTGAAAAAATCGCAGTACTCTCAAATGAAATTAAGGAAAAATTGGAACTGGAAACAAAGCCAGACAAGGTTTACGACCGAATTTTCTTCACCGAAGCGAAAAAACGTTATGCTGGGCTCTTGCCTGATGGACGGCTTGACATAGTGGGCTTGGAAGTCGTGCGCGGAGACTGGGCAGCCATAGCCAAGACGGTACAAGAAAAAGTCTTGGAGATAATTTTGAAAGAGCAGACGCCTAAGAAAGCCGCCGATTTTGTGCAGCAGTTCATTTATGAACTGCGACAAAAACGTGTTCCCTATCGCAATCTGGTAATCTGGAAAACATTGACCAAGCCTGCTGAAGAATATGAGGTTAAGGCTTCACATGTTGAAGCTGCAAAGATGCTGCGGAAGAAGGGCTGGGAACTTGCGGTTGGCGACAAGATAGGCTTTGTGGTTGTGGTTGGTACTGGACGCTTGTATGAAAGAGTCAAACCGTACATGTTGGCTTCGTATGATGAAGTTGATATTGAGTATTACGTATCTAAGCAGGTTGTGCCTGCAGCAGCCAGAATTCTTGAAAGCTTCGGGATAACCGAAGAACAGTTGTCACAATCTAAAATGGAAGGAAAAGAAACTAGGAAACTTACAGATTTCTTTGGAAGTTAGCTTTCTGCGACCTCTGCGAAAGTCGTCAGTTGAACGGTTAATGATGGCTTGACAGCGTCTGATATGCGTGAGGCTACAATTCTCTTTATGTTTTTCTCGCTTGCCACATCTACAATCCTTTGCGTTATGATGCCGTCGAAGACAACGGTGTCCACGCCCTCTTCTTGTTGTAGTTTTTCGGCGAGTTGGCTCACTGGCAATCTTTCTATCTGTTCAAGCTTCTCGTTTAATAGAACAGCCTCTAGAGTACCTTCTAAGGCTTTCATTGTTTCAGCGATCTGTTTCGGTACTTCTATTTTCTGCTTCTCCCTCTTGGGCGGCTTTGGTGCTTCCTGCTTGGTTGCTTCTTGAATTGGAACCTTAGCTTCGAGGGCTTCGAATATTTCCTTACAGTTCAATTCTTCAACTTCTTTTCCTCTAGGTGCCCTCGCTATGTATTTTATGTCGGTAACCTGTAAGAGCTCTTTAAAGATTAGGTCTCCGCCCCGGTCTCCGTCGAGAAGGGCTGTGGCCTCTTTTTCTTTGCAGATCTGTTTGATTGCTTCCGGAACCTTTGCTCCCTCTAGGGCTATTGTGTTCAGCAGTCCGCATCGCATTAGGTTGATTATGTCTGCTCTTCCTTCAACCACAATTATTTCTTT
>Ga0172365_10001773_pt1 | contig 15587 bp, 13 predicted proteins | sample LakKivSesite48cm_FD_114535 | JGI IMG/M metagenome (GOLD analysis project Ga0172365, IMG submission 114535) | Sediment microbial communities from Lake Kivu, Rwanda - Sediment site 48cm | ecosystem: Environmental > Aquatic > Freshwater > Lake > Sediment | place: Rwanda: Western Province, Lake... | reverse complement strand
TAAGGGTCCTGCCGAGGGACGCCTTCATCCTCCGGATTGACTTGCGCACCTCGGCCGGGGCCGGTCCGCCGCAGGCTCTCTTCCGGGCAAGGTTGGACTGCACATCCAACGCTTGGCGGACCTCGTTGGGTGAAAGGACGACCTCCCTGCCGAGCACCTCCTTGGACGCCCTGGCAATGTCCAACGCGATGCGGGCCGGGTCCTCTTCACCACTCCAGTCCCGGGCAACGGCGGCCATTATGGAGTGGGCGGTTCTGAAGGGTAGTCCATGCTCCGTCACAATCAGGTCGGCGAGATCGGTTGTCCATGGAAGTCCCGAGGTTGCAGCGCGCCTCATCGGTTCCTTCTGTACTCTCATCGTCGAAACGGCCCCCCTAAGGACGGCCAGAATGGATCCCATGGTCTCGGTGGCCCTCCAGAGGTGGGCGGTTGCCTCCTGGAAGTCCATGTTGTACGAGAGGGGCAGCGCCTTGCAGATCGCGAGCCCGGAGAACAGGGATCCCATCACCGACGATGTCCGCGCCCTCACGAGCTCCGCGACATCGGGATTTCTCTTCTGAGGCATGATCGAGCTGGTCGAGGAGTATTCATCGGCGAGCTGGATGAAGCCGAACTCGGAGGTGCTCCAGAGCACGATCTCCTCGGCCATGCGGCTCAGATTTGCCCCCAGTACTGAGAGGCAGGAGAGAGCCTCCAGCAGGAAGTCCCTCGAGGCCACCGCATCGATGGAATTCCGGGCCACGGATCCAAAGCCAAGGAGGCTGGCAGTGAGGCGGGGATCGATGGGAAAGGAGGTGGATGCCATGGCTCCGGCCCCCAGGGGGCTCACATTGGTCCTGTCGTAGCAGCCCATCAGGCGGTCGGCATCCCGCCCCAGAGCGTACGCGTGGGCCATGAGGTGGTGGGCCAGCGTGGTCGGCTGCGCGCGCTGGAGATGGGTGTAGCCCGGCATGAGGGTTTGCGTGTGTTCAGATGCCAGTTCCAGCAGCGTGTTCTGCAACTGGCAGATCCTCTCGAGGATCAGCATCAGCTCGTCCCTGAGGACAATCCGAATGCAGCTGGCAACCTCGTCGTTCCTGGACCTTGCCGTGTGGAGCCTTCCGCCCACGTCCTCCCCAAGCCTTCGGATCAGTTCCGTCTCGAGGAGAAGGTGCACGTCATCCGACTTCCTGCGCAGAAGCTCGTCGCGATTCGACGACGCAATGGCGTCGAGGGCACTGAGGATGGCACGGGCGTGCTCATTGGAGATTATCTTCTGGCTGTTCAGCATCAGAACGTGGGCCTTGTCGATCCAAATGTCGGCGTCCAGGATCTTCCTGTCCTGGGACATAGATGAGAGGAACTCCGCCGCCGCCTCATCCTGGGGGCGTTTGAACCTCGATCTCCTGATGATGCTGTTCCTGTTCGTCATGTCAGGTCACCTGGCCTCTGATCCCGGGCGCACGCCCACTATTATCTTGTATCCATTCCAGCGTTGACTTGACCATCCTGCTCGGGTCCCGGGCTGTAAGGTGGAACTCGTTGCCTCGCTTGCGGAATCTCGCGAGAACGTTCTCGGGCCGTGCCATTGAGGGATCGAAGGCCTCGATCTCTTCTGGCGCAAGGGGCATGGACACAAGGCCCGTCCGATGGTGGAGGCTGTACGGAGACCTTACAAGTCCCATCTCCTTCATCGGGCTGGCGTCAAGGAGGATCTTGTTCTCCCTCTTCTCCTTGTCGGCGACTGTGCTGGTCGTCCTTCCATCCATCTTGTCGCGGATCTGTGCCTCGATGTACGCGATCATGTCGGCGTACAGGGAGAAGAAGCTGGGGGCTCTGTCGCTACCTCCTGGTAGTGCCATGGGCTTGTATTGATCAGGCATCCTGAAGTCCTCAAGCTGTGCCCAGACCTGGAACCCCCTGCTTCCCGAGAACTTCAGGGCGGGCTCCAGGTCGTGCTCGCCCATGGCCCTGTGGGTCAGGCGCGCCGCCTTCCTGACCTCGCCGAAGGGGACGGATCTGCCAGCATCGAGGTCGATGACTAGCCAGTCAGGGCGGTTGGCCCCGATCCTGTGGACGCAGGGGATGACGTCCACGTAATGCATGTCCACTAGGCGCAGAAGGTCGGATGGCCGTTTGATGGTTATGTAGTTCCGTCCCAGTTTCCTACGGAAGAAGTGCTCCTCGGTGAAGACGCAGAAGAACCCGACGTATCTGTCGCGGCAGATCGTGGTGATCTCCTCGGCAACCTCGGGGTAGTAGTTCTTCGCCACGTAGACGAGGCTCCAGGCCTCGTTTACCTTCCTCAGTTCCCCCTCTATCCCAGGAAACTCCGCCCTGAAATGGGACCTCCCCGCCTCGGTTGACATGAAGTCCCCACCATCCTTGGAGACATGCCCCCGGGCGATGAGGATATCCAGGGCCTTCTGGACTGCCTTGGAGTCGGGTGCCCCCATATCCCTCTTGGCCTTCTCCTCAATGTGAGCAAGGTCGACCGCCTTGCCCTTCTTCTTCATTGAGAGCAGGAAAAGCGCGTACTGCTCTAGGCTCAGCATCCGGAAGCGAGCTGCCCTCCTCGGTGAAAATGATTTCGGATTGGCTCAAGGCCTGCTGGTCGCCAGTTCCTTTAGCTCCCCGGAGAAGGCCATGATCCCCTTTGGCGTCATCTGGTAGACCCGTATGCTCCAGTCGGTCTGGATCGCCCCCAAGACCTCGGAGGAGCCGATGCCCCAGAGCCTCCGCAGCTCCCCGTTGGAGTCCCTTATGGCATTTGCCAACGTCTTGCGTTTATGGCAGAACAGCATCCTGATGATCTGGGCCGAGGCCGCATCCGGCCTGGGAGCGTTCCTGGGGACGAAGGTCACGACCGCCGAATCCACCTCCGGGACCGGCGAGAAAGCCCACCTTGGCACCATCATCTCCAAGGATATCCTGCGGGTGGTCAGGGCTAGCATGACTGAGAGCCTTGAGTAGTCATCGGTGCCCGGCTGCGCCACCATCCTCTGCGCAAACTCGTACTGAAAGGTGAAGACGCCTAGCTTGAACGGGTGCTGCAGAAGCTTGAAGATGAGGGGGCTGGATATGGAGTATGGGGGGTTTCCCATGGCCTTGTTGAAACGCGGGAAATCCAGATCCAGGGCGTCGCCTTCCAGGAGATCGACGTTGTCCGGGCAGTTCTGGGACAGGAATGCCACGAAGCGGGGGTCCTTCTCAACTGCGATCACCCTCTTGGCCCTTTCTGCTATCATCCGGGTAAGGCAGCCATTGCCGGCGCCTATCTCAAGGACCACGTCCGATCGCGCCAGCTTGGCCAGGTCGACCTCCCTGCGGAGGACCCTGTCGTCGGTGAGAAAGTACTGATCAAGGCGCTTCCTGGGACGGATGCCGCCCGGCAGGCGGACCATCTCACTTCCTCATGACGTTGGCGAATATGTAGTACTTCTCCTGTTCCTGTATCTCGGACAGGATCTTCTTCACGATTGACTTCTTCGGATCCGGTATGAGGTGAATCCTCTCCGAGATGTTCTTGAAGGACTCGAATGGCTTGCGCTTCCTCTCGTTCAGGATCTCCCACATGATCTTCTTGCCGATCCCGGGGATTAGTTCCAGCGAGTGCATCCTAGTCGTCAGGGGGTTGGCCGTGTTGAACCAATCGACGTACTCCTTCTCTTTCTGCTCCACGATCTTCTCCGCGACGTATGGCAGCTCGACCTTTGCCGCGGACGTCAGGTCCTCGTACGATATGCGCCGCTTTATGAAACCTATCTTGTCCCTGTCGGCCTTGCCGACGAAGACCCTCTCGTATACCTCTATGGTGACCTTCGGCTTCGGCGTCGCCTCCAAGAGGGTGAACCGGTCCTCGCCCACGATCTGCACTATGGGCTCCTTCAGATAGCTAGGCCTGTCGTCCTCAGGGTACCCCTCTTTGAGGTAGTCTAGAACATAGCCGTATGTTTCGTACATTCAGGTCCCCCGCCCTTCACTCCGGCTTCTTTGGCTTCTCGGGTTCCTCAGGTTTCGCCGCCTTCTGTTCCTCGGCCTTGGCAGCTTCCTTCTGCTTTGCGGCTTCCGCCTCCAAGGCCTCCTTCTCGGCCAGGCGGGCCTTCTCCAGTTCCGACTGGATCTCGGATAGGGCAATGAGCTTGGCCCCATCTGCGGTGCGAAGGATTGCGTCGATCTTGGAGTCATCTAGCCGGATTCTCTCCTTTGCGAATATGAGTTGGAGGTCGTTCCTGTCGATGGGCAGCAGGTTGACGATGAGCACTGCCTGGTGCTCCTTCAGCCCCTCGATCTCCTGCATCAACTTATCGACCAGTCTCCTCGCTTCCTTGCCAGCGGTTCGCGAGAACCGGGTCGCGTACTCCAAGGCAGTCCGTTGCTCGTACCTGAGTTCATCTACCTTGGAACGTTTGGTGAGGAGGTCCTTAACCTCCGGGACCGTGGCATACTTCTCGGAGACAACTTCCTTTGCCAGCATGGCTTACTCACCTCTGGCGGAGCATATGCTCGGGGGAGACTATGATCGTCTTCTCCTTGTGCCCGACGACTACCTTGACGAGGTAGGCCCTCCCCCTGGCCTCGGAAACGACGCCCGTGAGGCCGTGGAACCTGGGGTGAGGCATTCCGCCATGCACGGACGGGTCAACCTTGATGTGGACGATGTCACCCTGCTCAAACTTCTGGATCACCCTACGTATGTTGGCCACCTTTCGGTCGCGAAGGCTCTTCCGCAGTTTGTATCTCGTCTTCGACCTTCGTCCTCTGGATCTCTCAACCATTACTACACACCCTAGAATCAGTCAAGTTGCGTCGCACAAGAACTAGGTAGGGCGTCCCTCCCATCCGTGACCTAGGGTTTCCTTGCTTCGGGAGGGCAAAAATCTAATATAAATATATCCTCGAGCGAGCTAGCTAGCTGGCCGATTCGGGGGCTCACGGTAGCTTGAGTATCGCGCCCTGGGCCTTGAGGAGATCTTGGAGCTGGGGAACGCTGACGTGGCGGGGGATCTCCCCGGTGGAGAGGCATAGGGCGGCTGCTGTCCCCGCGGCCTGCCCCGTCGCCATGCAGGTCGCCATCGCCCTGATCGATCCATGCGCCTCGTGGCTCGCCGAGATGCATCGCCCAGCCAGGACCAACCCGTTGACTTGCTCGGGCAGGAGGCACCTGTAGGGGATTTCGAAGCCGTCGTGGGCAAGGATCGGCCTCTTCCCCAGACAGGCCATGGGGTTCGCGCCCATGGCGATGGAATCCTCAAATCTGGATCCCTCGATCACGTCCTTCTCGGTCAATGTGTACTCCCCCACGATCCGCCTGGTCTCCCTTACCCCTATCTGGGCACCCGTTTGCTCCAGGCCTGAATGTTCAAAGCCTGGGATCTTCCTTATCTCGGCTGCCAGGCGTGTAACATCCAGCCTCGATTCCACCTCGGCCGCCGTCAGGTCCTGGGCGTCGGTGCCGTCCATCGATAACGATCTGGCAGCCCAGAGCAGTGCGCTGCCCCTCCACACAATGCAGGAGAAGGTGCTGACCTTATCTCCTTCGCCCAGCGTCAGTCCGCTGACCCCGAAGGGCCTGCCAAGGTCGGCTGCCTCCCTGACCTGATCCAGCGGTTCGATGTCGTACATTGGCTGCAGCCGGTTCCTGTTCGTGTATGCGTAGGAGGCCAGTCGGCTGGCGTCCACCGAGTGCATTCTGAACATCAGCTGCATCGGTAGGCCTTTCCCGTCGCTCTGCCGCCCGACCTTGTATGCAGCCCCCGCGTTTGAGGCCACATCCCCGTCTCCGGTGCAGTCGACAACGACCTTTGCCCTGATGGCCCTCCTTCCGGACTTGTTATGTGTGATGATGCCCGAGACTGAGCCACCTTCCTTCAGGGCGTTGGTGGCGAGGGTGTGGAGGAGCAGTTGAGTGCCGGACTCCCGTACGATCTCCATTGCGACAAGTTTCGCGGTCTCGGGCTCCACGACCACGCAGTAGGGGACAACCCCTTCCGCCAGATGGGCTCCGCCGAGGCGGGCGACCCTCTCGACGAACTCCTGGGCGACCCCTGCGACTGCCCGGGCGGCACCGGCTCTTTGGCTGCGGAATCCATTGATGCAGTTGACCATGCCGGCGGTCAGCATTCCCCCTGGGAACCCGTACGCCTCGACCAGAATCGTCCTGGCCCCGTTTCTGGCCGAGCTAGCCGCGGCTGAAATCCCAGCAGGTCCACCTCCAACGACGATCACGTCGCACTCGGCCGACACGGGCGTGACCCTGACCGGTTCCGTTATCCTGTCACTGGAAATCATCGTGCACGCTCACCACGTCCAGGGATTCCACCTCGAGATTCGCCGCCCCCAGCATCCCCTTGACGCTGGGGTCCGTCCTGCCCCCATCCCCGGCTAAGAACTCCTTGACATATAGGCCGCTCTCAGCGCGCAGGCGGACCTGGGCCTTCCGGGCTGGGATGTCCACCATCAGGATCTGCAGCCCCTTGATCAACCGCCTTCGCACGGTATCCTTTCTCCTCGGCAGCACCCGCAGCGGGGTCTGCTGCCGCACCTCGCATCCGGACACCTTCTCCGGCAGTGCCCTGAGGGCGTCCTCGGTCACGTCATCAGAGAAGGAAATGACCAACTCATAGGTCTTGTCGAACTTCTTGGTCTTGATGTGTTGCATCTCCCGACGGGTCGAATGCCTGAGGCCAAAGATCTCCAGCCTCCCTTGCCATCTGCCGTTCGTCTCCCGTTCGAACTCGCCGAGATCTCGCTTCCTCTTGGTCGGGTTGAGGATCTCGATGACGAAGGGCCTGCCGTTTCCGAGCATCCTAGCGTCCACATCCTCCCGGCCCGCTCCGTGGAACTTCCAGTCGCTGCCACCGAAAAGCTTCATCATCTCCCTTGCGATCATGAACTCGATGCTCTCCCCGGGCTCGTACCCTGTGAAGGAGCACGTTTCGCAGCCCTTGCCCCGGCATGAAGGACAGTAGCGTTTCGTCTGGGTTATCCCTCTCTCAAGCTTCCTGTAGCGGCCGAAGATGAAGATGGGGTTGATCTGGATCTCGAGCTTCGGGGCCTTTCCCGAAAGCTCGAAGATCAGTGTGACGTCAGGTTTCTCGAAGTCGATCTTGGCTCCAAGCCTCTGGGCCAGCCGTATGCCCGCGCGATGGCTCAGCTCCCTACGGATGGACTCGCCCTCCAGGAGGGAGTACCTGATTCTGAGCTCATCCTCCCTCCTGGTGACGGCGTCCGACATGCTCACACCAACTTGGATGGTGTCGCACTCGATGCCCTGCATTGCCTGGGGCACCCGTTCCTCAAGTTCCGACAGCTGTTGCCTTGTGGGGAAGCAGATGAAACATTCCCCTTCCGGGCTCTCGTTGTCCTGACCCACCAGCCTTCTGATCTCCCTGCCCAACCGGACGCTCTGTTCAGGTGTGGCGTCGTGGGCGAACTGTCGCCCGAGGCAAGCATCGCAAAGGCGGTATCTCTTGAGGATGGCTCTGGGTTTCTCCACGGGAATCACTCAATCACCGAGAAGCAGAAAGTACCCCGCGTGAGACGCCCTCCGGGCCTCGCAGGACCTTAAGTATCTTTCTCGGCACGGTTGATCGTTGACGGCGCGCATGCCCTATGCCCTGCTCAGATAGCCGAACTTGGGCTCGTAGAGATCCCCCTTCCTCTTCATCTCGCTGATGAGCCTGTTGGCGTCCTTGGCGTCGATGCCCTGTTCCTGAGCTCTCTCGAGGATCTCATCCACGGGGACGAGGCCGCCATGCTTCTGGCAGAGATCCTTTATCAGATCCGACAGGTTCGCGAGCCTGTCCCACTGGGACTTGAACTTCCCGGTCAGCATTTTGTCTATGTCCATCTTGCCCGTCTCGGGGTCGATTCCAACGTTTCGCAGGCAGTACTCCATCAGATCTATGGCGCGGTCAACGTCCTCGACCGAAACCTCGCTGGCAAGCCTCATCCTGGACCTGGCCTCGGAAAGGCGAACGATGGATTCAAGTTGGCGGGGGGTCACGGGGACCGGGTTGGTGCCCTCTGCGCCTCCCCTCCTCATATCGGCATAGAAGTCCTCCATGCGCTTGGCCGCCTCCTGGCATATGGTCGGGTTGATGTTCTTCCTTGCATAGCTAACGTACTTCCTGAGCAGATCGGGGTCGATGTCCTGTTTCATCCCTTCCTCGGGCATGGATCTGAACCTGAGTATGTGCTGGGCTATCATCCTGTCCTTGTCCTCCTTCGGAACGTCCCTGATCGGGAAGATGAGGTCAAACCTCGAAAGGATGGTAGGCGGGAGGTCGATCTGGTCCCCGAGGCTTCGGTATGAGTCGAACCGCCCGAATTTAGGGTTGGCCGCGGCAAGGACGGAGGTCCTCGCGTTGAGCGTGGCGACGATACCCGCCTTGGCTATTGAGAGGGTCCCCTGCTCCATGATCTCATGGATGGCCGCCCGGTCCGTCTCGTTCATCTTCTCGAACTCATCGAGGCAGGCGATCCCGCCGTCGGCGAGCACGAGAGCTCCGGCCTCCAAGACGAATCCGAGGCTCATCTCGTCGCGCAGGACGGCCGCGGTGAGTCCGGCGGCCGAGCTTGATCTGCCCGACGCGTAGACGGCACGGGGTGCGAGGTTCCTGGTGTATATCAGCAGGGCGCTCTTCCCGGCCCCCGGGTCGCCTATGAGAAGGATGTTGATGTTTCCCCTCTGCCAGGTGCCATCCGGAAGAAGCCTGTATTTTCCCGAGAAGAGTTGAAGGGCGATCGCCTCCTTGATTGGGTCGTAGCCCCAGATGGAGGGCGCGATTGATCTCATGATCCTGTGGCAGATCAGTGGATCCTTGGAGAGCTTCTCTATCTCGACCATGTCCTGTTTTGTTACCTCGATCTCCTCTATGCCTCTCTCCTGCGACTCTATGTAGTTCACTTCGATGTGTTTCTCCAAGACGGTTCCGCTGGTCCTGCCCTTCTGGATCGGCTGGGTGGCCTTTAGGATGCCCGTGAGCGTTGCGCGGTTGCCTGGCTGGACCTTCTCAACCGTGTCCTCCCGCAGGATCGCGTTTATGTAGACGGGCATCATCCCCCCTCTGAGGGTCTCCGGCTTCTCCTGAATCCGCGCGCTCTGCCAGTCCGTGAACTTGGACTCCTCCCCGACAAGGGTGAAGGGTCCGCGGGATGCACAGGAGCGGTTCTCGCACAGGGCCGGCGTCTTGATCCGGTTGCCGGTCTGGATCACCCCGATGGTCTCGCCGCAGCGCTCGCACGTGTAGATGGCCTCGCTCAGTTCGGGCTTGACATCGGTTACGCGCGTGACGACGCCTTCCACCATCAACAGGCTTCCGATGTCCTTGGCTCTGATCGCCCGGATCCCCGTGAGCTTGGGCAATCCCTTGAACCTCGCGTGCACTTCCTCGAGTGGTTCCTCGCCCTCCAGCCTCAGGAGGTCATTGATTGCCAGGGAAGCCTCGTCGATCGCCTGCTTTGGATTCTGGATGACCTCCTCGGCCAGGTCCGGATCGAAGCTCCTCACATGCCCGTAATCGATATCGAGGGATATCTCGTCCGCCAGAAGCATTTCCCGGATTGCCTGGCGATAGATAAGCTGGCCATCCTTGTCGGTGGATTTGAAGAACTCGAGGAACTTCTCCTTCATTCCCCACCACCCTTCCCTTTCTCGGCTAGAAGTCCCTCCGTCTCCTCCTTCCAGGTGTCGAAGATCCTGCGCAGCGAGTGATACAGCCACGATTCTTCGGGACTGAGTGACTCGCCCGGATCCTGGCCCATCCTCGCGATCCTAGTAATCTTGTTCGTGCGCGAGGACACGAGATCCTCGTGCAGCGCCTTGAGTGCGCCGATCTTCTGAGCCAGCTGGCCCTCAGCCTGGAGCGCGCGAACGACGTGAGGAACGAGCTGGAAAACGTCCTCCATCCCCTCTATGGATCGGGTTGCCTGGTCTTTGTCTCGAAGGGCGTAGGCCTGCAGGAGCAGGGTCCTTGAATCCTTTGGCGTCTCGATGATGCCCCATTGGCCCAGGACCTCCGCCTGCCATCTCTCCATCCGGACCTCAGAGCCCGCAGCAAAAGGGCCGACTTTGGATGCAACTAGGTCGATCTGCGGCAAGCTAACCTTTGTCTTGACGGTGACATCATCAACCTGCATCAGGGGTATCTGCCTGAGGTCCAGCACCATCGCCTAGGACCCCAACGCCTCTTATATCGGTTTTTACCGCCCCTTGGGAGACTTGATGAATGCCGAGCATCTTCATCAGCGGCCAAAGGATGGAGAAGGCCCATCGGCACGGTTTTGGCGCGCTCGGAGAATCAACCGGCTCAAGGTTCGTGACAGCTCGGAGGGCAGAACGGTTCTCCTTCATCCGGGGAATCGCGTGCCTTCTCCGATCACACTTTTGAGCAGTCAGGCCTGTTGAAGCATGATGAAAAAATGAGGGTCATCTTCTTCCTTGGCACGGCGGGCTCGGGCAAGTCGTCCATGGCAAGCGCGGCCAGGAACTGGTTCTCGGAAAGGGGGACCAACGTCATCACGGCGAATCTGGATCCAGGCGCCGAGAGGTTGCCCTACGTGCCCGATGTTGATGTGAGGGAGTATGTACGCCTTGACGAGGTGATGGACAGATACAGTCTGGGTCCGAACGGAGCGATCATCGTCTCTGCGGATCTTGTGGCCGAGGATTTCGGTGACATACTCAAGGAGATAGAGGAGTACAGTCCCGACTACCTCATGGTCGACACCCCCGGGCAACTGGAGCTTTTCGTGTTCAGGGCTTCAGGCGCCTACATCGTGAAGGCGTTGGGAAAGGAAGAGACGATCGCCGCCTTCCTCATCGACCCGTTTCTGGCCCAGACCCCCTCAAGCTTCACATCAGTCCTTCTTCTGTCTGCGACCGCAGAGCTTAGGCTTGGCGTTCCCCTGGTCCGGGTTCTTAGCAAGTGTGACATGCTCTCGGAGGAGCAACTGGAGACGATAGACACATGGTGTTCCGAACCCGACACGCTGTATCAGGCGCTGCAGGATGAAACGGGTCCAGCCAAGTCCTTCGCGTCGCGAATCTGCGCTCTGCTCATGGAGACCGAGGGGGAACCGTTCAACCTGCTCAAGGTCTCGGCGAAGGAGGGGAAGGGTTTCGAGGATCTCTACACCGGGATCCAGATGGCCTACGAAGGGGGGGACGATTTCATCGTGCCGGAGCCCTAGCTGGTTGTTCTCGGTCCTCACAGCCTTCCCCCGGAATCATATTTAAAAGCCTCGCTAGGAATGCCCAAACCCCCGGTGTTTGGAAGTTGACCGTAGTGTTCTCTGAGGAGTTCGTCTGGAAAATCATCAATGCCAGGAACTTCGAGAAGAAGATGAGCAGGCTCGAGGTGCTGGTCAAGAAGTTTGAGGAACACAACATTGGAGTGGTGCCGGCCTACTCTGATGAGGAGTCGGGCGAGGCCGAGGCTCCCCCTGAGAAGCTGCCCAGCGAGATACGGAAAGTCGAAGAGGCAATGTTCCTCTAGGTTCAAGGCGGACATGTGCGATACTGCACGGTCATGCCGATCGATTTATCTGTGCATGTCCAGCTGACCCTGCAGGTGTTCATCCTTGGCCGTCACCGCAATCGACTCCGGCAGGTACGCACGGCGAGAGATGGCCTCCATATGGGAGGAGGAGCGCAAGCTTGACTACGAACTCAGGGTGGAGGCCGCGCTTGCGCGGGCCCATGCCAAGGTCGGCAGCGTGCCCAAGCCCGCTGCGGATGAGATCTCCAGAAAAGCGACGAGCAAGTACGTGGTGCTGGAGAGGGTCAAGAAGATCGAGGCCGAGATTGGGCATGATGTCATGGCCATGGTCATGGCTCTGACCGAGGTCTGCGAGGGCGATGCGGGCCGCTACGTCCACGTTGGGGCCACCTCCAATGACATCACCGACACCGCGCTGGCCATGCGGCTGAGGGATTCGATCCAGCTGTTGCGCAGAGCGGCAGCGGAGGTCCGGGACGTTCTGCTGGACCATGCCCGGCAGAAGAAGGACCTGGTCTGCATGGGGAGAACTCACGGACAGCATGCCCTCCCGACAACCTTCGGCCTCAAGTTTGCCCTCTGGGCTTGCGAGATGCAGCGGAACATCGAGCGACTCGATGAGGCATCAAAGAGGGTGTGCGTGGGCAAGATGACCGGCGCTGTGGGAACCCAGGCGGGACTGGGTCCGAAGGGGCTGGTGATCCAAAGCCTTGTCATGAAGGACCTTGGATTGGGGGAGCCACTGGTGACCAACCAGGTTCTGCAGAGGGATCGGCACTCGGATTACCTCTTCTGCCTTGCCCAGATCGCCACCACCTTGGAGAAGATCTTCACCGAAGTAAGGAACCTCCAGCGCACCGAGATAGACGAGGTGAGCGAGGGGTTCGGCGAGAAGCAGGTCGGCAGCTCCACTATGCCTTCCAAGAGGAACCCTGTGCGGTCCGAGAGGATCTGCGGACTCGCACGCACGGTGAGGGCCTTGGTCGAACCCGAGCTTCTGTGCAACCTCCTGTGGCATGAGCGTGACCTCACCAACTCGTCGTGCGAAAGGGTGGTACTGCCTGAAGCAACGATGTACCTGTACTACATTCTCTGCTTGGCCTCGGAGGTCCTTCGCGGCCTGGTCTTCAACCTCAAGAGCATTGAGAGGAATCTGGGGATAACGAAAGGCCTCATCATGGCTGAGAGGGTCATGCTGCTCCTGGTGGACAAGGGCGTGGGCAGGCAGGGGGCACACTCCATGGTCAGGAGGGCCTCGATGAGTGCGATATCCCGCGACTCAATCTTCGCCGAGGCTCTTGAGGGCGATGAGGGGATCTCGAAGCTTCTGACCCGCAAGGAGATCCGAGCCGCAATGGACCCCAAGACCTACCTTGGCACTGCCGAGGAGCAGGTCGGACGGGTGATCGCGCTGGCCAGGAAATCGTGGGGCTACGGGGGCTAGAGCAGGAACTTCTGCTGAGCCCTGACTGTGATCCTCTCCCGTGGGTCACTGATTGCGCTCCCGACAGCCTTGGCCTTCAGCCCGTGCTTCTCACTGATGTCGATTACCTTGTCCTTGTCGGCTGGATCGACTATGACAGCAAACCCCATGCCCATGTTGTAGGTCCGGTACATCTCAGGCCAGGATACCTTTGCCAGTTTCCGAACTGCCTCAAACACGGGCTGTGCTGGGAAGAGGCTGTCGATGGCGTAGCCCATGCCCTTCTTCAGGCGGCGCAGCTTTGTCAGGGCTCCGCCGGTGATGTGGGCAAGGCCGTGGGGCCTAAGGTGTTTTACGATCTCTAGGACCACCTCAACGTATATCCTCGTGGGCACCATCAGCGCCTCGCCAATCGTCATCGAGGAATCCGTGGGCAGAGGGTCGTTGACCGAGTAGTCGTTCCAAGTGAAGAAGGCCTTGCGGGCCAGGGTGTAGCCGTTGGAGTGCATGCCGGTTGATTCGAGGCCGACGATGATGTCACCGTCCGCTATGTCGCAGCCGGTAACGAGTTCATCCTCCCCCGAGATGCCCACGATGGCCCCGGCCAGATCGGGCACCTTGACTATGTCGGGCACGGTGGCCGTCTCGCCCCCGATGACGACGACCTTTGATTGCCTGCAGCCTTCGTATATGCCCTTTCCGATTTCAGCAAGCAGCTTCGCGTCCGCCTTCTGAAGGGCCACGTAGTCGACCATGGCAACGGGCGTGGATCCCACGGAGATGATGTCGTTAGCCAACATGCCAAGGAGATCTATCCCCACGGTGTCGAACCTGCCGACCATGGAAGCGACGATCATCTTGGTGCCGACGCTGTCGGTGCTCATGGAGAGCACCCTGCCATCGCCAAGGCGGTACAGTCCGGAGTAGTGACCCTTGACATCAGGGAACGTGTTCTCCGACCTGAAGGACAGGGTCTTGTCAAGCCACTCCCCCAACGAGGATATTGCCTTCTTCGAGGCCTCTATGTCCACCCCAGCCTCGGCGTAGGTCCGTTCCTCCTTCATCCAGGCCCCTCGCTCCCGACATCGATGCTCCGTTTATTAATTCACCCCATCCTCGCGGCTGGTCTGGCCGCCGCCGAATAGCTAAAGACATAAAAGACACCCGCTGGCCTGCATGGGGGGAGGGGCGGCGTGGCAAGCCATCTCTTGGTGCAGAGGCGCGACCTCGGAATTCTGTCCAACATAGTCGGCAGGGTATTGGTTCTAGCCGCGCTGGTTATGCTCGCCCCGCTGATCGTGTGCGTCATATTCGGGGAGTTCTTTGCCATCCCGGGTTTTCTGGCTGGAGCGGGTCTCTCCCTGCTCCTGGGATTGCTCCTCTATTTCCCCTTCAGGAAATTCTCGGATGCAAGGACCAAGCATGGGATGATGGGTGCGGCGATCTGTTGGCTGATCGTCCCGATGTTCGGTGCAATCCCATTTGCCATGGTCGCGCAGTCGGTTCCGTCGAGTTCGGGACTACTCTGTAACATGACCGCACTCGACTCCTATTTTGAAGCGATGTCGGGCTGGACGGCGACCGGGTTGTCGGTGGCCACGAGCCAGGAACTCCTTCCGCGCAGCATCCAGTTCTGGAGGAGCTTGATGGAGTGGGTTGGGGGGGTGGGCATAATCGTCATGATGCTGGTCATCCTCGCTAGGCCCGGCACCGGCGCCTTCGAGCTTTATGCGGGGGAGGGCAGGACCGAGAAGCTGGAGCCTCGGATCATCGGCACGGTGAGGCAGATGTGGAGGATCTACGTTCTCTACACGATCGCTGGCATCATCCTGCTGTTCGCTCTTGGCATGCCTCTTTGGGACTCGATCAACCACGCCATGGCAGCGCTCGCCACCGGCGGGTTCTCCGTGAAGGATCAAAGCATCGGCAGCTACGGCAATCCTGCGTTTGAGGTGGCCATAATCGGCCTGATGCTGATAGGTGCCATCTCCTTCGTGGTCCACGATCGGGTCTTCAGGGGCCGTATTCGGGAACTCTTGGACGATGTCCAGAACAAGGTGCTGTTCAGCCTCTGCATACTGGGCATCGCTCTGCTTACGCTGGAGCTGTTTTACGAAGGACCTTTCCAGGGAACGCTTGAAGGGGCTCTGCGGTCATCGTCATTTCAGTTCGTATCCGGCCTTGCCACCGGGGGATACCAGACAGCCGATCTGAGGAACTGGACGCCCTCGGCGAAGATCCTGCTCTCCATGGCCATGATAGCGGGCGGCGCGGCCGGGTCAACGTGCGGGGGCATCAAGCTTGTAAGGCTGATAATGATCATGAAGGGGGCCGGCTGGAAGTTCATGGAGACCTTCATGCCTTCGGGAGCCTACGTGCCGAAGAAGCTGGGGAAGGTGGTGCTCTCCGAGGACGAGACCACGCGCGTCGTCCTGGAGGCAGCCACGCTCTCCTTCATGTACCTGATACTCCTTCTCGTCGGGGTCATGGTGCTCATGCACACCGTAGGACCCGCTGTGCCCGCAAGTGATGTATTCTTCGAAGTGTGCTCGGCACAGGGGAACACTGGGCTGTCGGTCGGCATAGCCCGATCAGGCATGAACCAGGTGGCTGAGTCGATGCTCATCGTCAACATGTGGGTGGGCAGGCTTGAGATACTCCCCGTTCTCATGCTGCTGCAG
>Ga0172365_10001770_pt1 | contig 15598 bp, 13 predicted proteins | sample LakKivSesite48cm_FD_114535 | JGI IMG/M metagenome (GOLD analysis project Ga0172365, IMG submission 114535) | Sediment microbial communities from Lake Kivu, Rwanda - Sediment site 48cm | ecosystem: Environmental > Aquatic > Freshwater > Lake > Sediment | place: Rwanda: Western Province, Lake... | reverse complement strand
TGAATAATCTTCAACGTCCTATTCCTCAAATAGGATATCATGTAATGAAATTATAACTTCTGTGAAATCGAGAAAAATGTCGCTAGAAGATGTTTTTAGTCGAAGAAGTGAGTTTACATTTCAAGGTTCCAGATATGTTTGCAGATTTGGTCCTCATCAACGGGAAAATCGCCACAATCGATGAGGATGAGTCTATCGCCGAGGCTGTCGCAGTCAAGTACGGCAGGATATCGGTGGTTGGAGGCGGAGACGAGATTAAAGGTCTCATAGGCGGAGGCACAATCGTCATCGATCTGAGGGGGAGATTGGTCGTCCCCGGATTGATGGACTCACACTGCCACATGGCTGACGTCGGCGCAGGAAGAATGTTGTTAGTGGATTTGAGTCAGGAGGCTGGCGTAAAATCGATAGCCGACATCCAGGAGAGGCTGGCCGAAAGGGCCAGAAACACACCGGCCGGTGGATGGATTTTCGGCTATCAGGAGGATGAATCTAAGCTCGCCGAGAGACGCCATCCTACCCGATGGGAGCTCGACAAAGCGACGACAACCCACCCGTTGATGATATCAACAGTCGGTGGCCACTTTTCTATGGCCAATAGCAAGGTCTTGGAGCTCGCTTGCGTAGATAAGAGCACCCCAGATCCCGTGGGAGGGAGGTTTGACAGGGACGCCGAGACAGGTGAACTCACTGGCGGCGTCCACGAGAAGGCGATAGATTTGGTCAAGCCGATCGGGATCGATGAGCCGAATCAGTCGCAGGCTTATGAGGGAGCCAAACAGATACTGAGGGAGTGCGCCGAGGTCGGCCTCACCTGCGTCTACGATACTGTGGACAGGTCGCAGGTCTGGGCTTTCATCGACCTCAAGAACAGGGGCGAGCTCCCGATAAGGGTGAGGATGGACGCTGTCATCACACTCTTCCCCGAACTCAACAAGACGGGCATACATCAAGGGCTCGGCGACGACTGGCTGAAGCTCTGCGGACTCAAGTTCTTCTTCGACGGCGCCATCTCGGCTAGGACGGCCGCCGTCACGGAGCCCTACCTGAATAAGCCGGGGTTCTACGGCGTCATGTCCACTACCAGAGAGATAGCCACGAAGACGATAATGGACGCGTACGAGGTGGGCTACCGCATCTCCGCCCACGCCAACGGCGACAGGGCGATCGCCATGTACCTCGACATAATGGAGGAGGCGCAGTCGAGATATCCGCGTGAGGACCCGAGGAACAGGGATATCCACTGCACAGTCATAACGCCTGAGTTGGTCAGGCGCATCAAGGAGCTGAACATACTGCCGACGATATTCGGCCCCTACCCCTATTACCATGGGGATAAGCTTCTCCCCGCCTTCGGAGAGGAGCGTCTGGAGCGGATGTTCGCGGCTCGCTCGTTCCTGGATGTCGGCGTCAAGATAGCGGCGCACTCCGATCATCCATGTGCGCCGTTCCCGCCGCTGATGGCGATCCACGCCCTCGTCAACAGGACAACCCGTGGCGGTAAGCCGATCGGTAGGAGCCAGAGGGTCTCGGTGATGGAGGCGCTTAAGCTCTACACGATAAACTCCGCGTACCAGTCCTTCGACGAGGGAAGGTTAGGATCGATCGAAGTAGGGAAGCTGGCCGATATGGTCGTCCTCGACCAGGACATATTCACCGTGCCGCCTGAGAAGATCATGGATACCGCCGTTGATATGACGATCACCAGCGGAAAGGTTGTGTACAGGAGGAAGGGCGCTCCCAAGTGATGAGGGCTGCGCCTATACACGGATCTCCTCTATCTCAAGTAGCTGAGACAGAGATGTTATTATATAATCCGGGGCGGCGCCCTTGACCCTCTCCGTCTCCCTCACTTTAAGCCATACGGCCTTCATCCCTGCTGCCTTGGCGCCAGCCACATCCGTCCTGAGTAAGTCTCCAACGTGAATCGCCTCCGACGGCGTGGCGCCCAGCAGCCCCAGCGCCCTCCTGAAGGCTCTGACATCCGGCTTACAGTACCCGAGTTCGTCCGAGAATACGGTCGCCGAGAAGCATTCGAGCAGCCCCTTCTCGGCGAGGAACCTCCTTATGACGGAGCCGGGGGTGAGGCCTGCGTCGCTGATGATGCCGAGCTTAATCTTAGTCGGCAGACCTCTGATCGTCTGTTCGGCGCCGGCGTTAAGCTCGGGCGGGTCTATGAGGAACGCCTCAGCGAACTGCTTCACCACGAAGGCCTTGACATCATCCGGTAACTGGGCTCCGAGAAGCTCCAGGGAAAGGTTCAACCTCTCCAAATTGGTGAGATGGCGGTGATCCTCCGCCCAGACTTCGTTATAACGCCTTGTGGCTACTTCATGGGCCCGTGTAACCTCGTCACGTGTCCTTGAGATCCCTTCTCCCAGGAGGGCCTCCCTGAGAGCCTCTACTCTCAGCTCATTGTAGTTTTTCTCGATGAGGAGCGTGTTCCAGAGGTCGAATGTCAAGGCCCTAATCAAGGTCGATCAAGACAGCGTAGATGCACCGCTTTAGTCGTTTCTATGGGATTGGTGCGACCGCCGGGATTTGAACCCGGGTCTCTGGCTTGGAAGGCCAAGATCCTGACCAGCTAGACTACAGTCGCCCGGGCTGTAGAGTCTCGCCGGGCAGTTAAAATGTTTAGCCCTCGACCGGGATCAGGATCTCTGTGGTCCAGGTCTCCTGGGCGTCCTCGTCTATGAAAGAGCCGTAGCTGAGCCCGTACTGGTCGGGCTGGTAGATCGCCTCTATGCTACAGAAGCCGCCAGCCTGCCTCAGCTCCTTCGACTCCATGTACTTCTTTAGCTCCCAGTAGTAGTAGCCGATGTTCTTCGTGCCGGCGTAGACGATGAAGGCAGCCTTTATCTTTGGTAGCGTCTTCGTGGGGACCCCCTCAACGTCCTTGTCGACGCCGATCATGACTTCCCGACGGCAACCTGGGGTTTCCTTTGGGTCGTAGTAGATGATCATTGTGGGTTCCGTGGGCTTTACCCCCTTGGCGTGCAGTTCTGCGTTGAGCTCCGCGAACGCCTCGGTGTCGCTATCGCCTGGTCGCAGGGCCTTGTAGGCCACGAGCTGGGGATCGAGCGTCTTGACGCCTATGTGGAGTATCACGCTGGGTCTCATGGCAATGGGGGTTTTTAACCGTTTCCGACCTCGCCTAGAGCATTCAGTATAGCCTTATGGGCTTCTTGATCCGGCTGAGAAGGATTACCGAGCTCATCGGTTGCTCGTCAAGGATCTTGTAGCTTGATCTCTTGGATAGCTCCTCGGCGAAGCTCTTGATCTCGCTGTGCCAGGCCATCTCCTTGTATCCGAACCTCTTCCTCGCGGCGCCGACGCTCATCGCCGCCTTGGGCTCGAGGTAGGTGGCGTTTGACCTCTCGGCGAGCCGCGCGTAGCCCTCTACGTTCCACATGTTGAGCCTCGGGACGAGGGTGTGCCTGAGGACGGTCGGGCAGTTGAAGCTCTGAAGCATGTCGAGGGTCTCCATCAGCTTGCCCCAGCCGTTCTGGATCATCGGCCTGCAGGTCTCCTTGTAAGTTTCCTCGTCCGGGGCGCAGACGCTGACGTACAATTGGCTCGGCTCATTAGACAGCTCCCTAAGGACCTCCGGCCTGGTGCCATTAGTCACTATGAAGACCGTCCTGAAGCCCTTCCCACGGAAGGCATCTACGAGATCGCCTAGCCTTGAATAGAGCGTCGGCTCCCCCTCGAGGCTAATGGCGGCATGGATCGGGTTGAGGGCCTCCTCGAGGTTTTTCCTGGAAACGTCGGGGTCGCCGCCGTAACCATAGATCAGATTCCTATGTGCCTCGACGCAGCCTTCGACGATCGTCTCGGGTTCGTCGCCGTTGGAGATGGGTGACGCTTGATCCCAGTCTACTCCCACCGTCTCGGGCGTGTTCCTCCAGCAGAAGAGGCAGCTCTGCGTGCAGTGGCCGAGGCTCGGCGTCATCTGCAGGCACCTGTGGCAGGGGACCCCGTAGAATCTCTGCTTGTAGCAGTGCTCCGCCCCGCCCGTCCTCAGGCTCCTTCCGACCCAGTGGCAGGTTTTGACGGCGCTGTGGCCGCCGACCACCCTGTAGCTTCGATTGAAGGTGTTGCGAGTCAGTCCCCTTAACGGGATCAAGGCCTCTATAACAACGATTTATTTCACATTATTAAGAGAGTTGTTTTTACTACGTGTACGAAAAATATAAAAATTACAGAACGTATCTGGTTAAATAAGTGATCGAGTTAAAAAAAACATGTATATGTGAAGGTTGAAAAGAGATGAGTGAAAAAGAAGTAAGAAAAGTGACTTTACATACTTTAAAGACCATGAAGGCGCACGGCAAGAAGGCCGTGTTCTTGACGGCCTACGATTATCCGATGGCGACGTTCGCCGACGCTGCTGGGGTTGACATGATCCTGGTGGGGGACTCCGTCGGGAACACCACCCTCGGATTCACGTCGACCATACCGGTCACGATGGACGACATGATCAGGCACTCCAGGGCCGTGACGAAGGCGGTCAAGAGGGCTTTCGTGATAGGCGACATGCCGTTCATGTCCTATCAGCCCTCGGATGAGATAGCTGTAAAGAACGCGGGCAGGTTCATCGCGGAGGCGGAGTGCGACGCCGTGAAGTGCGAGGGGGGGAGGAGGGTGGCTCCCCGCATCAAGGCCATGGTGGACGCCGGGATAGTCGTCATGGGGCACCTCGGGCTGACCCCGCAGAACATCGCCCAGCTTGGCGGGTACAGGATACAGGGCAGGAACGACAAGGAGATCGAGATGCTCAAGCAGGACATACTGGCGATCGAGGAGGCTGGGGCGCACTTCGTCCTCCTTGAGGCGATGCCCCCTAGGGCTGGGAAAATACTCCACGATGCGGTCAGCATCCCGGTCTACGGGATAGGTGTCGGCCCACACGTCGATGGCCAGTTGGTCATAGTCCACGACATGCTCATGATGCAGCCCGCGGACATAATGAAGAAGCCGAAGTTCGTCAAGGTGTACGCCAACGTGGGGAAGGTCATCACGGATGCGATAGCCCAGTACGCCAAGGAGATCCGCGACGGGACCTTCCCAGCTGAGGAGCACTTCTACGAGGTAACCTGAGAAAAAAGTTCATTCCCCATTATCTTTCCGCTTTTTCATGGAGATATTATAAAAATAGGGAAGGGTTAGAAGCCGTAGATTTTCGAGTACTTCTTGTTGAGGTAGCTCAGGAAGGGTTTGACCGTCAGCTTCTCCCCCGTGACCTCCTTGATGAGGTCTGGCGGGTCGTATAGGTTCCCCTTGTTCTGCACGTTCTTTGCCAGCCAGTCGCCGACGGGCTTGAACTCGCCCCTCTTCAGCGCCTTCCTCCAGCTGGGGACGTCGCGGCTCATCTTCTTGACGTACATGCCGTCGTATATGTTCCCTATAGCGTAGCTGGGGAAGTAGCCGTATGAGCCGCTGGCCCAGTGGGTGTCCTGCATAACGCCTTCGCTGTCGTCCTTTACATCGACTCCGAGATACTCCTTATACTTCCTGTTCCAGACGGCCGGGAGGTCGTCGACGGTCAGCTTACCCGCGAAGATGTCTCGCTCCATCTCGAAGCGGATGATTATGTGGAGGTTGTAGCTGGCCTCATCCGCCTGCCCCCTCAGGACCGTTGGGGCAACGCGGTTGACGGCCGCGATGAAGTCTTTGACCTTGACGCCCCTGAAGGTTTTGCCTGTGATCTTCTTTAACCTGGGCAGAATGTAGCTGAGGAACTCCGGGCTCTTCCCGACCATGTTCTCGATGAAGCGGCTCTGGCTCTCGTGGATGCCGTGGCTACAGCGGTCGCCGACCGGTTGGTACATGTACTCTCTGGGGTAGTTCCTGTCGTAGATCGCGTGGCCTCCCTCGTGCATCACGGTGAATAGGCTGCGCGGCCACCAGTTCTCCTGTGTCCGCGTGGTGATCCTCACATCGTCGTAATAGCCTGTAGTGAATGGATGCTCCGTCTCGTCGATGCGGCCCCAGGCGTTTGGTCCCTTGGTCTCGTAGCCGATGAAGTCCATCGCCGCCTCGCTGATCCTGTGCTGGGCCTCGGCTGAGACGGGGCGCGTCATTATGGAGAAGTCCGGCACGAAGCCGGTCTTCTTCACCTTGTTCATTATGTCGAAGAGGCCGACCTTCAGGTCGTTGAATATCTTGGTGATGTCTTCGGCTGACAGTCCAGGCTCGTAGCCGTCCAGGAGGGCGTCGTACGGTGTCTTAGTACCCTTGACCTTCATCAGTATCTCAGCCGACTTCATCCTGAGTTCTATCATCTTCTTCAGCTCGGGCTTGAGCATCCCGAAGTTCTTCGCTGCCTTCGCCCTCTTCCAGGCATCGATGGTGACGGTCCTCTGCCTCGCCAGGTCGGCGACGAGGCTCTCAGGGATCTTGGTGTTCTCGTTATAGACCTTCTTGGCCAGGAAGAGGTTCCTCTTCTCGACCGATCCGAGATTCGCGTAGCCCGGGTCATTCGTGATAGACTCGATGAGTTTCCCTAACTCAGGGTCGGTGATCATCTTGTGGTCGATGACCTGAAGGAGGGCGGCTTGCTGTCCTCGGAGCTTGACGCCCGCCGGAGGCATCTTAGTCTGCATGTCCCAGCTTATGATGCCCATCGCCGACTGCAGGACGTAGGCGTCCTTGCATCTGCCGAGAAAATCCTGATAGGCTTTCTTAATGTTCGTTGACATATCGAATTTTATTATATGTTAGGATGTTTTATTCTTTTTGAACAGATGGTTATGTTTATCACATTTTTCCGCTCCAGACCGATTCACCTTTCGGATTTATGAAGCAGAAATAAACTGGTTGAAAGAAAAGGGGCGGGGTTAGTAGCCGTAGATCTTCGAGTACTTCTTGTCTAGGTAGCTGAGGAACGGCTTGGTGTTCAGTGACTCGCCGCAGACCACCTTGATTAGTTCGGCGGGGTCGTACAGGTCGCCATTCGAGTGGATGTTCTCGATCATCCAGCTCTTAACCGGCTGGAAGTTGCCCATCTTTATCTGCTTCTTCCAGTCCGGGACATCCCTGCGTAGTTTCTTGAGGAACATGCCATCGTAGAGGTTGCCCAGGGCGTAGCTGGGGAAGTAGCCGTACAAGCCGCTGGCCCAGTGGGTGTCCTGCATGACTCCCTCGGAGTCGTTCTCGACCTCGACGCCGAGGTAATCCTTGTACTTCTTGTTCCAGACCTCGGGCAGTTCATCGACGGTGAGTTTCCCGGCGAAGATGTCGCTCTCGATCTCGAAGCGAATGATTATGTGAAGACCGTAGGTCACCTCGTCGGCCTCTATCCTTATCTTCGAGGGCTCGACGGCGTTGACGGCCGCCACGAAGTCTCCATGCTTCACGCCTTTGAGTGGCTTCCCGACGATCTTCTTCAGCCTCGGCAGCATGTAGCTGAGGAACTCTGGGCTCCTCCCGACCATGTTCTCGACGAAGCGGCTCTGGCTCTCGTGTATGCCGTAGCTGGCACTGGCTCCGATCGGCTGGTACATCCATTTGTGGGGGTAGTTCTGGTCGTAGATGCCGTGGCCGCCCTCGTGCATCACGCTGAAGAGGCTTGAGACCCACCTGTCCTCGTGGTAGTGGGTCGTGATGCGGACGTCGTCGTAGTAGCCAGTAGTGAAGGGGTGCTCGGTCTCATCGAGGCGCCCCCCCGCGTTGGGGCTCTTGGTGTCGTAGCCGATGAAGTCCATCGCCGCATCGCTGATTTTGCGCTGCACATCGATGGGAACCGGCCTCGTGATGAGTGACTTGTCCGGCATGAAGCCCGACGCCTCAATCTTCTTTAGCACGCTGATGAGTCCTTCACGCATCCCAGAGAAGACCTTCGAGATCCTGTCCGCCGTCATCTTCGGCTCGAAGGCGTCGATGAGGGCGTCGTACGGGGTCTTGGTCCCCTTGACCTCCATGAGGATGTCAGCCGCCTTCTTCCTGAGCTCTATCATCTTCTCGAGATCGGGCTTGAACATACTGTAATCCTTCGCGGCCTTCGCCTTCTTCCAGACGCCTACGGCTATGGTCCGCTGCCTCTCGGTCTCGAAGACCAGCTGCTCGGGCAGCTTAGCCTCCTCGTTGTACGCCTTCCGGGAGAGGTACACGTTCCTCCTCTGCACCTGATCCAGGCTGGCATAGCCGGGGTCCTTCTCAATCGCTTCGAGCAACTTCTCGTTCTTGGGGTCGGCCAGCATCTTGTGGCCTATGACCCCCAGGAGGGCGAGCTGCTGGCTTCGGAGGCTCAGCCCCCTCGGCGGCATCTTCGTCTCCATGTCCCAGGAGACGATTCCGGCCGCAGACTGGAGTACCAGGAGCTCCTTCGCACCTGCCAACATCTCATCATAAAGCTTCTTCACCGAAGAATCCGTGGATACCATAAGCATCTAAAATCAACATAGCCACATTCTCTTTATCCTTTTCTAAAGATTGGCCTCCCGGAAGCTGCGGAACTTGAAGAAGCTATTTATAGACGATACAAAATCGTACAAAAAGGTACAAAAAAAATACGAAAAAGTACCAAAAAGTACACCTTCCGGACAGTTCCGAGGCGCCTTTCAAGATAAGGAGTGTTTCTGAGGCTTGGAAAAAACGTAGGGGGGGTCTATTCCTCCTCATAGATATAAGGGTTGAACGCGGAGATTAGGATGGTCACGATGTATAAACCGACACTAAAGGACATACTGGCCGCGAGGAAGAGGATTCAGCCATATCTGTTGAAGACCCCCCTGCGCGAGTACGACGCCTTATCGGAAGCGGTAGGCTGCGAGGTCTACGTCAAGCATGAGAACCACCAGCCCACGGGGGCATTCAAGATAAGGGGGGGCATCAACCTCGTCAGCCAGCTCAGCGCCGAGGAGAGGCGGCGCGGCGTCGTCACCGCTTCGACAGGCAACCACGGCCAGTCAATCGCACTGGCGTCCAGGATGTTCGGGGTGAGGGCGATCATCTGCGTACCCAGGAACCCCAACCCGGACAAGGTCCGCGCCATAAGGAGCTTCGGGGCCGAGATAGTCGAGGAGGGGAAGGACTTCGAGGAGGCGAAGTGGAACGCCGAGAGGCTCGCCAAGGAACACGGGTACAGGTACGTTCACAGCGGGAACGAACCCCACCTCATAGCGGGCGTAGGCACGATCGCCCTCGAGATTATGGAGGATCAGCCAGACCTCGACGCCGTCATCGTACCAGTAGGCGGCGGCTCTGGCGGGGCGGGCATCTCGACCGCCTACAAGGCGGCGTCGCCTGGAACCAAGGTGATAGGCGTACAGGCGGAGAACGCGCCAAGCGTCTACCTGAGCTGGAAGAGCGGCAGGATGGAGACCACGGAGGCGGTGAACACCTTCGCAGACGGCCTCGCCACGAGGCGGCCATTCGAGCTACCACTGGAGATAATGAGGGAGAACCTCGACGACTTCGTGCTCGTCTCAGAGGAAGAGATGAAGGACGCGATAAGGCTCTACGTCGACAAGGCCCACACGATAGCGGAGGGGGCAGGGGCCGCGTCCCTGGCGGCGGCGATCAAGATGCGCGAGAGACTGAGAGGGAAGAGGGTCGGCGTCATCCTCAGCGGCGGCAACCTCACATCCGCCATGCTACGCGAGATACTGGGGTAGGTGTCACCATTGCTCGAGGATCTGGTCAGGCGGGCGACAGAGAAGCTGAGGGGGAGAGAGGCCGCTAGGGATGAGGTCCTTGGCCGCGCCAGGCGGGCTAGGATGCTATCCAAGCAGGCGATACTGCTGATCCACAACGACGCTCAGGAGAAGGCATCCGCGAACCTAGAAGAGGCGAGGAGACTGTTCTCAGACGCCAAGCCCCACATAGACCAGTACCCCGAGCTCAACTACTACGAGGATGTCGAGGCCGCATTCGAGGAGTACGCCGAAGCCGCCATACTACTCCGTCTGAAGGTCAAGAAAACCTACCCGGATCCGGAGGACATAGGCGTCGACTTGACAGGTTACCTGCTTGGCCTCTGCGACGTCCCCGGAGAGCTCCGTAGGGAGGCCCTTGACGAATTGAGGAAAGGCGATTTCGAGGCGGCCGAAGCCTACCTGAAGCAGATGGAGGAGATCTACCTCAACCTCGTCTCCGTTGAGGATGCGTCCCTGCTTCTGAAGGGGCTGAGGAGGAAGCTCGACATCGCGAGGGGGGTCATCGAGAACACGAGGGCGGAGCTGACGGCTGAAGCTGGTAGGCGGAGGCTTAACGAATCAGTGAGTCGGTTATCAAAGAAAATTGACAAGCCCTGATCCTCAAGCCTTAAATTTCACCCGCCCCCAATCCCTTTTAGCTAGACAGGAAGAATGGGACTATTGTGTATGATAGTCGAAGCCTGAACGCGTTCAGACGCCCTTGTCTAGCTGAGAGAGAGTTTCTGGAGGAGAACTGGTATGAGCCCAGACGGTGATGGGATAGTCTTCTACGACACGATGTCCAGGGCAAAACGCCCCTTCGAGCCTATTGAGCCCGGGAAGGTTGGGATGTACGTCTGCGGCCCCACCGTTTACGGCGACCCCCACATAGGCAACTTCCGCACCTTCATAGTGGGCGACATAATCCGTCGCTGGCTAGAGTACAGGGGCTACGACATCTTCATGATAATAAACCTCACCGACATCGACGATAAGACGATCAGGGACTCGGCCAAGGAGGGGGCCTCCCTAAAGGAGTTCACGGACCACTACATCGGGTCTTTCTTCAGGGGGGTGGACCTTCTCAGCCTGAGAAGGAGCACCACGTATCCGAGGGCTACGGAATACATCCCCCAGATGATAGAGTTCATTGAGGCACTTCTGGAAAAGGGCCTCGCTTACGTCGCAAAGGATGGCGTCTACTTCGACGTAGACAAGTTCCCTGGCTACGGTAAGCTGAGCGGGATCGACGTGACGAAATTAAAAACAACGGAGAGGATGGCGAAGGACGAGTACAAGAAGGAGGCGGTGCACGACTTCGCCCTGTGGAAGGCCTCCACACCCGACGAGATAAAGAGGGGCATCTACTACGAGTCGCCGTGGGGGAAGGGCCGACCTGGCTGGCACATAGAGTGCAGCGTCATGATCCGGAGCCTCCTCGGCGACACGATCGACATCCATGTAGGCGGCGAGGACCTCGTTTTCCCGCACCACGAGAACGAGATCGCCCAGTCCGAAAGCCTGACGGGCAAGCAGTTCGTCCGCTACTGGATGCACGTTCGCCACCTGATGGTCAACGGGAGGAGCATGTCCAAGAGCCTGGGCAACTACGTCTCATTCGACGAAGTCGTCTCCAAGTTCGGCGTGGAGGCCTACAGGTACTTCCTGCTATCGGTCCACTACCGCAGGCCGCTGGACTACACGGAGGCTACCATCGAGATCGCCAGGAACTCCGCCGCACGTCTCGAGAACACACTCGACCTTGTAGAGGCCACCTTCAGAGGCCCAGATACGAACCTCGACTACGGAGAGGAGGAGAAGAAGCTGCTCGAGGAGGTGAGGCAACACGTCGACGCGTTCGAGGCGGCTATGGACAACGACCTCGACAGCCACGCGGCCCTCGACTCGCTTCATGCACTCTCCGGGGCGATCAACGGCTATATCGCCGCGCGCTGCGATGTTGAGCCTGCGATGGGCGCTAACAGGGGGGTCCTCCTCAAGGCCTACATGTCATACAGAAACCTCCTCGACGTGCTCGGCCTGTTCGAGAGGAGGAAGGGTGGGGAGGACGAGTTGGCGGCTGGGCTAATAAAGGCCATGATCGATCTTAGGAACCGGCTTAGGGCCGAGAAGAAATACGCCCTATCTGATGAGGTGAGGGACACGCTCTCGGGGCTCGGGGTCGTCCTGTCGGACACCGGCGGGAGGACGACCTGGAAGCTCAAGAAGAGCTGATCATAAAACGCCACGGACATAAGGACCAAGCCCCCTCCCTAGATCGTGGATCAATCCCTCGACCTCTACGCCGCCATCAGGGAGTTGATCTCCCAGGTGCCAGAGGGGATGTCGGCTACGCCCCTGGCCCTCGCATTGGCGCTCGGCGACGAGATCGCTGAGAGAGCGGTTGTGGAATCTCTCCAGAGACCCGACATGGCTGATCTGCGAAGCAGAGTGTCCATCAAACCTGAGACAGATGAGTTCAAGGATTTCACTACCGATAAGCCTCTTCAGCGACTCGTGCGACTCCAAGAGGCTGACGCGAGGTCAATCATACAGGAAGACCTCTTTGGTTCCATAAATCTCGTGGCAGGGATTGACATCGCATACGATGGCGACGACGCCTTCGCAGCCTGCGTGGTCGTGGATAGAGACGCGAGGGTCGTTGAGAGAGGATATTTCAAATCGAGGGTGAGGTTCCCCTATATCCCATCATACCTTTCATTCAGGGAATCCCAGCCTTCGATATGCGCGGCCAGGAGGGTCAGTAGCTTCGACATCCTTCTGGTGAACGGCCACGGCGTGGCGCACCCACGTGGCTGTGGCCTCGCCTCTAAGATCGGCCTGGAATTGGGTGTTGCAACGATCGGCGTCGCGACCGGGATGCTCATCAAGGGCGCGAGGTCGGCATGGTCCTCTCCTTATCTTATGCTCGATGGACGGCCGGTCGCCGCCAGGCTGGAAACCCAGCGGAAGCCGATCTACGTATCCGTGGGGCACAGGGTTCGCCTGGATACTGCTTTGAAGATTGTCGGTGAACTCATGTCCGGCAGTGGCCTACCCGAGCCCCTGAAGGCCGCCCACAGGGAAGCCTCGAGGTACAGGCGCCTCGATGTCCCGCCCCTCTAAGTCTTTATTTTCTCAAAGACCATGAAGATACGAGTGTCTTCAATGGGTGGATGGTCCGCCTCTAAGCGGTTCGCGGTCGACTGGCTAAATGGCCAAGTCGCTGATATGGGCAAGATGAGCGACACCATCTTCGGCTACGCGGAACCTGGCCTCAGGGAGTACAAATCAGCGAAACTACTCGTCGACTACCTGAGGAGTCAGGGCTTCAGCGTAGAGGAGGGCGTCTCGGAGATGCCCACGGCCTTCATGGCAGAATGGGGAGGGGACGGCCTCATCATCGGCTTCTTCGCTGAATACGACGCCACGCCGGGGCACTCACAGAAGCCTGTCCCATGGGACGAGCCGGCCGTTCCATACGGACCGGGATTCACGGATGCACACAACATGCTCGGCGTCGCTTCATGTTTCGCAGCGACTGCCCTGAAGAAGGCCTCAGAGGAACATAAGATTCCAGTCAAGATCAGGCTTCTCGGCACACCTGCCGAGAAGCTCTGCGTAGGCAAGCCGTATATGGCCCGTGACGGCCTCTTCGACGGCATGGACGCGCTCCTCGCCTGGCATCCGGGCGGACCGACGACTGTCCTGGGCGAGGTCTGGCCCCTAGCCTACAAGAGTATGCTCTTCAACTTCGAGGTTGAGAAGGCGGCAGGCGGTCAGAGCGGAGACGTCAGCTACCCTGGTGCCCTCGACGCCGCCGTGCTGATGTATAACAACGTAAACACGATGAAGGAACACATGGTCGCGCTGATGCGGAGGGGTGGGAGCATAAACGAGTTCTTCATGACGGGCGGTCAGTGTACAGTATCGACCCCAGAGTTCAGTCAGGTTGTATACGCGTGGAGGACGAACAGCCTCGCGGACCAGGAGGCGATCAGCGGGGTCGTCGAGAGGTGCGCAAGGGCCGCCGCCCTCGCCACAGAGTGCAGCGTCGAGCCGCGCCTGATCACGGCCGTCAGGACAGGGTTACCGAATAAAACGATGACGGATCTCGTGATGGGGAACCTCAGGGCAATCGGGCCACCGAGATACACCGACGAGGACAGGCGATTCGCTAGGGACATACAGAAGAACCTGGGTCTCAAGTCGATGGAGCAACCATACAACCTCGCCATAGTCGAGCCTGAGAACGCCTACGGCGCGTTTCACCCCGCGGACGATGTTAACGAGTTCACTTGGCACGCACCGACAGCACGCCTCTACGTGAGCAAGGCGCTGGCTCCCATCCAGGGCTTCAGGTATCCTAGGTGGGTCGAGTCGGCCCTATGCGGGATGGGTGCGACCCACAGGATGGGCGAGACCGCGGCGAAGGTGCTCGTCGCCAGCGCGCTGGATCTGTTGGAGAATCCGAAGCTGCTCAGGGCCGCCAAAGCAGAGTTTAAAAAGCGCCTCGGGATCCACCACGAGGTACCCCTTGTACCCAAGGAGGTCAAGCCACCCGTAGGGCTCCGCTGGCCGGAGTGGGTCGATAGACCGGGCTCGGAGTGGTGGATCCCTCCAACAGTTTAAGTGTGGGCGCCGCGTCAGTGGCTAGAAGTGGAAGGATTGAAGGTCGCCGACGGCGTCCAGAAGCTAATTATACCGATGAGGTTCAACCCCCTGGGGCGCACGTACTGTTACCTGCTCACCGACTCGGCGACGTTGATAGATACAGGCGTCCCTGGGAAGGACGCCTTTGCGGCACTGGAGAAGCAGCTTGCCGAGAACGGCGTCAAGCCGAGTGACCTCAAGGGTATCATCCTGACCCACCTCCACAACGATCATGTCGGCCTCGTCAATCAAATCAAACATCACTCGCTGGCCAAGGTTTTCGCGCACAGCTCCGCCCTGGAACGACTGAGGGAGCAGGCCCAATTCCACGAGAACGCGTACGAGACGATGACATCCGAGATCGAGTTGCTCGGCGGTGGTAACCTTCGGCAGTTCCTCAGCCGCTTCGAGCATTCATTCAGGGAGACGCCTGAGCCGACGCAGATAGACGCGACGCTTGAGGACTGTGAGGTTATGCGATTTGACGATACGAGCATCGAGGTCCTTTGGACGCCGGGACACGCCCAGGAACACATCTGCCTTTATGATGGCGGTAAACGGATACTCTTCAGCGGCGACCACGTCCTCCCGAAGATCACGAGCCACATCAGCCTTCACACCTACCAAAAGGGTGATCCGCTCGCCGATTACTTAGCTTCTCTGAGTAAGGTGGAGAATCTCTCTGCGGACTTGGTTCTGCCCGGCCATGAGTGGACGTTCACGAACCTCCATGAACGAGTGCAGCAACTGAAGACACACCACAAGGTGAGATGCGACGAGGTGAAGGAGGCGTTGAGGGCCGGAGAGAGGACCGTTTACCAGGTCTCGTCGAGGATATCCTGGGACAGCCGCCCCTGGCCATTCATGGACTTCTGGACGAAGAGGATGGCGGCGGCCGAGACCTACGCGCATCTCATCTACCTGAGAAACAGGGGCGAGGTCTCTGAGAGAGTCAAGGAAAAGGTCCTATATTACAGCCTAGCCTAAACTTTCAGCGCCAGACCTTGACGCCCTTCTCATGGAGGTACTGAGCGGCGAGATCTGCGATGTCGGGAGCCTTGAAGGGTATGTGGAGCGCCTTTATCTGGACCAGGAGGTCCCTGTAGCTTATCTCCTCCATTTTTCCCTTCGCCGCGAACTGGTCGAGGATGGTCTGCGCCACCCTTTCCGCGACCCTGTATTTAGGGCTCAGCGTCCTGTAATGGTGCTTCAGCGCCCCTGCGATCTCCTCCGGCGACGCAGTCTCCAACGCCCAGACTATCGGCCTAGGGCCGCCCTTAGAGGACTTGACCTTCGAGACCTTTAGA
>Ga0172365_10001765_pt1 | contig 15613 bp, 13 predicted proteins | sample LakKivSesite48cm_FD_114535 | JGI IMG/M metagenome (GOLD analysis project Ga0172365, IMG submission 114535) | Sediment microbial communities from Lake Kivu, Rwanda - Sediment site 48cm | ecosystem: Environmental > Aquatic > Freshwater > Lake > Sediment | place: Rwanda: Western Province, Lake... | reverse complement strand
TGGCCTGGCTTCGCTTCCGGCGACACAGAATGGCCATGTTCGGGCTGTTCTTGCTCGCCGCCCTCATCCTCTACGTGGTCATCGGCTCCTTCGTCTTCTCCGAGGAGCACGCCAACCACACCGACACGAGCATCCGCCTTCAGGGCCCATCCCGCGCCCACCCCTTTGGCACCGACGTGGTCGGTCGCGACATCCTGGCGCGCACCATCTACGGGGGCCAGATCTCCCTCGCCATTGGCCTGGCGGCCGTCGCGGTCTCGCTGGGTGTGGGCACCCTGGCAGGGGCCTTCTCCGGCTACTACGGCGGGGCCGTGGACAGCCTCCTGATGCGTTTCACGGAAGCCATGATGAACATCCCCCAGTTGTTCCTGCTCATCGTGGCCTCCAAATACCTGGCCGAGCGGGTTCACAACTTCTCCTTCTTCGGACGGGCTTTCAGCGGCAGCGTCATCGTCATCATCGTCATCATCGGCCTCACGAGCTGGATGTACCTGGCCCGCATCGTGCGCTCCAATTTCCTCTCGTTCAAGGAGCAGGAGTTCGTCACCGCAGCGCGTTGTGTTGGCGCGTCCAACCCGGCCATCATCTTCCGCCACATCCTACCCAACACCGTCGCCCCCATCGTCGTCACCGGCACGCTGGGAGTGGCCAATGCCATCCTGACCGAAGCCTACATCAGCTTCCTGGGCCTGGGGGTGCGCCAGCCCACCGCGACCTGGGGCAACATGTTGGAGGACGCTAACCGCTATCTGGAAAGCGCCCCCCAGCTCTGGCTCTTCCCTGGACTGCTCATCCTCCTGACGGTGCTGAGCATCAATTTCGTCGGGGACGGCCTGCGGGACGCCTTGGATCCACGGATGCAGGTGTAGGGAACAGAGAGCGGTGTTTGTCTTTGTTCGAGATTGATTAAATAGTTTGACAATTAGCCGCTTTTGTGGTATAATAGTAACAAAACACACCATGGGGGCTCAAGCTCACGGAGAGGTACATGCTGGCTGAGGAGAGGCGAGCCCGGATTCTTGACATCCTGAATGAAAGTGAAAATGGCGCTGTCTATGTAACGGAGCTGAGCCAGGCCTTCGGGGTCTCGACCATGACCATCCGCCGGGACCTCGACTGGCTGGAGGAGATGGCGTTGGTCAAACGAGTGCACGGTGGCGCGGTGGCCTATCAGGGGCTCGTCTTCGAGAAGCCCTTCCTGGAGCGGGGTGGGGAGTTCAGCCAGGAGAAGCAGGCCATCGGGCGACTGGCCGCTCAGCTTGTCCGTGACGGGGAGACCATCATCCTGGATGCGGGCACCACCACCCAGCAGGTGGCGCGCCATCTGGTGGACAAGAAGGACCTCACCATCGTGACTAACGCCCTACCTGTCGCTCAGGAGCTGGCCAGGTTTCTCCAGGTCTCGACCATTCTTCTGGGGGGCATGCTGAAGCGGAAAGAGCTCTGCACCGTGGGGCCGATGGTGACCCAGGAGCTCTCGCCCCTGGCCGTGGACCGGTTCTTCCTCAGTGCCGCCGGCTTCACGGTGGAGAAAGGGGCCACCGACCCGGACCTGCGGGAGACGGAGGTGAAGCAGGCCATGATCCGGGCGGCGCGGGAGGTGGTTCTGGTGGCCGACAGCAGCAAGTGGGGGGTGGTGACCTTTGCCCAGATCGCCCCCTGGAGCGCTATTCATAAGCTCGTGACCGACGATGGCCTTCCTGCCGAAGCGATCGAGGCTATCGAGGCTGAGGAGGTGGAGGTGATCACGCCCACCCATCCGCCTGAGTGATCCTCTGGTAGATTGTCTGGGCTGGGAGGAGGTGATGAGAGGGAATGAAACCAATTGTGAGGTTGCTCTCATCGTGCCAGGATAGACTGGCTGGAGAGCGATAGAGATCTGGGCTAAGATATCCAATTCTGAAGGAGGGAAACCAATGAGAAAGGGAAGGCTTGCGCAGAGAGTTCTCTCGCATCTATCAGCAGATGAAAAAAGGCAATGGAACAGAGAAAACTGAACCGCCGTGACTTCCTGCGACTATCTGCGGTAGCAGCCGCAGGCGCTGTCGTGGCAGCGTGCGCACCAGCGACACCACAGATCATTGAGGTCGAGAAAGAGGTGCCCATAGAGAAGGAGGTGGTCAAGGAGGTTCCGGTCGAGAAGGTGGTCGAGGTCGAGAAGCTGGTCGAGGTGACCCCCAAGCCGGTGGAGAGGGTCAGGCTCCGCTTCATGGAGCGAGCACACTCCCAGACAGCGCTGATGAGCTACCCTCAGATCGTGGACGACTACTTCGAGACAGCTCATCCAGAAATCCAGGTTGACGTCGAGCCGGCGCCTGAAGGATGGGAAACGAAGCTGGTGGCGGCTATGATCGCTGGCGACGCCCAGGATGTGTTCCAGGCCTGGCCCGATATCTTCTACGAGTGGACCGAGCGGGACCTGATTCTGGACATCCAGCCCTATGTGGATCAGAACCTGACCCAAGAAGAGATCAATGACTACATCGAAGCCCAGTGGACGGCTCTGGTCATCAGGGGCATCCGGGTGGGTATGCCCAAGTACATAGACATGCGGCTGGAGAACATCAACCTGGACCTCTTCGACGAGTTCGGCGTCGAGTACCCGCCCAAGGATGGCGAGTGGGACTATCTGGACTTCGAGGAAATGGCGGCTAAGCTGACTCGGGACCGTGACGGCGACGGCAAGATAGATACCTGGGGCGCGCACCTGGAGACGGGAGGCTGGTTCTACTGGCCCCGCATGTTCGGCGGGGACATCGTCAACCCCGACGACAACACCGACTGCTTGCTGGATTCACCGGGGTCTCAGGACTGCTTCAACTGGATATACCAGAACCAGTGGGTGAGGGAGCCAAACATCTTCGCCCAGCCAGCTCAGGTGGACAACCAATGGTTCTACGAGGCCTGGGTTCCCGAGCTGGTGGTGATAGCCGAGAAGGGGCTCTATCCAGCCCAGAACGTGGAGAAGATCCAGGGTAAGTTCCGATGGGATTACCGCGAGCCACCCAAGGGCCCGGTCCGGCGCTGCTCGCTGGGTGACGCCGATGCCTATTCCATCTGGAAGGGCACCAAGCATCCCGAGGCGGCCTGGGAACTGATATACTTCCTCTCCGGTCCGATATTCCAGCAGAAGGGAACTCTCGAGGCCGAGGGGACGGTTCCCATCCGCAAGTCCCTCATGCCGGTCATGATAAAGACCTTTCGGGAGGGATGGCCGGAGATGAAGGATGTCTACCTGGAGGTGATCCCCCAGATGGTAGACCACGGGTATCTGGAGAACGTGCACTGGTTCAAGAATCAGGCCGAGGCCATGGAGATCATAAATCCTGCCATGGAGGCCGTGTTCGGGGTGGGCGAGAAAGACCCCAGCTACTTCAAGGAGATCTGCGCCCAGGTGGAGGCAACTCAGAAGTGACTTTCTGAGAATGACACATGACTGTGCGGAGAGAATCTCTCCGCACAGTCCTCTATTGTCCTTATTCTGTTCTATGCGCTGAGCTTTCACTTCTTGAAGAAAGGAGGGCTACCTGTGGATCGAGGGGCTCTTCGAAGGGGAGTAGTGGCTCGAGGCGTTGCACGTCGATCCTACCTCTCTCCCCAGGCCCGCAACAATGTCGCGGGATACCTTTTCATCCTCCCCTGGCTGATCAAGCTCCTCTTCCTCATCGCCGGCGCTATGTTGGCCTCGCTGGGTGTGAGCTTCCTAGAGACCGATTTTCTGACCAAGTTCAACTTCGTAGGGTTGCGCAACTACACCAAGATGTTCGAGGATCCCCTCTTCTGGCAAAGTCTGAAGGTGACAGCTTTCTACACCTTCGGCACAGTGCCTCTGGCTATTGTCTTTGCCCTGTCCATTGCCCTGCTCCTGAATCAGAAGGTAGCGGCCCTGGGTGTTGCCCGGACAGTCTACTATCTTCCCTCCATTGTCTCCGGCGTGGCCATCTCCATCCTGTGGACCTATCTGCTCAATCCTCGATATGGGTTGGTGAATCAGGGGTTGGCCATGCTGGGGATCGAGGGCCCCAAGTGGATATACTCGACGACATGGGCCGTTCCTTCCTTCATCCTTATGGGAGTTTGGGCAGCCGGGGGCAATATGCTTCTCTACCTGGCCGGGTTGCAGGGCATTCCCACCGCCCTCTACGAGGCAGCGAAGATCGACGGAGCCAACGCCTGGCACTGCTTCTGGCGCATCACCATACCCATGCTCACTCCTACCATCTACTTCAATCTGATCATGAACATCATCGGTTCCTGGCAGGTCTTCACCCAGTCCTACATTATGACTAGCGGGGGCCCCAACAATGCTACTCTGACTATGGTGCTCTTTCTCTTCCGGAAGGGATTCCAGCAGTTTCATTTCGGCTACGCCGCTGCCATAGCCTGGGTTGTCTTTGCTATCGTAATGGTCTTCACACTGTTGGTGATACGCAGTTCAGAAGCCTGGGTCTACTACGCCGGGGAGTTGAGAAGATGAGGTCTCAGATACAGCAGGCAATAGAGGTGCAACAGATAGACTGGGAAAGGGTTGTTCGTCAAGTCAGACAGGTAGTGGGGCGGTTGCTTCTCTATGCTGTTCTGGTTGCCGGCGGCATCCTCATGGCCATGCCATTCCTGTGGATGCTCTCCGCCTCACTGAAACCCACGAACCTCATCGGCGTGGTCCCCATCGTGTGGATCCCACCGAAGATCGTCTGGACCCACTACATTGATCCGTGGGCGGTCCTACCCTTTTTGACTTTCTATCGCAACACCATTGTCATCACCTTTGCCAACGTTGTCTGTATCCTCCTTACCACTTCTATGGTGGCTTTCGCCTTCGCCCGCATCCCCTTCTGGGGCCGGGACGTTCACTTCCTCATCCTCTTGGCCACGATGATGCTGCCAGGTCAGGTGACGCTCATTCCTACCTATCTCCTGTGGAGCAAACTGCGAGCCGTCAACACCTTCTGGCCCCTGATGGTTCCTGAGTGGCTGTCGGCTGCCTTTGACGTGTTTCTCTTCCGTCAGTTCTACATGACCATCTCGCCTGAACTGGATGACTCGGCGCGCATAGATGGCTGCGGTTGGTTCGGGATATATAGCCGCATACTCCTGCCCCTCTGCAAGCCTGCCCTTGGGGTGCTGGCGATTATGAACTTCTCCTATAATTGGAACAACTTCTTTGACCCACTCATCTACCTGAATGACCCGCAGAGATTCACCATTGCCCTGGGGCTCCTCTATTTCCGGGTAAGGGGCGGTGCTGGTGCAGAGACTCAGGACATCGGTGGACTCATGGCCATGACGATTGTGTCCATGATTCCAGTGCTGATCGTGTTCTTCATCGCCCAACGCCGCTTCATCCAGGGCATTGTGATCACCGGCATCAAGGGTTAGTCTTCGCGATGGCCTCCAAGACGGGAGAGGTGTCGAGGGAATCCCATCCCCCCTGCACCTCTCTTTTTGCGCCGAGAAAAGAGGTGAAACGGCGTGCAGATGTCCTACAAGGAGGACTGGCCTGCTGCTCGGGAGCGGCTGGAGGCCTGGTGGGCGGGGGAGATCATTGACCGGGTGGTCATCCAGGTCACTGCCCCAAGAGAGGGATCAGCGAAGCGAGAAGGCGAGGTTGTGGCCGGAACCGGGTCCGGGCCTGCGGCCCTTGGTGTGTTCCCTGTACGCGGAGTGAGGGACAGAGCCCCGAGCGAGGCGGAGTTGGAGGAGCATTGGCTGGATGTGAGCAGGCGAGTGGAGCACTTCAGCCGCTCCGCGCAGCAAACCTTCTTCGGTGGGGAAGCGTACCCCCGACTGTGCACTTTCTTCAGCTCAGACAGTCTGGCCGCCTATCTGGGAAGTAGATGCCGTTTCCCACCGCAAGAGTGCCCCGACAGCATCTGGTTTCTAGACATCATTGAGGATTGGGACCATCTGCCGCGGCTGGAGATTGATCGCGCGAACAAGTGGTGGCAGGCCACACTGGAGATGACTCGGATAGCGGTCGAGGATGGTGCCGGCAAGTACTTCGTGGGGCACACCGACATCGGCGGCGTGGGCGACGTGTTGGCCCACCTGCGAGGGCCGCAGAATCTGTGCCTGGACCTTGTTGATCATCCCCAGGAGGTGAAGCAAGCGGAGGCTCGGCTCAAGGAGGTGTGGTTCCAGGTCTACGAGGAGCAGCTCAAGTTCCTGTGGCCCGAAATGGAGGGCACGGACGGCTGGCTGGGCGTGTGGGGGCCGGGAAAGACCTATCCCATCCAGTGCGATTTCTCAGCCTATCTGTCGCCGGAGATGTTCGAGGAGTTCTTCCTACCTCATGTCCAAGCCCAGGCCGAGTGGCTGGACAACGCTGTCTATCACCTTGACGGCCCCAACGCGATCCAGCATCTGGACCTGCTGTTGGGTGTCCCTCAGATCAAGGCGATTCAGTGGGTGCCTGGTGCGGGTGCCCCGCCGCAGAGGGAGTGGATCTCCCTTCACCAGCGGATCCAGGCTGCAGGGAAGGCGCTGGTCGTCGGCGTAGAGAAGTGGGAGGTGGAGCAGCTGGTGCGAGAGCTTTCGCCCGAGGGGCTGCTGCTTCAGACTCAATGTGAGTCAGAGCAGGAGGCCCGACGGCTCCTCGAGGATGTGAAGAAGTGGACACGCCAATACCATTGACCTGTGCGACGACACGTCTGCCACAAGCTCGGAAGGGCGGACATGGCACTTGGGAGTACTACCTGATCCCGTGATTCTCTGGAGGCGCGAGAGGATAACACGAGACGCCAATAGACGTGGTCGGCTCTATGAAGTTTGCCCTGCCCGAGAGCTGCGCCCACGAGGCGGCTATGATCGCTGGCCAATGGGTTGATGTGCCGCCGGTCGGCTGGTACTATATTCGTCACAACGGAGCGGAGATCCCTCTATTCCTGGAAAAACAAGCCCAACTCAGCGAAGAGGGGAAGGAAGGACAATGAGCAACACGTCTAGGCCCGACATTGACCTAATCGACTTCGAACCGGCTGAATTCCTAGCATTCCGCGACATGGAGGTGTGCAAAAGAGTAGCCAAGATAAAGAAGGCTGATTTATGTAAACCGCCCCAGGATGCCCATCGGAATTTCAAGATACGGGTGCGTCCCGCCAGAGATTTTCACTTTCAAATGGCCCTCGACATGCTGGTCAGAATAAGGAAAGCTCTGCAAGAGGGAAGACAATTCGTAGGGGTGTTCCCAACAGGGCCCATCTTCCAGTACCAGCTTCTCGCCGATATGGTCAATGCCTTGAACATCCCCTTAAAGCATGTTCACTATTTCTCCATGGATGAGTACGCTGACGAGCACGGAAATGATATAAACCCTGAGTGGCCTGGCTCATTCCACTATACAATTGATAAGCATTTCATGTCAAGGCTAAGATCCGAGCTTAGAATACCTCAGGAGCAGATTCATTTCCCATGCAAGGAGAACATTGACTATTTCGATGAGATGATAGTGGATGCGAGAAAGGAGCCGGGCGCGAGAGGAGCGAATGTCGTGTATGGGGGTACAGGCCTATCAGGCCATTACTCTTTCTGGGATCCCCATCTTGCCAGAAAGTATGGTATGGACATTGAGGCCTGGAAAAAGGCAACTCCAAGGCTCGTGGATTTCCATCCTATATCTACCATTCAGATGGCGGTGACAGATATGAGTGGTGCATGGGCTTTTGTGCCGCCCAAAGCCTATACAACGGCGACAGCAACCATGCTGAACGCGGATTACAGAAGCTGGTGGAATGATGGATGTGGGCTGACCGCTGAGGGGACCTATGCGGGCGGAGTAGTCTGGCAGAAATTCATCACCAGGCTGGCCCTGCATGGCCCTATAACCCCAGAAGTTCCCTGCTCAATATTGCGCACAGCACCTGGCGAGTTCAACATCATCGAGCCCGTGGCTGAAGACCTAAAGATTGAGCTGACGGCGTAAAGGTGTCTCTTAAACGCACTCAGTTACTTCCCTCACTGGCCGGTGTCCTGTGGGGCACCGTTTTCCCGGCTTTGAAGCTGGCTTTGGGTGGCTTCTCGCCACTGGAGATTGCCCTCTTGCGAGGTCTGATCGGCGCCCTCAGTCTGGGGCTGGTCTACAGTGGGCTGGGCCGCTGGGAGGTGTTCCATCTGGATAGAAGGGCTTTTCCCCGTCTGTTCATCCTGGCCCTGGCCGGGGCAGGTGCCTTCTGGCCCATCCAGACCTTCAGCGTGGCGCGCTCCACCTCAGCGAACGCCGCCTTTCTGGTGACCACTTATCCTGTCCTGGTGACAGTGCTAGCCCCGATTCTGCTGGGAGAGGCATTGAGCCGTGAGAAGGCTGCGGGGTTAGTACTGGCCCTGTCTGGAGCTTACCTGGTCATCAGTGGGGGGCAAGTGCTCGGCCTCTTCGGCTCGCGGACGCTGTTGGGAGATGGCCTGGCTCTGCTGGCTTCCCTCTGCTTCGCGGGTTACATTCTCCTCAACAAGAGATGGTCGCCGGGCCTGAAACTGTCCCCAGAGACGCTGAGCTTCTACACCTTTGCTCTGGCCCTGCCGCCTCTGCTGCTGGCGGCTGGGTTCAGCTCAGCCACCTCGGGCTGGGGACAGTCTGCCCCTACTCCGGTGACCTGGGGAGCGGTGCTGTGGTTAGGAATCATGGCTACGGCTGGGGCGTTCCTGGCTTTGAACCTGGGATTGAAGGAAGCAGCCGTCTCCCGATCGGTAGTGCACCTTCTGCTGATCCCCCTGGTGGCCACTCTTCTGTCCTATCTGCTGCTTGGCGAGGAGATGACGCCTGCCCAGATCACTGGCGGCGGGCTCATCCTGGTGGGCATCCTCGCCTCCAACTGGCGGTCTCTGGCCGGCAAAAGAAAAGCGTCATAGCGTCTAAGCGCCTAGGCGTCGTAGCTGAGACGCAACGGCCCTACGACGCTAAGACGCTTTTAGGAAGTATGAGATGAGTTGGTTGTTGACCATTGATGCGGGCACTACCGCGGTGAAGGTTTGCCTCTTCAGCCAGGCCGGAGAGCTGGTGGCGGCATCCTCCCAGGAATACGAGCTGCTCACCCCGGCCGAGGACTGGGTGGAGTTGCCGGCCGAAGTCTACTGGAAGTGCTGCGTCGCCGGCATCCGGGAGGTCTTGGCCCAACAAGGGGTGACTCCACCGGGGATATTAGCCGTGGGGGTGACGAGTCAGGGGGAGACCCTTATCCCTATTGACGAAGCAGGCCAGCCGTTGCGCCACGCCATTGTCTGGCTCGATAACCGCGCCGGAGCTGAGGCTCAAGCAGTAGCAGCTTCCTTTGAGCTCGATCGCTTCTACGAGATCACCGGCCTGCCGGAGATCATCCCCACCTGGCCGGCCTGCAAAATCCTGTGGTTGCGGGAGCACGAGCCAGAGGCCTTCGCCCGGGCGCACAAGGTCCTGCTGGTGGAGGACTACCTCCTCTACTGGCTCTCCGGCCGCTACGTCACTGAGGGAGGCATCTGCACCTCCACCGGCTACTTCGACATCCGCACCGGCCAGTGGTGGGGGGAGATGCTGGATGCCATCGGCCTGAGGCCGGAGCAGTTGCCAGAGCTTCTCCGCTCTGGAGAAGTGGTGGGGCCGGTGACGGAGGAGGCTGCCCGTGAGACAGGGCTGTCTACTGAGACACTCGTCGTGACCGGGGCGATGGATCAGATCGCGGGCGCGGTGGGGGCGGGCAACATCGCCCCCGGCCTGGTCAGCGAGACCACAGGCACAGCGCTGGTGCTGGCGGCGACGGCCCATGAGCCCACCTACGACCCCTGGAAACGGCTCCCCTGTTACTACCACGCCCTGCCCGGTAAGTACCTTCTCCTGCCCTACTGCCAGACGGCGGGGATGGCCCTCCGTTGGTTCCGCGACCAGTTTGGGCAGGGGCAGAGCTACGACCAACTGACGGCCCTGGCCGCCGAGGTCCCCCCCGGCTGCGAGGGATTGGTCATGCTGCCCCACCTGACCGGCTCCACCAGCCCCCACTTCAACCCCCAGGCCAAAGGCGTCTTCTACGGTATCACCCTGGGGCACACGCGGCCCCATTTCGTGCGCGCCATCCTGGAGGCTGTGGCCTTCATGCTGCGGGAGAATGTAGAGCTGCTGGAGGAGTTGGGGGTGAATGTGGGAGAACTGGTGTCGCTGGGGGGTGGGGCGCGGAGCAGGCTGTGGCTGCAGATCAAGGCCGATGTGACAGGCCTCCCGCTGCGCACCGCAGAGTGTGAGGAGGCCACCTCGCTGGGGGTGGCCATCCTGGCCGGAGTCGCGGTGGGCCTCTTCCCCGATGTAGAACGGGCCTGCCAACAGATGGTCAGGATGGGGGCCCGGATAGAGCCCAATACAGCGCATCACACCCTGTATGAGGCAGCCTACGACAGATATCTGCGACTGTACAGCAGCCTTCAGACCCTCTTCGGCTCTTAGCCAAGAATCGGAGGCGAGCACCGTGAGCGACTTCGAAAAAACGAAAGGAGGAAATGCAATGGACCCTCTGAAAGCTGGCTACGTCGCACTGGGTACGGAGTTTTATGTACCGGAGCGATTGAAGGAAATCTCCGCTGGCGCAGCGAAACAACTGGCCGGGGCAGGGATTGAGCTGGTGCGAACCGATCCCGTTTTTGCCCTGGGCCAGGAAGAGCGGGCCATCAGAGAGCTCAAGGCCGAACCGTGGGATTTCCTCATCGTCAATGTGATCAACTGGATTGACCCCCGGGCTGCCACCCGGCTCCTGTACGAGTTCCGGAATGAACCCATCGTGCTCTACAGCTACGGCGGGTTCACCGAGGGCGATACCCTGATCTCACCCGCGGCCGGCGCGGGCTCCACCGCCCTTCGCTACCCGCTCGAGCGATGGGGCGTGAAGTTCAAGTACCTGTTCAACGGGCCCGACATGCCCATGGATGTTGAGGGCATCCTCAAATTCGGACGGGCAGCCCAGGTCAGGCGCAAGCTGCGCACCGCGCGGGTGGGGATGGTGGGCTTCAATGACATGGGGCTCTACACCACCGGCTACAATGTCACCAGGCTGCGTGGTCAGATCGGCCCCGAGGTCGAAAGCCTTGACATGCTGCAGCTCGAGCGGAAAATGGATGCGCTCGATGACGAGGCGGTCAAGGCGGAAGTGGCCCAGGTGACGCAGAACTGGGAGTACCCACTGGGAAAGCCCAAAGATGAGGTCATTGAGCGTGCCATCAGGATGTATATGGCCACCGTCGAGTTTTGCCAGGAGAAGCATTTCGACGCCATATCCTACAAGTGCGTGGAGGGCATCGCGCTGTGCATGAACGCCGTGCACAGCGTCCCCTCAGCGCTGGTCGCCTCGGCGGGGTATCCCTACGTGGATGAAAATGATGTCGGCAACCTGGTCGCTGAGTTGATGCTCAAGTGGTTATCGGGCCAGCCCGTGACCTTCCTCGAACACTACGAGCACCACCCCGAGTGGATCCTGCTGGGGGTTGACGGGTTCATTCCCGATCAACTCATTGACGGCCATCCGCAGATAAAGGACATCTCCACCATGCTACTGGATGGCATTGCCCATTGCTCACGGATGCAAACCGGCCGCCTGACGCTGGCCTGCCTGTCGGAGGACGACAAGGGCTATCGCATGCACATCGTGACCGGCGAGGGCCAGGAGCCACCACAATGGGTGGAGATGGGTGTGCCGCTGCCTTCGTGGCCGAGCGTGAAGTTCTACCCCGATGGCAGCGTCCGCAGCATCCTGGACCACGTGCAATCCCAGCACTTCGCCGCCGTGTTCGGCGACTATGCGGACGAATTGTTGGACCTGTGTTACCTGCTGGACATCAAGCCTATTGTGGATAGATAGCGAACAGGCTTTGGGCGAAGAAACTTTGAAGGAGATAGAGTGGTGAAAAACAAGATCAGCCTTATCGGTGCCGGCAGCGCCGTCTTCTCCCTGAACCTCATCAGGGACCTGTGCCTGACGCCCAATCTGGCGGGCAGCACCATCAGCTTCATGGACATCAACCCGGAAAGGCTGGATGCGGCCCACGCCCTCTGTACTCGGTACGCACAGGAGATCGGCATTGAGCTGGAGCTTCAGAAGACCATGGATCGGCGAGAGTCGCTTCAGGACGCGGACTTCGTGATCAACACCGCCCTGGCGGCCGGGCATCACCGCCTTCGGGAGGGGTTGTCCATAGCGCGCCAGCACGGCTACCGGTTCGGCGGGAGTTATCACATCATGCACGACGAGGCCTTCTGGATCAACTTCTACCAGATGAGGCTCTTCGAATCCATCGTCAACGACATACTGGAGATATGCCCCGATGCCTGGTACATCCAGGTCGCCAACCCGGTGCTGGCGGGCATCACCTACCTGGCTCGAAAACATAAAAGGGCCAAGATCGTCGGCCTGTGTCATGGGTACAGCGGGGTCTATCACCTGGCCGAGATCCTGGGCCTCGAAAGAGAGCACATCAGCTTTGAGATACCGGGGGTAAACCACTTCGTCTGGCTGACCCATTTCTACTACAAAGGCCAGGGTGCCTTCCCCCTGGTGGACGAGTGGATTGAAAAAGAGGCCCCTAAATACTGGGAGACCTGCCGTCCGAGCAGCGGTCTGGGGCCGAAAGCCGTGGACCTCTACAAACGGTTCGGCGCCTTCCCCATAGGGGATACCTGCACACCGGGCGGGGGCACGTGGCCCTGGTGGTATCACACCGACGCGGAGACGGAGAAACGGTGGAAGGAAGACCCCTATGAATGGTGGGAGGCCGGTTACTTCCCCCATCTGGAGAAGGAGGTGGAAGAGATCAATCGGGTGTCCAGAGACCCATCCGTGAAAGTGACGGATGTGTTCCCGCCGGAGAAGAGCGGCGAGGTGATGGTGCCTCTGGTGGAATCCATCGCCTGTGACATCCCCCGAGTGCTGATCACTAATATCCCCAACAGCGGCGACTTTGTGCCCGGCATCCCACGTGACTTTGAGGTGGAGAGCCCCACACTGGTGAGCAAGCGGGGGATTCAGGGGATCAAGACCCATGGCTTGCCTGGCCCCTTGATCTCCTACACCCTGAGAGACCGGGTGGCGCCCGTCGAGGTCGAATTGGAGGCCTACGAGAAGGGCAGCCGGGAACTCTTGCTACAACTGCTGCTCATGGACCCCTGGACCCAATCGGAGAAACAGGCTAAGAACCTCCTAGAGGACATCCTGGCCCTGCCCTATCACGAGGAGATGCGCCAACACTACGGATAGGTTGCACCGGTGGAGAGCAAGGGAGATGAATGGCAGCGCCCAAGAGGGGATGAAGCGCACAGAAGCGCTGGTGCTGGTCAACTCCGCCAGCCGCCTCTATACCGACTTCGAATGCTACATCCAGCCCTACCTGGACCATTTCGGCGTGCCCTATCGGCCCCACGACCTGGCGAGCGCACCGCTTCCCACTGATGCGGAGCGCTACGCCCTGATCATCGTGGGGCATGGGGAGCTGGATGTGACCGGCGCTCATCTGGATGGGGCAGCCCAGCAGCGATTGGTGGCCGCCGTGCGGAGGGGCAGTGGGCTGGTGAACTTCGATGGCGTGTTGGCTACTCCCTCCGGCCAGCCCCGGTACGGCTACATCCAGGAGGTCTTCGGCTTCACCTACCAGGGCGGTCCTCCGGTTGCTGTAACTTCTATCGAGATTCAGCGCGGCGGACTGAGCACTGCCATCACCGTCCGCCATCCGGCCGGGGAATCCCTTCCCCTCTTCGGCGGGATGTCCCTGCCCCACCTCAGGCCGTCCGATGGGGTGGACATCCTGGCCACGGGAGAAGGACATCCCCTCCTGCTGGCTACACTCTGCGGAAAGGGCCGGGCGGTGCAATGGACGAGCACCGCCTGGGCGCACACCTCGGTCCGGGGGCCCCTCTTCGGGCTGGATGACCTGGTGTGGCGGGGGCTGGCCTGGGCCGCTTGCAAGCCCTTCGTCATGCGAGGGTTACCCCCCTTGGTGACCATGCGGGTGGATGATGTCTCCGGCTGGGGGCTGAAGGCCGGCCCCAGCCCCCTGTGGTGGGTGAGCACAGCCTGTCGGTATGGGTTCAAACCCTGGCTGGGGCTCTTCATCGGGGAGCTGAGCTGGCAGGCGATAGAGGAGTTGAAAGGCTACATCGCTGCCGGCCAGGCCACGGCCAGTGTCCACTCCTTCACCTGGTATAACTTTTTCTACTACGATCACTGGAACCGCCGACCCTTCTCGGACGCGCTGCTGGCCGATCACTTCCGCCAAGCCGAGGCCTGGTACACGCGGCACGGCGATTTCCCCCGGTCGAAAGTGGTCCTCGGCCACTTCTACGAGCTGGGGGCCAATGGACTGGAGCGGCTGGCCCGCTGGGGAGCGGAGTTCCTGGGCACAGTCATGGATGTCGGCGCACCCTACGATCCGCCGGAGGGGACGCCCTGGCTGGTGGCCGGTCCCTATCGGAAGCATGAGGAGCCCCGTCCGGCTAACGAGACCCGCTGGCCGCTCTACTATGCCGACTTCCTCCCGGTGCCCAGTTGCCCTTCCTATGGCCGACGGTTCTTCAACGTCCTCACCGAGATCCGGGACAACGCCGGCTATGAGTGGGCGCCGGATAACGATGTGGCGGGCACCGTCGAGCGGGGGGTAACCCAGTTGCGCCGTGCGCTGGACAGCATGGCCCTGGCCACGCTCTTCACTCACGAGTCGGATTACATCCACCGCATCCGACCGGAGAACTGGGAGGCAGCGCTGGCCGGGGTCACGGCCGGGATCGCGCGCGATGATCCGCTGTACGTGACGCTGGATGAGGCCTGCCGCTACCTGCGTGCCCTCCGTACCTCGCGGGTTGAGGCCAGTCGGTGGGACCCCCAGACGCAGCGGCTGAGTATAACGCTCGTCGGTCAAGCGGATGTGCCCACCCGGATCGGCCTCTTCCTCGACGAGGAATTGAGTCCGTCGTGGATAGAGGTGCCCGCCTTCGAGGGTCGGGTGACAGTGGAGTACACCCTGGATTGAGAGAAAGCGGCATGGATGAGGCAAGGGCCCTGAGCCTCGCGCGGCGGATCATCGGCCAGGAGGTGGAGACGCTGCGCGAGCTGGCGGAAGGGCTGGAGGGGGTCTTCTGGGAATGCGCCCGGCAGATCGGTGAGTGCCCAGGGATGGTTTGGACGACGGGGGTGGGCACTTCTGCTGCCGTTGCGGAGCGGTTCGCCCACATCCTCAACTGCTGTGGCCGACGCTCCATGTTCCTCCACCCCTCCGACAGCCTGCACGGGCACTCGGGCGCCCTCAGCAAGGGGGACCTCCTCATCGCCATGTCCCGCGGGGGAGAGAGTTCCGAGGTGAACCAACTGGTCGCCATCGCCAATCGGCTTCATGTGACCACCATGGCCTTCGTCCACCACACGGACTCCACCCTCGCCCGTTCCTGCCAGGTAGTGCTGCCCATCCGCAGCCGGCAGGAATATGAGCTGCAGGGGGTGCTGGCCACTACCAGCACCGTGGCCTTCTGTGCCATGTGCGATGCGCTGGCCGCGGTGGTCTGGGAGCTGAGGGGGTACACCCTGGAGGAGTTCAAGCGGACCCATCCAGGGGGTGCAGTGGGCAAAGAGCTTCACCACGGTGGGTGACCGGTTTCAGATGGAGCTCATTCTTTACCACAAAG
>Ga0172365_10001762_pt1 | contig 15630 bp, 11 predicted proteins | sample LakKivSesite48cm_FD_114535 | JGI IMG/M metagenome (GOLD analysis project Ga0172365, IMG submission 114535) | Sediment microbial communities from Lake Kivu, Rwanda - Sediment site 48cm | ecosystem: Environmental > Aquatic > Freshwater > Lake > Sediment | place: Rwanda: Western Province, Lake... | reverse complement strand
TCAGGGGAAAAATTCCTGCTATAGTTTATATTTCCATTTTCTTTTCTTCTTCTGTGTATCTCAATATCTCAACAACTGAAACAAAAAGCGCCAGTATAAGCGGCCCCATGATAAATCCTATGAATCCAAACAATTTTATCCCCCCCAGAATGCTGAAAAAGATAACAAGGGTTGGCATCTTTATCCTTCCGCGAATGATGAGGGGTCTCAAAATGTTATCGACTGCACTTATTCCAAACACACCGATAAGGATAAGGATTATCCCCTTTAACACCGAGCCCTGCAAGAAAAGATAGCCTACTGCCGGTCCCCATATTACAAATGTACCGACTATCGGTATAAAAGAGGTAATAAATATGGAAAGCCCCCAGACAACGGGCGACGGTATCCCCAGTATAGAAAAGGCAATCCCCCCGATGACCCCCTGAACAATCGCCACTGTTACCCCACCATAAATTGTTGATATGATAATATCCTTTATCTGTTTAATCAGCTTATCTCTCTGTCTTTTTGAAAAGGGCATGTAGTTACCAATTTTTTCCAGAAATTCAGGCCCGTCTTCAAGGAGAAAAAAGATAGAGAGAATCATAAGAATAAAGTCCAATACCGCCAATGCAACATTGCCCAGGCCGCTTGTAACGATATTAACGGATTCCTTTCCCAATCTTGTAATATTATCAACAATCGTTTTCTGGAGTTCCGTCTCGGTCACATTGAATATCGACAATATCTTATTCATAATCGCATTTATACCCGGGTGCTGTAAAAGATCTTTCATGGGGACAAGCCTTCCAGCTTCTATAGAGTCCACCAGGGATTTCAATTCCTGACTCAAAAGATATGACAGATAGGAAAAAGGACCAAGAAGGATCAAGAGTATGATACAGAGGGTTACGAATGATGCTAAAGATTTCCATTTTATAAACCTGAGGATAAAAACATAGAGCGGATAGAACACCATAGACAGAACAATAGCCCATGCTATGGGAGACAAAAAGGGTTTTAATATCTGGTAGCTTAAATAACCAAGGAGTAATACGAGGGATACCATTACAATCAAGTAAAATCTATTATTCGACATGTTTATTCAAAAAGAACTTTCCTAAAAAAGAAACTTCTCTTAGGCCCTTGGTGAAATTTCTATCTTATCTATCTTATATTTATATATTGTAAACCTTATACGAGTTTCTTCTTTTCCTTCTCGTATGCCTCCTTGCCTGCCTCAAAGGCTGAGGTTATAACTGATTTTTCTTTTTCTAAAAAATCCTTTCCCTTTTCTACAGCAGACTCCGCCTTTTCCTTTGCCTGTTCAATATAGCTCTCTGCCTTCTCTTTTGCATCTTCTGTCAGGTCTTTAATCATCCTTCTTGTTTCCTGCCCTGTTTTAGGCGCAACCAATAGCGCAACACCCGCGCCAACGACTCCCCCAAACAGGAATGCAAGAAGCATAGAGCTCGCACTGAAACCACTTTCTTCTTGTGCCATATGTTACCTCCTCTTTATTAAGTTTTTTTACCCTTTAATAAAAGACTTTTAAACAGATACTCAAAAGCTGCCTTAACACCTGCCCTCAAACCCGATACATGAGAGGTAATATCCTGCAGGATTTCACTCGTATGCCTAACATTTTCACCTACTTCCCTTATGGAGCCTGAAAGCATCTTCACATCCTCTGTCACAGTCGTAATATTGTCTGTTACATTCCTCACACTTTTTAGAGTCTGCTGAATTTCCTCAAGTGTTGGCTTCAGGGATCCCTCTGTTGCCTTTAAAGAGTTTTCTGCTGTGCTCACAAATTCCCTCAATCTCATTATTGCAGCTTTTAGCTCAAGGATAATATAAATAAAACCACACACCGCTGCAACAACTGCGAGGGTTATAATACCGAAAAGGATAGTATTCATTTTGCCTCCATTTAAATATAAGCACCCTTTTTTCTAAAAACAAGAAAGGTTATCAGTTAAAATACTTCTTCGACAAAATCCTATCAGAGTTATCCGAACAGTGTCAAGCACTTTACAGCCCTGAATCCAAATGGGTTAACTGATTCTGGTTTTTACAAAAAAACTAATAAGAAAAATAATAGCCATCACCACACCCGATATGGCATAGATGTATAATCCCCAGGCAAAATAGCCCATCATATTTACGAAATAGGTACTATTAAATATAAATCCCCAGTAAAAGACAAAAAGGTAAGATACAATGAGCCCCAACCTGTGTCTGCCTAACAAGAGACATATAGAATTTATCAATACAAGGAGAATGACTTCCCACAGGGGAACAGAAAAATCTTTACCGGAAAAAAATCGCAAAAGGTTAATAATAGATTCCATGCCTTAAATCACCTCCTGTAAGAAACTTCGTCCTATAATTATAGCCAGGTTGAAATAAATGTAAAGCAGTTTTAATATAAAAAACCTTTTGTTCTAAATCCTAACTACTTACTCCTGAATTCTAAAATGCCTATCTTGTCTTTATTACTATTGTCCTGTCCTATAAATGCCTTTACAGTTCAATTGTTATTCCTCTCAAATCGGAAAAAGGAGATTCCCTTCGCACTCCGCACTCCATTCCCGACCATCACCCGCAAGCGGGTACCCGAGAATCGTTCCACTGAAACGGGCAAACTTGCCCCCGCTCTGGCGGGGTCTTCGGACATGCCCGTTTCCCCTTCGGGACGTTCCACATCTTCTAAGTATGGTAAACGGTCATTTTGTGATGTCGTGCTACAGAGAACTCTTTTTCTCTTTGAAATGTGAAAAACAGTTAGGGACAGGACAATCAGAATCCTTCCTTGACATGGGGTGCCACATAACGCATAATTTAACCCGATGAAAAAATACACACTCCACAGGGATATCTCTCCAAAAAAGGCCCTCATAGAATATGAAAAGGAGTTAAATGAAGAACAGTTAAAGGTAGTAATGTCCGGAGATGGCCCGATACTTGTTATTGCAGGGGCCGGAAGTGGCAAAACAAGGGTTGTTACATACAGGGTTGCAAGACTTTTAGAAAAGGGTCTATCCCCGAACAGCATACTGCTGCTCACCTTCACAAACAAAGCGGCCCGTGAGATGCTGCACAGGGTTGAGCATCTCTTAAAAATAGACACACGATACATGTGGGGCGGGACATTCCACCACATAGGTAATATGATTTTGAGACAGCACAGCGACCTTGTCGGTTTTAAGAAAAACTTCTCAATCCTCGACAATGAAGATGCCAAGGATCTCATTGAATCGGTGATTAAGGAGTCAAAGATAGATAGAAAGGCAAGAAGATTCCCGAAAGGTGCAATATTGAAAGAGTTATTCAGCTACTCGATAAACACAATGAAGGACCTTGAGGAATCCATGAAAGAAAGGGCACCCTATTTCTTCGATATTATTGACGAGATTTCAGCAGTCCAGAAACAATACATGGAAAAGAAGGTAGCAACAAATGTAATGGATTTTGATGACCTGCTCTATTACTGGCACAAAATACTTGCAGAACATGAGGAATTGAGAAAATTTTACGCAGTAACCTTTTCCCATATCCTGGTGGATGAATACCAGGATACAAACAAGATACAGGCAGAGATTGTTGATTTTGTAGGCCTTATAAACAGAAATGTGATGGTGGTGGGTGATGATGCACAGAGCATTTATTCCTTCCGGGGGGCAAACTTCCAGAATATCCTAAATTTTCCAAAAAAATACGAGGAGACGAATATATTCAAACTTGAGACAAACTACAGAAGCACACCTGAAATATTAGAGCTTGCAAATAACTCTATATCCAAAAACAAAGAACAATTCTTAAAGGTACTAAGGAGTATCAAAAAAAGCGGAGATGTTCCAGTTATTGCACCCTCAAGGGATGTAATGCAACAGGCAGAATTTGTAGCCCAGAGGGTTTTAGAGTTGAGGGATGAAGGCATACCCCTTAACCATATAGCAATTCTCTATAGGGCCCACTACCACTGTATGGAGTTGCAGATGGAGTTTACCCGCAGGGACATACCATTCGAGATAAGGAGCGGACTCCGTTTTTTTGAACAGGCCCACATAAAAGATGTGGTTGCCTTCCTGAGGGTGATGGTGAATCCCTACGATGAAATCTCATGGAAAAGGATGCTGAAGTTATTTCCGAGGATTGGGAAGAGAACAGCAGAACATATTTACGAGTACATAAAAACATACAGCAACCCTGTTGATTTATTCACCTCAAAGAAGATAGCCGATGCATTTAAAAACATACACAAAGAGAATATCGAGATATGGTCAAAATTATTTAGTGAACTCACAAGTTTACAGGCACAGGAAGCACCATCCGATATGATTTCTGCAGTATTGAAACACGGTTACACAGAATATCTGAAGTATAACTACCCAAACTATGATGCAAGACTCGAAGACATCGGCCAGCTGATGAACTTCTCCACACAATACAGCTCATTGGAAACCTTTTTAAGCGAATTATCCCTGATGAGCGGCATAAGCGGGGAAGAGATTGTTGCGGCTGACAGGGAGGATGAAAGGATTATCCTGAGCACGATACACCAGGCAAAAGGGCTTGAGTGGAAGGTAGTATTTTTAATATGGTGTGCTGAAGGGAGATTCCCAAATCCAAAGTCCATAGAAGAGGGCGGGCTTGAAGAGGAGAGAAGGTTATTCTATGTTGCAACAACCCGTGCGATGGATGAACTGTATTTGTGTTATCCACTACTAACCTTTGACAAGCAGGTGGGTCACGTTATACTTAAACCTTCAAGATTCATTGCTGAACTTAAACACACCAACTACGAAGAGTGGCAGGTTTCTGATTATTGAGACTAAAGACAGGGTTCGAGGGGTCAAGGATTCGAGGATTTGTATCCTTGAACCCTTTTTGTTTAATTGATAAACACCCTCTTATATTTGTTCATATCCTCAAGCGCTTTCCCGCCACCAAGAGTAACCGATATTAGGGGGTCGTCCGCCCGATGAACCTTTATACCTGTCTCTGCCTCTATCCTCTTGTCAAGCCCGTTGAGGAGGGCACCACCGCCTGTCAGTGTCATACCTGATTCGTTCAAATCTGAAACAAACTCGGGGGGCAGCTTCTCCAGCGCCCTCATTATAGAATCTATTATTGCAGATACCGGTTCTTCTATTGCCTCTCTGATTTCATCCTTCGTTATCTTTATAGTCTTCGGTATACCGGTTACCAGGTCCTTCCCCACGATACTTATATAATCATTCCGGGAGTCGTCTGGATACACAGAGGCACCTTGTATCTTAATCTTTTCTGCTGCAATTATCCCGATAGCCATCTGGTATTTCTTTTGCAGGTATCTCACTATGGATTCATCCATCTCATCACCTGCAACCCTCAAGGATTCACTATATGCGACTGCAGAAAGACTGATGATTGCAACCTCTGTTGTTCCTCCCCCTATGTCTACAACCATGTTTCCCCTTGGAAGTTCTATGGGCAATTCTGCACCGATTGCAGCGGCCATCGGTTCCTCTATAAGATATACCTCTCTTATACCCACCTGAAAGCATGCATCTATCACTGCCTTCTTCTCAACCTGTGTAATCCCTGAGGGCACCCCGACAACCATTTTCGGATTCGAAACCTTTCTGTCCCTTTTAACGAGTGATAAAAAATGCTTTATCATTGCCTTTGTTACATCAAAATCTGCAATTACCCCATCCTTCAGTGGTCTTATTGCACTTATGTTCGGAGGCGTTCTCCCGATGTATTCTTTTGCCTCTTTTCCAACTGCAATGAGCTTTCCGGTATTGGTCTCAATGGCCACCACCGATGGTTCATTAAGGATGATGCCCTCACCCTTCATGTATATCAGTGTATTTGCAGTGCCAAGGTCCATCGCAAAATGTGTGGATAAAAAACTGAATAATCTCTTTAAAAAACCCATGCACCCTCCTTTACAGTTCACTTATTTTATTTTCTCTTCTGCCTTATCCAAAAGTTCCCAGAGGCTCTTACCATCCTCCGGAAAACTTGACATCCCTGATTCTATAGTAGCGCTACCGTCTAACGCCTTATCCTCTGATATACCCTTACTGATTGTGTAATTCAAAATCTTCAGAACATTCTTGATTTCCACCATTTCGCTACCCCTGAATAGCACAAAGAAATGGCCGCCCCCTTTCCTTGCGATGAGGGCATTATTACCCACACAATACCTGATAATCTGAAAGACCTTTTTTAAAAGACTGTTCGTAAATTCATACCCCATTCTCTTATTATACACTTTGAGGTCAGATAGTTTAATTGATAAGAGGGAAAATCTGTCACCCTTTTTAATCATCTTTTCCACTATCCCGAGAAAACTCGGAAATTGGATAGAACCGGTGACAGGCTCAAAATCTTTTAATTTCTCGAGATTCTCCTTCATCCACAGGAACGTATAATAAAGGGATAAGAAGGTAGAAATATCCCTCAAAATTCCTATAGACTGTTCCTTCAAACGGAGATCTGATAACGAAACAAAACCAACGGCTCCAAGGGGTACATCTCCTGTTATGAGTGGAAATCCAAAGAACTGTCTTGCCTTTATCGCTTCCCCCTGGAAGAACAGGGGCTTCTCCCTTAAGTATCCACTATTGTAAGGGAGTAAGAGTTCTCTTCCTCCTTCCATCACTATGGAAGCAATGCTATTTCCCGGGGGGCATTCCTTCATTATATATTCATCACCGCTGATTCCATATACTTCATGGACAAACATCCTGCCGTTTCTCTCCATGCCTACAAAACAAAAATCTGCACCCGAAAGATTCAGTGCCTCTTTAAATATCTCATTAATTGAGACCTTCGACAGATTGAGCTCATTGAAAAGATTTATCATTCTTCTTTCAACATATAGCTCTTCATTCTTTTCGTCTATTTCCTGGTATCTCTTCTCCCTTTCAATCTCCTGATGAATCACAGTAGCAAAATTTCCAAGGATCTTCTTTTCCTTATCCGTAAATACCCACTTCCTCTTGCTGTCAACAACAATTACACCATCACCCTCCATGGGGTATCCCATGAAGGACTTAATTCCCTCAGTAGTTCCATAATAACCGAGTGTATCCTCCTCTTTGTCAAAATTAGGTATGATAAGGGGTTCATTATGTTTTATCACCCATCCAGGGAGTGTCCCTTCAATCGGTATACCTCTACTCTTATCAAAACTATTTGCGAATGTCACAGAAGAAAGACATTTCAGGTTCTCACCATCCTTTACAAATAGAGCAACCGTAAATGCCTCATAAATATTGAAGATGAGTTGTGAAAAGCTATCTACCATGCCCATAAGGAATTATGTCACCATCTCTTTGTAGCTGTCAAGGTTACTTAAGCATTATACTCTTCAAATTGTATTATACTATTATTAATTCCAGACCTTTCAAGTATCCTGCACATGTTACATTTTTCTCCGTACGAAGGATAGCCGCAGTTTATACAGTAATTGGTTTCTCTTTCTCCTTCTTTCACCATCTTTAAATAACCCTTCATAAACTGGATTTTAGTCCCCGGGGAGGATTCCTCCAGCTTGTTGAGGATACTTTTATACACAAGGGATTTTGCATCTACAGAGAATGGACACTCCTCGTATATGTAATCTATCTTGCAAAGTACTGCATACGCCGCCATTTCCCTCTCCGAACATAAAAACAGCGGTTTTACCTTTTTCGAGAGATGCCCTTCCCTTCCCTTAAGTTCTATATTCTTCTTCCACAGGTATTCTTCCTTCCAGTACAGGAGATTCCCAAGGAGTGCAGAGGCTTCATCATCGAGGTTATGCCCTGTTACAAGGACATTATAGCCTCTGTCCATACATATCCTGTTCATTACGTAGCGTTTAATCATGCCACAGGCAGAACAGGGTGGCCTTCTGATACTCTTTGCAAACTCATCTATGCCTTTTTTGAGAACATCACGGACATGGAATGCATAAACCTTTCTTCCCACTGTATCAGCCATGAGTTTTACCTTATTAAAAGAGGTATCAGAATAGTTATCTATGCCTAGGTCAATGTAAATACCGTCAGCACCGTAGCCTAATCTGTTCATCGTATACCAGAGGGAAAGGCTGTCCTTGCCGCCTGATACAGCAACAACCGGCATGTCTCCCTTTTCAATCAAATGATATTTCTGGATGGTGTTAAAGACCCTTTTTTCTAAAAAGGCAATGAAGTCTTCAGTGCAAAGGGCAGTATTATAAGCCTTCAAGCTGATACTTGCGGTCTCTCCACAAACCCTGCATTTCATCCGCCTGATACCACCCTTATCAGCTTTATCTCATCATCTATTCCCAATCTATAATCCTCTGTAACAAGCCTGTCATTTACAATCACAAGGTGGGTTTCTTTGCTCAACGAAAGTTGCTCAAGCAACTTTGAGACTACCATCGGTTTATGAAACTCATGTGCCTTACCATCCAATTCAACTTTCATTGGTATTAGATAGCACAATGGGGGGATGTTGTCAAAAGGTAGCCGACAGCTTTCAGCTCTCAGCTATTAGCCGTCAGCCAGAGATAAAGCAAAACCACTGAATGATTATCTTTATTTTTTAAACTCTATGGTCTCTTTTTCTACGTCGGGGTAAAGCTCATCGATTGACCTTTGCAACTCTATGGTCATCTTAAGGGATGTGGCGATCCTACAGTAATGCTTTGTATCATCAAGGTTAAGTGCCCTTCCCTTTCTGTCCTTAAGCCATTTACTTAATACCTGATAGCCGCCTATCTGGTAATGCCAGACATCTTCTGTAATCCCTTCAAAATACTGGGTCTCGTTGATATAGGTCCGGTCTTCTTTGCCGTCATAGATTAATTTCTCAATCCTATCGTTTCCTTTTCCCTGATATTTCGTAGCAGGATGGTCAAGCTCCTGAGTCTTAAGGAGATGGAGGTCAACAAGTTTCTTCCCGTATCCAGCCATCTTACCGAATAGCTTATAGTCGCTGGTAAAGGGGATTCTCGGAAAATCAATCTTAAGAAACTCAGTGTATTTTGTTCGGTAGATGTTGGAATAGAGGACGGCATAGATGTAATAGAATATCTCTTCCGGTACGGGTAAGCGCTTATAACGGGCTTTTAATTGTTCGATCAGTTGCGGGGAGATATTCGGTTTTTTTACACTGTATTCCCCCTCCGGCTCAAAGAGCATCATGGCACTCCCGAAAGACCTCTTCTTATTTGGATTGCCCGTCTCCTTGTTGTCTGTATCGGGGTAGAGATAGAGAGGAAAAACGTAACCCGTTTCTCTAGTTTTGATTGAAATAAAACATATATCAGCTATTTTCTCTGTAACTCCTGCATGATAAAAAATAGGGGTTGACAGTTGCCTCGTTAAGCAAATTGCTAAATTTTCTTTAAAAAAGTTTTTCATCACCTCATATCTGTCTCTATCTACCAATTCTAGCCTATAACAGATAAACCTATCATCAAAGGGACGGTAAGAATAAGGCAGGATTGATTCTTTCCAATCTTCCTTTTTCAATTTTTCTCTCGCACTTTTCAAATCAAAATCATGCGTATCTTTTAAATCTAATCCCTGCCTCACCAGTTCATCCGGTAAATCACCGGTAAATGTCCGCATCCTCTGTTTTACTTCCTCTTTTGTAAAGCCAACTACAAAGTGGTCCCGGTGTGTCTTTACGCCGCTTGAAAACTTGTTGAATATTTCAGGGACAGACCAGAATTTCTCATATTCAACCTGTAATGAAAAATCCTTTTCAACAAAGAAATAGTAAGGCTCTGATGGCCGCAGTTCCTTCCATTTTGTTGATTTTATCTGGTTTTTATCAAGATACTCGTACTTCTTATTTCTTATCCCAAAAACATCCTGATAATAAACCCTTCCCATACCTTTTTTAGACTTACCCTTCACAAATAGGGCAATAGTTACCCCCTGCATTATATCAAAGACATTTTCATCCTTGCTTCCATCAGGGCATTTCTCACCAATACGGCTGTTACCATGAAGGTTTAAAATATAAATCTCATTGAAGCTTTTCAGTAATTCTTTTCGCATACCACGATGGATTAATCCTGAAAGATAGGAATTATTCGTAATCATTCCAATAGTGCCTTCACCTGCATTATCTATTTTCCAGTGGGCAAAACGGATGAACTTTATGTAGTCATCGGAGAGGGGCTGGATGTTCTTCTCGTTACGGACACCTTCTTTATACAGTCCCATCTCATCATCTATGAAAGCAGACTTATTTGCAGAACTCACCGAATATGGCGGGTTGCCAAGGATCACAAGGATTGGCTGGTCCTTCTTTATCTTTCCCGCCAGATGGGATTCCTCGGATAAGGATGCCATGCCGGGCAGTTGCGTCTCCGGCAGTTCCTCCATTTCAAGGGTATTGGTGAGATAGAGTTTAAACCTGTCATCCTTCTTAAGTTGATAACCAAGCTCTTCAAGCAAGAATGACATCTTCAGGTGGCCTACTGCATATGGCGCCATCATAAGCTCGAAGGCATAGAAGTTTTTAAGGATGTGTTCCTTGATGAAACCTTCTTTCTTGCCGGTGCCGTATTTTGAGGTAAATTCCTCGATTGCTAATTTGCTTGCCTCTGCAAGAAAGGTAAGCGTCCCTGCCGCAGGGTCGAGGACAGTGACGTTTCCGCTTGCAAACCCGTCTGCTTTTTTGAAATGCTTTTGTAAAATGGTGTTGAGGGAGCGGACAATATAAGAGACTACAGGCTCAGGGGTATAATAGACCCCCCTCTTCTCCCTCGTCTTCGGGTCGTATTCGGTAAGAAAGGTCTCATAGAAATGGACAATCGGGTCTTTCCCTTTACCTTCATGGAAGTATTTACGGAGGATCGCATTCACATCGGCAATTGCCAGCACCTCCGAGATGTCGTCAATGGTACATTCCATTTGCTGTGGTACATCACCAAGGGAGATGAAACTGAAGACCTCCCTCAAGATGCCGATTGTTTGAGGGATCTTATCGTATGCAAGCTTCCTGTTGAATGTATTTTCCGAGCGTGTTCTTGCGGCAAAGAGTCCGTATGTGATGGTCTGTGAATAGAGGTCGGCAAAATCCTTCTTTGAAAGGTCATTTATCAAATACTGTTTAAAAGCCTCATAGAAACCCAATATATAACCACTTTTTGACCTTTCTTCTTCTACTAACTGCTCGGCAATAACCTCATCCTTCAGAAACCTCGTTCTTTTCGCAAGTTCTATTGCCAAAATCTTTGCGTCATAAACTCTCGGAAGGGAGAAGGCAAAGAACTTTTCAAGGAGCTTATAAAACTCTGCCTCCTTTTCAACCGGCGGGGTCATCTTAAGCCTTTGCACGATATAAGGTCTTCCGATAAGCACCTTATCTGTCATGATGCCATTTCTGTAAAGCCTGAACTCAAAAAAGTTTGTGAGTATCACATTGGGGAAGGTATAAAGATAACGTTTGAGCTGGTCTGTTTCTTCTATCTGGTCAAGATTCTCAACTGTCGGGGCTTTTGCCTCGATATATCCTATGAGATGCTCTTTCCCGTCCCATAACCTGAAATCAGGATTCCCTGCCTCGGTCTTTTTTGGAAGCGTCGTTACATGGACATTATGTTTACTGACTGACTTTGCATATTCCTGTAACAACCATTCAAGGGTTGAGTAGAAACTCTGCTCTGTGGCATCCCCACGGTTGGCAACATCAAGTATCCTTTTTAAATATGCCTTGAGCATCCTACTTTCCCTTCTTCTCTTGCATATTACATTTTTTGAAAATTTGCAAACTATTTCTATAATTTAGAAGAAGAAATTCGACAAGCTAAAGAGAATTGATTTTGCGGAAATAATGATTATATTAATCTTAGCGGTCAGCTCTCAGTCTTTATCTGTGATGCACGATTTACGGCATTTAAGGCTGATTGCTGAACGCTTAAAAGAGGTGAGAATATGAACTGGGATAAATTAACCATCAAGGCTCAGGAAGCTATCTCTGAGGCCCAGAAGAAGGCTGAATCGTACGGCCATCAGATGATAGAAAATGAGCATCTTTTATATACGCTAATATCTCAGAAGGATGGGATTGTAAAACCCATACTGGATAAGCTGGGGGCAAATGCCGGCAATATCATAAACGACCTGGAAAAGGAACTGAAGAAGATACCCCGTGTGGAAGGCGGCACACAGGTCTACATCTCTCCAAGATTAAAACAGGCAATGGACATAGCTTTTAACGAAGCCGACAGATTAAAAGACGAGTACACCAGTACCGAGCACCTTCTGATAGGAGTGGCAGACATCAAAGATGGTCCGGCATTTAACATATTAAAAAAACAGGGTATCACGAAAGACCAGATATACAGCGTATTGAAAGATATAAGAGGCACCCAGAGGGTAACAGACCAGGCACCGGAGGATAAGTATCAGGCATTGCAGAGATACTGCAGGGATTTGACAGAGGAAGCGAGAAAAGGAAAGCTCGATCCGGTTATCGGCAGGGATGAAGAGGTGAGAAGGGTAATGCAGGTACTCTCCCGCAGGACAAAGAATAATCCTGTTGTCATAGGTGAGCCCGGTGTTGGAAAAACAGCCATAGTCGAAGGGCTTGCTCAGCGAATAGTGAGTGGTGATATACCGGAAACATTGAAAAACAAGAGGGTCCTTGCCCTTGACTTAGGCGCTATGCTTGCAGGGGCAAAATACAGGGGCGAATTTGAGGATAGGCTAAAGGCGGTCTTAAAGGAGATTGATGAGGCTTCAGGTGCTGTTATCCTTTTTATCGACGAGCTTCATACAATCGTCGGGGCAGGAAGCGCCCAGGGCGCAATCGATGCCTCAAATATGCTGAAGCCCGCACTTGCGAGGGGCGAGCTCCGCTGCATTGGTGCAACAACACTCGATGAGTACAGGAAATATGTAGAAAAAGATGCTGCTCTGGAAAGAAGGTTCCAGCCCGTGTATGTGGGAGAGCCATCAGTAGAAGAAACCATTGCAATCCTCCGTGGCTTGAAAGAAAGATATGAACTCCACCACGGAGTGAGGATTAAGGACTCTGCCCTTATTGCGGCTGCAACCCTATCACATCGTTATATAACAGACAGGTTCCTGCCTGACAAGGCAATAGACCTGATTGACGAATCTGCCTCAAGGCTCAGGATGGAGATAGATAGCGTACCCACCGAGATTGACGAAATAGAAAGAAAAATCATACAGGTACAGATTGAGATTGAGGCATTGAAAAAGGAAAAGGATGAGGCATCAAAGGAAATAAGAAAAAAACATGAAACGGAATTAAAAGAGCTGAAGGCAGAGGTACATGAGAAGAGACAGCACTGGGAAAAAGAGAAGAAGTTGATAATGGGTATTGGAGAAATCAAAGAGAGGATTGACAGGGCAAGGACTGAGGCAGAAGAATTAGAGCGAAAGGGTGATTTTGAAAAGGTCGCCGAGATACGCTACGGCGTCATATCAGGACTGGAAAAGGAATTAAAAGAAAAGAACAAGGAACTTATTGAGCTCCAGAAACACAGGAAGATGCTGAAGGAAGAGGTCGATGAGGAGGATATTGCAAAGGTCGTCTCCAAGTGGACAGGCATACCTGTTTCAAAGATGCTTGAAGGAGAGATGGAGAAGCTTGTGCACATGGAAGACAGGATTCATAAAAGGGTCATCGGCCAAGACGAAGCGATTGAAGCGGTTTCCAATACAATAAGAAGGGCAAGGGCTGGGCTTCAAGACCCGAACAGACCTCTCGGTTCTTTTCTCTTTTTAGGTCCTACCGGCGTTGGCAAAACAGAGCTTGCACGGGCCCTCGCAGAATTCCTCTTTGATGACGAGCAGGCGATTGTAAGGGTTGATATGAGTGAGTTCATGGAGAAGCATTCTGTTTCCCGTTTGATTGGCGCACCTCCGGGCTATGTCGGCTATGAGGAGGGCGGGTATCTTACCGAGGCGGTGAGGAGAAGACCATACTCGATCATCCTCCTTGACGAGGTGGAAAAGGCACATCCCGAGGTATTCAATGTACTTTTACAGGTCCTCGATGACGGGAGGCTTACGGACGGTCAGGGCAGAACGGTAGATTTCAAAAATACCGTGATAATTATGACATCCAATATCGGAAGTCAGTGGATAACAGACCTTGCAGGGAAGGATTATGAAGAGATGAAACGAAGGGTAATGGAGGCGGTGAAGGTCCGTTTCAAACCGGAGTTTCTGAACAGGATTGATGAGATGATTATCTTCAGATCCCTCTCTGTGGAAGATATTAAAAGAATAGCCGATTTACAGCTCTCATACATGTCAAAGAGGGTTGAGGAGAAAGGGATTACACTTCTATATACCGAAAAGCTGAAGGCAATGATTGCAAAAGAGGGGTATGACCCGGTCTATGGTGCGAGACCGCTTAAAAGACTCATCCAGAAAAAATTGCAGGATGCCCTTGCCATGTTAATACTGAAAGGCGAGGTCAAAGAGGGCGCTACCATAACAATAGATGTTGATAACAAAGGGAAGGTGGTATTTCAGTAATTAAGGGGTCTAATGTCCCGTCCCTGAAATAACTTGACACTACTTATTATTAATGGAGGTATATTCCTTTCACACTCCGGATTCCACTTGCGACCACACTAAGGACCTGCTCCATTGAAATGGGCAAACTTGCCCCCGCTACGGCGGGGTCTTCGGACATGCCCATTTCCCCTTTCGGGACATTCCGCATCATCCAAGTGTGGTATCCCGCTCGTTCCATAGTCGTGCTACAGGAACACACCTCCATGAGTGTAAAGAACTGTTGGGGACAGGACATTAGGATTTAAGGGGTCAAGGGGTCAAGCGTATTAAAACCACTCGAATCCTCGGACCCTTGGCCCCTCGAACCCTGCTTGTATAAGTTTCCCTTGACAACTCAATGAAATCGCTGGTATAAAATTCAATCACTGTAGGCGCATAGCTCAGTGGGGGAGCGCTACCTTGACACGGTAGAGGTCAGGGGTTCAATACCCCTTGCGCCTACCATTAAAATCAATGAGTTACAAATTATCATTTAATTCGTAACCCCTATTTGTTCAAGTTTAAACCCTTTCTCCCTGAACAGTTTTGCACATACCTCAACTACCTCAGCATCATATAAGATGCCTTTGTTCTTTTCTATTTCCTCCAGTGCTACATCTACGCCCTTAGCAGGTCGGTAAGGTCTGTGGGAGGCCATAGCTTCCACCACATCAGCAACAGCGAGTATGCGAGCCTCAAGGATAATATTCTCGCCTTTTAATCCTTGAGGATAACCTGAACCATTTAATCTCTCATGGTGTTGGAGGACTGTCTTGGCTATGGGATAGGGTAACTCCACGTCTTTTAATATGTCATATCCTGATTGAGGATGGAACTTTATGAGACCAAATTCCATATTCGATAGTTTCGTTGGCTTACTTAAGATTTCTGCAGGTACTGATATCTTCCCGATGTCGTGGATGATGCCTGCCATACGGACATTCTCAGTTATATCCTTTGAAAGGCCCATCTCCTGGGCGATTACCCGGGCAAGACTTGATACCCTCTTCTGGTGACCCGAGGTATAGGGGTCTCGTGTCTCTACGATCAGTGACATGGCCTGGATGGTTCCTGCTAAGGTTTTTCTCAGTTTCTCCGCGGTTTGTTTGAGTTTTTCTTCGGC
>Ga0172365_10001760_pt1 | contig 15632 bp, 10 predicted proteins | sample LakKivSesite48cm_FD_114535 | JGI IMG/M metagenome (GOLD analysis project Ga0172365, IMG submission 114535) | Sediment microbial communities from Lake Kivu, Rwanda - Sediment site 48cm | ecosystem: Environmental > Aquatic > Freshwater > Lake > Sediment | place: Rwanda: Western Province, Lake... | reverse complement strand
GGTTTTCTCGTCCATGACAATCATGCCCCCGGAACCCATGATGGAGCCGGCGGCGGTCAGGGATTCGTAATCAATAATCTGGTCCAGCATTGAGGCCGGCAAGCAGCCGCCCGAAGGGCCTCCCGTCTGAACGGCCTTAAAAGCCTTTCCATCCGGAATGCCACCTCCGATGTCGTAAATTATTTCCCTCAGGGTGATGCCCATCGGCACTTCTACCAGACCGGTGTTGTTGATCTTGCCGACCAGCGAGAAGATTTTGGTGCCCTTGCTTCCGCTGGTTCCAATGTTTGAAAACCAGTCGGCCCCGTTCAGTATTATTAAAGGAATGTTGGCCCAGGTTTCCACGTTGTTGATGCAGGTGGGTTTTTTCCACAGACCCTTCTGGGCGGGGAAGGGCGGCCTCTGGCGTGGTTCTCCCACCCGGCCTTCTATGGAGGCAATCAGGGCTGTCTCTTCGCCGCAGACAAAGGCGCCGGCGCCCTTGGCTATGTGCAGGTCAAAGCTGAAGTCGGTGCCGAGGATTTTTTCTCCCAGGAGTCCGGCCTGGTAGAGCTGATTGATGGCCATGGTAACATGGCGCACGGCCAGCGGGTATTCGTCGCGCACATAGATGTAGCCTTCGCGGGCACCGATGGCCAGGGCCCCGATCATCATACCCTCCAGCACCCGGTAGGGGTTGCCTTCCAGCACGCTCCGGTCCATGTAGGCCCCCGGGTCGCCTTCGTCGCCGTTGCAGATGATGTACTTAAGATCCCCGGGTGACCGACGGGTGGCTTCCCATTTGAGTCCTGTGGGGAATCCGGCTCCGCCCCGGCCCCTCAGCCCCGATTGTTTTACTGTCTGGACGATTTCTTCGGGCTTCATTCTGGTCAGGGCTTTGAGGAATGGCCTGAAGCCACCGATGGCCAGGTATTCCAGCAAACTGGTCGGGTCGACAAAAACATTGTCACCCAGGACTATTCTCTTTTGTTTCTGATAGAAGGGGATCTCATTTTCATACCAGGCCCGTTCTTTGGTGAGCGGGTCACGGTGGAGATATTTCTCCACCACCCGTCCCTCGACCAGGGTTTCTTTGACTATGGTCCGGATATCTGACGGGGTAAGCTTCTGATAAAAAATCCGGTCGGGATAGATGATGATGTTCGGTTCAGCTTCGCAGAAGCCATGGCAGCCGGTGATTCTGATGGCTACCTGATCTTTGAGTCCCTCTTCCCGGAGGGCTTTTTTCAGGGCCTCAATAACTTTAAGCGAACCCCTGGCCTGGCCGCAGGTGCCAGAAGAAACAACTATGACTCTTTTCTTTTTTTCCTGCTGGCGGCCGGCTTCCTGCTGCTCGATGGCCTTCCGCAGCTCTTCGGCGTTCTTGAACTTCTTGATCTTTTTCATGGCCAGCCTCACTTTCGGTATTTGCTGAGGATGGTCGGGACTTTTCTGATGCTGGTGTGAGCATGATAGTCCCCGTCGACCACCACCACCGGGCCGATGGCGCAGCAGCCCAGGCAGGCCACGGTTTCCAGCGACCATTCGCCGTCTTCGGTGGTTTCTCCGCGGTGAATGTTGAGCTGCCTCTCAAATTCATCCAGGATTTTCGGAGCTCCGCGGACATGACAGGCCGTGCCCATACAGACAGTGGCCACGTGGCGGCCCTTGGGCGTAAGACTGAATGCCCGGTAAAAAGTGGCCACCGAGATGATGTCAATCAGCGGAATTTTCAGCAACTTGGAGAGGGTCTTCAGAGCCTCGGCAGGCAGGTAATGATAGACAGCCTGGATGTCCTGGAGAATGGCAATCAACCTATTCTTGTTGTAACCATGCCTTTCAACTATTTCCTGGAGGCTATCCAGGTTAATCGTTGACTGAACACTCAAAACAGGCCTCCCTTTTTATAGAATTATTCTGAATAAAGCCCTTCCAGAAAAAATAAATGTTCGGCACATTTTCTTTTTCTTCAAGGATGATTGGCGGGACGGCGGGGTTATAGAGCGGGCATCGGACTGGAAGCGAATGAAAGTCCCAGTCTAATAATGTACACTTACCGGCAAAACCAGTAATAATAATGTATGACTCCTTCTTAACCTATACTACCCTAATAATAAGACTTTTTTATATATAAGCCAGGTTTTATTTGTCAAGAAAAATTTTCTTTCGGGGCAGAATGTCTTTCCGGTTTTTGTGGCGGTTCATATTTTTTTTGAGGTTCATCTCAGGGCGCACCCTCTGCCGTCCTCGCCCCCCCATCCTCAGCGGGTTACCCCTGCTCTGGGCGACAGGAGAGGCAAGCCGGGCCACTTTTCTGAAATCCATTGCTCGCCGTTCCATTGGCGGTCTGGATTGGGAAGTTAGGACTGTGGCGGCCTCAGCCTTCAGGCACTATATCCTCTTTATTTCTTTGGTAGCTCTTGTATTTTAGATGGCCCTTTTACCTTATTTGCCGACGATCCTGAGGATTGAGATGGGTTATCCTGATTGGAACATCGACCCCAGCTTAAGGCGAGTGTCGGGCGGGGCCGGGCATTCGTCAGTCAAGACAGCCGTGGTCGAAGGTGGGGGAGGCTATAAAGATAGCGCTATAAAATGGTCGAGCAATGGCCGGTTCTTAATTGCTGCCTGGGCAGGCCGGTGAACAGTTTCTGGTTTCCAGAAGGCGAAGTGTTCAGTGTGGGACCGGGGGGCGGACAGGATTTTTATTTGTCTGGACGCCGGCAGAAACAGAAATATAATTGATGAAGGAAGATAAACCATGAAACCCAGGGAACGGGTGAGGCTGGCGCTCAACCATCAGGAGCCGGACAGGTGCCCTTTTCAGCTCAGCTTTACTCCGGAATTTGCTGACCGCTTGAGACGGTCCCTGGGACTCAATTCAGAGCCTCATAATCCTCATGGTGCCGGCAATACTTATGTCCTGGAAAGGATGCTCGGTTGCGACCTCCTGTTGACTTCTGTCGGCTGGGCCAATTCTTATTATGCTACTGGAAGATACAGCCGGGACGGCCTGAACTACGTTGATGAATGGGGAGTCGGCTGGCGAAATGTGGAATACAGGACCAGGTTCGGGCCCGGCCACTACACCGAAATTGTCGGCCATCCCCTCTCTGACGAGGCTGCTATCGACTCATACCGGCCCCCGGACCCTGACCGCCCGGAGCTGTATGCTGAAGCCATAAAAACAATTGAACAATTCGGCGACGAGTACTGGATAGTCGGGGTGGTGGTTACCACGGTTTTTGAAACCGCCTGGGCGTTAAGGGGTCTCGAACGGACGCTCCTGGATATGGTCAGGAATCCGGAACTGGTCGAACGGTTATTTGACATTCCTTTTAATTATCATCTGCACGTGGCCAGGAAACTGGCCAGCCTGGGAGTGGATATGATCTGGCTGGGCGATGATGTCGGAGCCCAGGACCGGATGCTGATTTCTCCGGCCCACTGGAGAAGATTTCTGAAACCCCGGCTGGCCGAAATTATCGCCTCTCTTAAGAAAATTAATCCGGACCTGAAAGTGGCCTATCATTCAGACGGCAATATTTACCCGATCATACCCGACCTGGTGGAGATCGGGCTGGACGTTCTCAATCCGGTTCAGCCCGGGGCAATGGACCCGGCCAGACTCAAAAGAGAATTCGGAGAACGTCTTTGTTTCTGGGGAACTCTGGACCTCCAGTTTACCCTGCCTTTTGGAACTCCGGATGAAATCAGAAGCGAAGTTCTGGACCGCCTCCGGACTGTTGGCCGGCAGGGTGGCCTGATAATCGGGCCCACCCACCATCTCCAGCTGGATGTGCCGCTGGAAAACTTCTGGGCCATGGTTGATACGGTCAGGAACACCTTCTACCGGGACCTTGAATAGAATCGCTCTGTTCTGCGAAACGGCCTGCGGGGATTCATTCTTCTTCTAACCTGATGACTCGGGTACAGTAAACGTTCCTTTCCTGGTTCTGATCGGTATGAAATTAGTTCCCGTCCTGGCCGTCAGGATTATTCCGGAAGAACAGGTTGTAGATGATAGACTCCGGACGATATTCTTTTTTCCCGGTTCTTTAATGCCTGGTTTAGACTGCTGAATCTGGCCTTGAGCCCTGAGGTCAGTCTCAGAGCATCGGCAGGTAACGCTTTATTTCGTATGGGCTGACCTGCTTGTCGTATTCGTCAGGAACATTGCGAAGATAGTCCTCAATTTCCTTTCTCTTGTTGGCGATAAATTTTTCGTGAAGATGCGGCCCCAGGGTTTCCCTGACCAGTTGACTCTTTTCCGCCAGTCGAACCGCCTCCTGCAGGTTTCTGGGCAGGACCTGGATTCCAGCCTTCTTCTGTTTGCTGTTCGGCATGTGGTATATGTTTTCTTCGACCGGGTCGGGCAGCTCCAGTCTGTTCTTGATTCCGTCCAGACCGGCCGAAAGCATGGTGGCCAGCGCCAGGTAGATATTGCAGCCGGGGTCAGGGGAGCGCAGCTCAATCCGGGTAGCTTTTTCCCTGCCCGGCTGGTACTCCGGAACTCTTATGTAGGCAGAGCGGTTTTTTTGACCCCAGGCGATGTAAACCGGAGCTTCGTAGCCTTCAATCAGCCTCTTGTAGGAATTTATCCACTGGCTGAAAACGGCGCAAGTCTCGCGGGCATGATGGAATATGCCGGCGGTGTAATGCCTGGCCTCAGCTGACAGGTGATAGGGCGCCTCTTTTTCAAAGAAGGCGTTATGGCCATTTCTCCACAGGGACTGATGGACATGCATGCCGCTTCCGTTCTGACCGTTGACCGGCTTGGGCATAAAAGTCAGATAAAGCCCATGCATTCTGGCGACTTTCTTGGCCATGTACCTGAAGACCATGACGATATCGGCCATATCCAGGGCGTTCTGGTAGCGGAGGTCGATTTCGTGCTGGCCATGAGCCACTTCGTGGTGGTCATATTCAGATTCAATGCCCATTTTCTTCAGCAGCAGCTGAATTTCTTTGCGGACCTCTCCGTGCTTGCCGGCGAAGAAATAACCACCGGAATCGGTCGGAGCGGGTGTCTGGTCGTCGGGAAAAATGAAGAATTCCATCTCCGGGCCACACTTAAAATCGGCAAACCCGAATTCGGACCGCATCCTTTCCAGTGTTTTCTTCAAAATGTAGCGGCTGTCTCCCGGATAATGACTGCCGTCGGGCTGGTAAATATCTCCGAACATGATGGCTTCTCTCCAGGAAACCTCCGGGTCGAAGCCACGGTAATTCCAGGGGAAGGCTCGAAACGTCCGGGGTTCCGGGACGATGACCAGGTCGCTTTCTTCGATCCGGACAAAACCTTCGACTGAGGAACCGTCAAAACCCTTGCCCTCGGCAAAAGCTTTTTCCAGTTCCGTTACGGGAATGGAAAAATCCATGGGACGCCCGAGGATGTCGGTAAACATGATGCGCACAAACTCAATCCTGTTCTCGGGGCGGCTAACTGCCTCCAGAACCTCGGCTTCGGTGGTCAGTCCAAAGGCATTTTTAAATACTTCTTGCATTTTTCCCTCCCTGTATTAAAATAGTCTGGGTGCCGCACATATGTTAGTTTTACAGCCTTCTAAATTATCAATTATGCTGGTATTTTATATAAATAATTACAATTGTCAATATATTATCAAAAAAAATTTATAATCGTAAGGGAGGCTCAATGGCCGCTGAAACCGAAAGAAAAATAGTCGCCTGTCTTAACCGCGATGCCAGAAAGAGCTACCGGGAGATAGCCCGGGAAACCGGCGTTTCTGTTCCGGCGGTAATTCAGACTATAAGAAAGCTGGAGGAGGCAGGAGCCATCAAAGGTTACATTCCAGTTCTTAATCCGGAATACTTTGGCTTTGGCCTGATGGCGGTAATCCTGGTGAGATTTACCCAGGGCAAGCTGCTGGAAACTCAGAAGAAGATTGCCCAGGATCGCCGGGTCATGGCAGTGTTAGACGTTACCGGAGACTGGGATTCGGTGGTTATAGGCTGTTTCCTCGACCGCCAGGATCTGAACCAGTTCATAAAAAAAGTGCTGGCCATAAAATACATTGACCGCACGGTTACCCAGCTGGTGCTCAACGTGGTCAAAAATGACCCCCGGGTTCCAGTTTGAATGGCAGAAGTTGGTTGACATGAATTTCTTTTATGCCATAATCAACTTGAGAAACCATGACGGAGGAACTCGATGACCAAAGAGCATCATTCCACCATCGGCCACCATTACATCGTTGAGGCTTCAGGCTGTGACCCCAAGATAATCGGCAGCGTGGAGAAGGTCCAGCAGATCCTGGTCAAAGCGGCTGAAATCGCCGGGGCCCAGGTCTGGTCGATCTCTTTCAGCCGGTTTCCGCCGAACGGTGTCAGTGGCGTGGTGGTGATTTCCGAATCGCATATTTCCACCCATACCTGGCCGGAAATGAATTACGGAGCGCTTGATATATACACCTGCGGCAACACAATTGACCCGGAAAAGGCGGTCATCTACGCCGTCGAAGCTTTTGGGGCTACCACCTCTCACATTACTGAAATTACCCGCGGAATAGACGAGGGCGATGCCATTTTCTACCACAGCTTCGTCACCTGGGAAGAGTACCTGAAAAAAGAGAAAAAAGAGAAGGAAGAACCAAAACCTCAGCCCTGATTGTAAAGATATTTACCCGGTTGTAATCAAAGTTTATGCCTCCTTCTGACCTCAGGGTTGGATTTCCCTCCTTTTTATAGATTAGTTGCAGCCGGTAAGCATTTCACCTGGCAGCAGCTGTTTCTGGCATAAAACCTGCACCCTTCCGGTCAGAAGGCTTTGCTGGTCCGGACTTCGTATATAATAGATGTGGCACCAGGTTGCCGGGAGGAATACTTGGGGTAGTTAAGAGGTCGGCGGTGAGGCTGTGGCTGGCGCTGGCCAGTCTGGTTTTATGCCTCCAGCTCTGGCCAGCTCAGGTGGCAATGCCCGAGCACCTTAAGCCTCTGATTAAGGTTCTGGAATCCAGAAATGCCGCTGATTATCTGAATCTTTGCCTGCCAGAAATCCGGGCCGAAGAGAGCCAGGCTCTCAGGCTCTATTTTGAACAACCCGGCCTGGAGAAACTGACCATCTTTTATTCGGGCGAAAGCCGTGACCAGGACGGGCTGAACCGGGCCTTTTTTCAGGTATTTTTCCAGAAAGAATACTCGGTGGCCATAGAGGTCTGGCAGATCACCTACGCCCTCGAGCCTGATGGCCTGAGGATCCACAAAAGGGTAGTGAGCAGCAGCCTGAAGGACCTATACCGCCTGCGCTTTCCCGGGCGGGGCAGTACCATGGCTCGCAACATTCGCCTGGCCCAGAAGGACATAATCATCACCTTTGCTGAAGGGCAGATTTTCTTCGACAACCTGCCCGAGGTCGAGACGGCCATCATCATCGTCGGCCGGGGGCGGGTCCACTTTCAGCCGTCCGATGAAATTGAGAGAAATCAGCTGGCCCGGGTTTACCGGAAGCCGGTCTTTGAAGAATCGCTGGAATATGTCTATATAAGGGGTAGCGACAGCTATTTTCAGGACAACCTGCTCTACGAACCGGTGGATGAGCTTCCATCCTCCGTTCCCCCGGAAGTCATTAATAACCGAATCTATTCAATCTTTGCGAAGAATTATTCCAGGTCTTTCACCCTGGAGAATTCCCTGACCGGGGAACTTCTTACTTTTCTGCCGCCAGGCGGAGAGACGGTGATCGAGCTCAAAACAGTTAGGAGAGGAGAATTTACGTATGTCTACTCTCCTTTTGGCGAGGAAGAAATTTCCTTTCTGGACCGAACAAAAAACAGGTTGCTCAACAGCTATTCTCCACAGGCAGAAGGACAGAAGAGAATGTTCCTGAGGTTCGGAGAAAAGTTTGAAATCAGGGATTATGACATAGAAGTCAGCTATCGCCCGGAAAGCAGCCAGCTGGCTGCCTCCGCTGCTCTTCGACTGGCCTCGGTGGTGGACAACCTGGATAGCTGCCAGCTTCGCCTGAACCCGGACCTGCAGATTTTAAAAATTGAAGACGAAAAAGGGCGGGAGCTGTTCTACAGCCGGGACCGTTTCCGGAGATACCTTTATATTTATCTGGCCGAAAGACTGGCCCGTGGCCAGGAGACAGGTCTGAGGATTTTTTATCGAGGGAAAATAGTGCCCCCGCCACCACTGACCGACGCTGGGCCCCAGATCCGGGCGGAGGAGCCGACCATACTTTTTTCTATCAGCAACAGCTACCTTTTCACCCAGTCGTCCGACTGGTACCCGGCTCCGGTAAGGGAGAAATTTGTGAATTTCCGGTTAAGGATGATCGTTCCCGATGGTTATTATTGCCTGGCCGGAGGTCAGCTGCTGGAAAAGTATTCGGTCAAGGAAGCAACCAGTGTCACCGAGCTGGAAAACCTGGGCAATACTATTTTCATCTATGAGAGCCAGGTTCCAGTCAAGTATATAAGCTTCTTCGTTGGCCGGCTGGTAGCCGTAAAAAAGATTACCAACGGCCTGACCCTGGAGCACTTCACCACACAGGACTGGCGCCATCAGGCAAAACAGATTCTGACTGAGGCCTCAGAGATTCTTGATATCTATCAGAGAAGTTTCGGGCCTTTCTCTTTCGCGCGTCTGGCCATTGCCCAGCGCTACTGGCATACCCATGGCGGGCATGCGCCTCCCGGCCTGGTGATTCTCGACCAGTTGCCGTTTTCCCGCAGCCCGGAACTCATCGTCATAAACCCTTCCAGCCCGATCGACCTTTCCTTCTGGCCCGAGTATTACCTGGCCCATGAGATAGCCCATCAGTGGTGGGGACATGGTGTAACCTGGGCTTCGTACCGGGATAACTGGATTACGGAAGGGCTGGCTCAGTTTGCCACCATCCTTTACCTGAAGGAGCATTACGGGCAGAGGGATTTTGAAAAAATCATTCAGAAAATTTCTTCCTCAGTCCGCAAGAAATCTAAAATCGGGCCGGTCATCCTGGGCATTCGTCTGAGCCACATCGATTTTGAAGGCTACCAGGCGATTGTTTACAACAAGTCCGCTCTGGCTCTTTTCCTGCTGAAAGACTGGCTGGGCGAGGAAGTTTTTTTCCGGGGGTTGCAGGAGTTCTACCAGAGATTCCGGTTTCAGTCGGCCAGGACCTCCGATTTCCGCCTGACCATGGAGCGAGTTTCCGGCCAGGATCTCAGACCGTTTTTTAACGACTGGTTTTATTCGGAGCGGTTGCCGGAGGTCCGGATAGAGCAGAAAATTCAGGAGTCAGACCCGGTCTCCATTCTCAAGTTGACGGTCAGGCAGCTCAGCCGGCCGATGGTCTTTCCGCTCCGGGTGGTTCTGGAAACCAACCGCGGCCGGAGCGAGCGCCTGCTGAGAGTCGATTCAGCCTCCGCTTCTTTCGAGCTGGAGTTTTCTGGCCGTTTGAAGAAGGTCAGGATCAATCCGGGGAATCTGGTGCCGGGAAAGTTTGACTGAACCCCTGGCTACGGTTTGGGGGCTTAAGTCAGTCTGGCGTTTATTTTAAGACGCTTGATCATTTCGTTCAGGGTGGTTGGTTTCAAGCCCAGCATCTGAGCGGCCTTCTTCTGCACCCCGCCCGCCTTTTCCAGAGCGGTCAGGATCAGTTTTTTCTGGAATTCGGCAGTTTTCTCCTTGAGGTCAAGGCTGGCGCTGTCCAGCTCTTCAAACATGATCTTCTTCCCACCCAGCAGAAACGACGGCAGAACTTCGCGGGTGATGATCCTGGATTTGCATAACACCACAGCTCTTTCCAGGACATTTTCCAGTTCGCGAACGTTGCCGGGCCAGTCGTAATCCATCAGGATTTCCAGGACGTCCTCGCTGACCCCTTCCACCTGCTTCTGGTTTTCAGTGTTGTAAAGCTCGATGAAATGCCTGACCAGCAGGGGGATGTCTTCCTTTCTGGCCCGGAGAGGTGGCAGCTCGATTTTGATAACATTCAGCCGGTAGAACAGGTCCTTGCGGAAAGCCTTCTGCTCAATCAGTTCTTCCAGGTCGGTGTTGGTGGCGGCGATTATGCGAACATCAACTTTAATGGTTCTGGTGCCGCCCAGGCGCATGAATTCTTTGTCCTGCATGACTCGAAGCAATTTGACCTGTGTCTCCAGGCTGATGGAGGAGATTTCGTCAAAGAAGATAGTTCCTCTGTCGGCAGCTTCAAACAGGCCTTTTTTGTCAGCTACGGCTCCAGTGAAGGCCCCCTTGACATGACCGAAAAGGTGGCTTTCCAGCAGGTCCGGGGGCAGAGAGCCGCTGTTGACCACCACGAACGGATGACGGGCCCGGTCGGAATTCAGATGAATGGCCCTGGCCACCAGTTCCTTTCCAGTGCCGCTTTCGCCCTGGATCAGGATGGTGGAGCGAGTGGGGGCGGCGGCCTTGATCAATTCGAAGACATTCATCATAGCCTGACTTTTGCCGATGATGTTTTCGAAGCTGAACTTCTTTTTCAATTCATGGCGAAGCCTGATATTTTCTTCCTGCAGCTGGCGGTGTTCCAGGGCCCGCCTGATGGTCATCAGCAACTCGTCGTTCTTGAAGGGCTTCTGAATATAATCGTAGGCTCCCATCCTGATGGCGGTCAGGGCTGATTCCACCGAGGCGTAGGCGGTGATGATGATTACCAGCGCCTCGGGGTCGATTTTCTTGATCTGTTTCAGGACTTCCAGGCCGTCCAGGCCGGGCATCAGCAGGTCGAGCAGGATCAGGTCAAATTTCTGTTCCTCGAATTTTTTCAGGGCCTCTTCCCCGGAGGCGGAGATTTCAACGCCAAAGCCCTCGGATTCCAGGAGCTGTCCCAGGACATCGTGGATTATGGGTTCATCGTCGATTAAGTGAATGAGGACATTGTTAATATCATTCATGGTGGCTTCCCCGTGTCTGTGTTTTCAGGCGGATTCGCTCCGACAGGCTGGTGGGCAGGATGATGGTGAAACTGGTTCCCCGCCCGACTGCGCTGTCCACCAGGATCTGCCCCTCGTGTTCCTTGACTATGGCAAAACTGATGGACAGACCCAGGCCGGTTCCCTTGCCCAGACCCTTGGTGGTGAAAAAGGGGTCGAAGATCCGGGGCAGGTGTTCGGGTTTGATTCCGGTGCCGGTATCGGTTATTTTGACCAGGGCCAGGTTTTCTTTCTGCTGGCATTCGATGGTCAGTTTCCCCCCTTCCGGCATGGCGTCCATGGCGTTCAGGATGATGTTTATGAAGACCTGCTGCAGCCTCTCTCGCTGGGCGTGGATCACCACCGGCTGGAGGGCCAGTTCCAGCTGGATATTCAGGCTTTTAAGCCGGTAATCTATGAGGGAAATGATTTCCTCCAGACTTTCCTTGAGGTCAACCCGGTGATAATACTCGTCGGCCGGGTTGCGGGCAAAATTGAGCAGGTTCTTGATAATCCGGTTGACTCTCTCGGTCTGGGCTTCGATCTTCTGCAGAATCTGGAGGTAGTGAGCGTCGGTCAGTTTCTTCTGCAACATCTGGACATAGGAGGAAATGCCGGTCAGCGGGGTGTTGATTTCGTGGGCCACTCCGGCTGACAGCAGGCCGATGGAAGCCAGCTTCTCCGAGGTTAGCAGCTGTTGCTGCAGGTGGATTTTTTCGGTGATGTCCTCGAAAACAATGATGGTTCCGTAGGCCTTCATCTGGTTGTCAAACAGCGGGGTGCGGGCGACGTCAAAAATCTTTTTTTCACCCCTGGCCGTGGTCAGACCGATTTCGCTCAGCAGCTGATACTCGGTCTGGGTTTCTGGCGGGAAGATGGCCTGGAAATTATATTTACCCATAACCTCTGATAGATGACGGTTAAGAGCCTGTTCCCTGGCCAGTCCGAATTGTCTTTCCAGCACCCTGTTCCAGCCGATTACCCGGCCGGTCTGGTCGATGACCGCCACCCCCACGGTCAGGCTTTCAATGATGTTGTCGCTATAGTCTTTCAGTCGCTGAAGTTCCTGCGACCTGATTATTTCCTGGTTGTAAAGGTAGGCGTTCTCCAGGGCCAGGGCTACCGAGGTGGAAATGGTGCGCAGCAGTTCCCGGTCCTCACCCGAAAGGTAAGATTCATCCAGCTTGTGGCTCATGGCCAGAAAGCCCATGACCTTGTTTTCCAGGCGCAGCGGCAAAACGTGGACCCGGCCTTTTTCCAATAGAGGTCCGAATAGCACGCTCCCGGCAGTGGTTTCCCCGGGCTGGACGAGCGAGATAAACTCAGCCTTCTGCAACATGTCCATTTCAGGATGAGACAGCGCAAATGAGTTGGCCTCAAAGCCGGGCTCGGAGGACCGGAGAAGATAGAATTCAGTCGGGTTGTTTTCCCTCGCCAGAAACAGGTCAATTTGCTTGAGTGATAGCGCCTTGGAAATGGTGTCCACAAGGAAATTGCTCAGACGGCTCAGGTCCCGCTCCCGGTTGAGGACACTTGAGATCATGAGGAGAGTCCTCCGGTACTCATAGCTTCGTCTGTAAATCACCCGGTCGACCAGGGTCTGGACCAGCTCCGACAGGGGAGTGAAGAGGGTGGCTCCCAGAATTATGGCCAGGAGGCCCAGAAGAATAGCATTGAGTCTGTTTTCGGAAAAAAGTTCGGTCTGAGAGCTGACCAGGAAATAGACCATCGCCAGCATGGCAAAGGAAATTACCAGAGTGGTTCCCTTCTTGAAAAGCACCTCAAAGTCCATCAGCCGGTAACGGGAGATGGAATAAGCAAGAGTAATGGGAATCAATCCCTGAAGCAGGACGCTCAGCTGACCCGGAGTGGTGGGCAGGCGGTCCCGGAGAAAGGGGACAACATAAAAGGCAGCAAAGGGCAACGACCCAAGTCCAAGGCCTACGGCAATCCATTTAAGCTGGTTCTTTATGTAAGGATTGATATTGCTGATGAGGTCCAGGATGATGAGAGCCAGGGCCAGAAGGCTGTACAGGGCGAAATGTGCCAGCTCCAGCTTTTCCAGGGTCTTCTGAAAACTCAGAACCCGGGCTTCGGTCAGTCTGGATTCCAGAACTACATTCAAAAGGATGTTGGTCAGCAGCAGTACCAGGCCCGGGAGGTAGAAAAGAGCAACCCTTTTCTTTTTATGGATTATCTTTTTCTTCTGGGGAAAAATGAAAAAGAAATTTAAGAGCAGGGGAGGGAAAGCCAACAGGGCCAGCTTGTCCAGCCAGTAAAACAGGTTGTCCAGAAAGTCCATCTGACCGGTGGCGGAAAAAACATAAAAAGAATAAAGAGAGAAGGAAACCAGGTAAAAAAAGGCATAAGGTCCGGTGAACTGTCTTTTGGTGTTGAAGAAGACCATCAGACTGATGGCCAGCGTGGCCAGCCCGAGAAGCATCAGGTAAATGTAGGTGGAGCTGACTCCTTTTTTGGTAAGGTAGAAAGAAGGAGAAAGGATGGTCCCGCTCCGTCCAACCTGGTAAAGCGCTTTCTGCTCCAGGCGGTCAATGAGCCAGAGCATCTTGGCAAACTCAATTCTATTTTTTACCGGGGTATCATTTATGGAAAAAAGTATATCTCCGGCTTTTATGCCCGAGAGATAGGCAGGGCTGTCTTCATTAACCCGGGCGGCAATCAACCCCGCGGGGCTCTCCACCCAGGAAACGCCGTCATAGGGTTCTTTCCAGGCCAGCTTGCGGGAAATGTTTATGAAACCCAGGACGATCAGAAAAAGCACCAGCAATAAAAACGGGTAAAGCAGCCCTCTTCTCATTGCCATTCTTCAATAGAATATACTAAATCCAAATTTTTGAATCAATACGAGAAAAAAATTTAGTTCAGGATATGGCGTATCCCGGCTCTCAGAGCCCAGTGTGTCTTGGGTTGCTTGAGAAGGCGGCGCAGCTCCTCATCCTCTTTGATTCCCAGAGGGCTGGTAGTCCTGGAAAGGAAGGTGCTCATGTAATCGAGCCTCGGTTTCTGAACTTCCTGGGGAGGAACCTGGTCGGGCGGGGTTTGGGTGACTGTTTCCCGCTTACTGTTTTCCTGCTGGCTTACTGCCTGGCCGGCTATAAGACAGGCTAAACAGAGCAAGAGTATTATAAATCCGGCAGCAGCTTTTATCTTCATAATTTACAATACATAGATAGAACTTTGTTTGTTTGATGTCAACCGGATTCTGCAGTTAGCAATGCCTGATGGAAGATAAGGCCAGCCCGACTGCTTCCGGCCCCTGTTCGGATAGCCGGGCTGGCCTTATGACAGGCGGCCTGGTGAATCATTCTCGGCCTTTAAGCTTAAAGAAGGCAGCTTGTGGGTCCCGGGCCACCTGTAATTAATTAATAAAACCCTTATAAATCCTGGAAAGCATGGAGTTCTGAAAGGCCGGCTTCTGCTCCGGGCAGAGCATAAAGGGAATCAACTCTGTTGGAAACTGAGGGATGACGAAAGAATCCGGCAAAAACAGCCACCAGACCTGGGGGGCGGAGGGCTGGCCGACTGGCCGGCGACCTTTTCTTCTGATTCTGGATTTACTATTGTCGCTCATATGTTAGGCCTTTATTACTCTTCAAAAAGGTATCTCTTTCTGAGCCGCAGGCGGGGAAAATTTTCTTCTGGACGGGAAGCCCTTTTTCTGTCTTGGCCGTTATCAATTGAAAAGAAGACAAGGTGCGGGATCGAGCCGTCTACTTCCAGGGCGGCCCCGACAATTGAATCACTCAGATAGCGGCAGGAAATACCCAGTCCAACTGACTGGAATCTTTTTTCCTGGCATTGTGCGGCCTTTTCGATAAAAGCTCTGGCCTTTTCCACAGTCACCCGGTTTCCCGCCTCAGATTTCCCCTTTTTCTCCTGCTGGCGGTTCTGCCCGGAGCGTTTTTCGTGCTTGAGGGCGATGGCTTCCAGCACATAACTCTTGAGCAGCTTCTGATAAAGCCGGGTCAAAGCCGCCTCTCTTGATATAAATTCCAATCCTACCGGCTGGCCCTTCAGAAAGACCAGCAGCCCTTTCTGCTCCGGGATAAGCCCAAAGGCGCGGAGATAGTCATCCAGGTCCCTTTTTTTCGATTCATAAATGTCGCTCATGGCCGCAGTCGGTGATTCAGCATCAAATACTTCTGCCATCAGGTCGATATCCTGCCAGATTTTGCCCTGGTCTGCTCTGAAGGCCCGTTGCTTTTCCAGGTTGAAGTGAACCTGATGAATTTTTTCGCGGCGGAGATGCGAGTTCATCATGTGTTCTGAATTATTCATATGAAGTGATGGACCATGCCAGCGGTGGGCTTCGACGCAGCTAACAGGTATTACCACCGAAGTTTTTGGACCGACCATGATGGTGGTATTAAGCACCCGGTTCTGCTTGGCTCCCCGGAGCTCTTCGCCGTCGAGAAGCAGGACCGGTTTTTCTCCCCGGTTAACGGCTTTGAGCTCCGGTACCGAGCCGCCCGGTCCGACTTCGGTCACTTCAAAAATTCCCTGCTCCAGGGCTTCAGACAGGGTGATGTAATCGGGACCCTGGTCGAGCCTGGAAGTGATGGGGAAAAGGACCATGTCCTCATGAATCTGATGATTCCCAAGTTCCATTCCCCGAAGATAAAGATTGACAGTCCTTTCCATTATGTTTTTCTCCTAAAAGGTGTAAGTTTTAAAGTCCCCTTTATAGCTTCAAGCGCGAAGCTAAGGCGGGACCTTTATCAATTGGTTGACAATGTCCATCATCAACCC
>Ga0172365_10001756_pt1 | contig 15662 bp, 14 predicted proteins | sample LakKivSesite48cm_FD_114535 | JGI IMG/M metagenome (GOLD analysis project Ga0172365, IMG submission 114535) | Sediment microbial communities from Lake Kivu, Rwanda - Sediment site 48cm | ecosystem: Environmental > Aquatic > Freshwater > Lake > Sediment | place: Rwanda: Western Province, Lake... | reverse complement strand
TGCGTGAAGGATGGCGGGCTAGCTTCATTGTGATGGAAACCCTGGGAGGGTTTCCAAACCTTCCCGCGCTCTGGCTCCGCCGGGCAAAGCCCGGCTGCGCCAACGCGAATAGCCCGCACGATGTTATGTACTGAAAGCGTTGTCATGAATAGTGCGGGCTAGCCCGATTTGTTCACCACCGTTCGTTCTCCGACGGAGATCCGCAAACACCCTGCAATCTTCTTCGAAGCGCCGCCCGCTTGCCGAGGGCCCTGGTCAAAGGAAAGGGTTGCGGATGGGGATCCGAGCTTCTTCTTCCTCCTCCGGCTCTGCGCTCTCTGCGCTCTCTGTGGTGAAAACCTCGATCGTTCGTCACAGCGAAATCGTCGCGTCCTGCGAAGAGACTGGGTGGCAGTAGATCAGGGGGCACTGTCGACAAGGCTCCCACCGTGTAGGTCTTTGCTCACCTGCCACCACGCACCGATTTGCGCCCCCTGAAATGTTTTCCTGGTGCTGCCGATGTATGTCCTATGATCGTCGCAGAAATGCTCATGAACTTGGCTGGCCGGATGTTTGCAGGCGAATCAACCGGGGAACTGTGGTGACCGCTCGCCAGAATGATGCAGGATTCACCCTCACCGAGCTCATGGTGGTGGTGGTCATCCTGTCGCTGCTGGCGGCCGTCTCGACGCCGCTTCTCACGCGCGACAACAACGCTCGCCGGGGCCGCGACTTCGCCAAGGTCGTGGCCCAGACCCTGCAGCGGGCGCGCTTCCAGGCCATGGGCGACCGGGCCAACATGCACGTCCTGCTCTACCGCACGCGTGTCGACACCTATCGGGAGGAGCCGGCGGGCTCCAACCCGGCCCACACCCTCATCAGCAGCATCAACGGGCCGGTCGCCGACGACATCCAGACGGTTGCGGTCTGGGACGCACGCACGGACGTCACTCTCCCCGAGAGCAAGAACTCCCTCATGGACGGCACGCCCGCCGCACCGACCTCCCCGGCGGCGGCCAACGACATCATCTTCACCCCCTTGGGCTCCACCGTGAGCAACGCCAATTGGCGGGTCTACCTGCGCAACGAGCTTCTGCCCTCCGCCCACCCCGATGCCTCCTTCATGATCACGGTGGGCGGCCTGACCGGCCACATCTCCACCAACAACAAGGTGACCCTGCCATGAGGCGCGACGCCGGTTTCACCTTGCTCGAAGTCCTGATGGCCATGCTCATCGGCACCGTCGGGCTCCTCGGAACCATCGCCGTGCAGCAGGCCATCATCAATGCCTCGAAGAACGCCAACGACGCGGCCATCGCCATGCGGCTCGCGAGCCAGAAGATGGAACAGCTCAACAGCCGCAGCACGGACACCGCGGCCCAGGACACGGCGCTCGGCCTGTCCCGCATCGCCACGGCCCCGCCGCCGGCGACCCAGATGTGGCTGCCCGTGGATCAGACGCAGACGTCCGTCCCCGAGTATGTCGACGCGGAAGGGAATTTCCTCCGGAGCGAGGACGGCTACCCGGTGGTGCCGGCCGACGCCCAGATGGGGCGCTACCGCTGGCAACGGCAGTGGAAGGTGGTCAACACGGGTGTCGGCCTGCCCTACGTGATCTCGGTCATCGTGACCTACAGCAACGACTCCGGCGTGGCCAAAACCACGCGTCTCGACATGGAACGGAGGAAGTCATGGTAAGGCGCGGGCGCCACGGGCATGCGGGCATGACCCTGGTCGAAATCATGATCACCCTGGTGATCTCCTCGATCATTGCCGCGTCGACCTTCATGTTCTTCGCAGGACAGCAGCGCATCTACGAAACCCAGACCAAGCTGCTCAACATCCAGCAGAACCTGTGGGCCGCCATGGAGGTGGTGGCCCGCTACACGCGCGCCTCCGGCAGCGGCATGTTCGAGTGCGTGCGCCCTGCCAGCTACGCCAACGCCGCCGCCGCGGGGGCTTCAAGGCTTCGCAGCACTTCCCCGAGCGATAGCCCCGTGACCAGCGGCGGCGGCGTGATCACGAGCCTGGCCTCCCGACCCCAGACCGGCCTGCGCGCCTATGACGCCAGCACCAGCGCGATGCAATGGATCCCCCCCCTATGGATCGTCGACAACTCCACCTCTGATACCGGCGTCCGCGAAGACACGGACATCATGACCGTGGCCTTCGGCAACCGCACCTCCGGCACCGACGTCGACGCAGCCCTGGCCCTCAACGTGACCGATTTCGGTCCGGGCGTCTCCCTGAGCTTGAACGGCACGAACACCGGCAACATGTTCCGCCAGTGGGAGTTCATCCTGCTCCTGGTCACGCCCGACTGGGGCTTCGGCACCGATCCTCTAGTCGATCGCGGCTGCACCATGCTGCAGGTCACCAACAATCCCGCCGGCTCGACGCTTCTGGAGCACGCATCCACTCCCAGCCAGACGGGCGGGATCGTCTGGAACCCTCCGGCTGACATCTCGGGAATGGGCCCCCTCGCGGGCTACGTCGGCAACTCCTCGGGGGTTCGCAACTTCGGGCAGCTCACCTGGGTCACCTTCTACGTCGCCACCGGTGCCAACGGCATTCCCAACCTGATGATGCAGCAACGCCACCTGCCCGGCGACTCAGGAACGGCGCAAGTGCTGGCCGAGGGGATCGAGGATCTGCAGGTATCCTTCGCGTGCGATACCGGCTCGATAGCTATCTACAGCCTGGCCGGGCTCAACGGAGAACTGGATGAAGGAACGAACGACAATTCGTGCCAGAGCGACGAGTGGTGGAACAACGTCCCCGCCGACATCCTGCCCGCCATCAACACCGACGGCTTCTGCAATCTGCCCACCGCGGTCCGCATCACGCTGGTCGCCCGCACCCTTACCCCGGACGACTTGATCGACGCAACCTTGACCGGCAACGGTCCCATGGATATCGAGAACCATCGTTACAGTTCACCCCGCCCCACCGACAGCTACCGCCGTCGGGTCCTGACCACGACGGTCTATCCCCGCAACAACAAGCCCTTATGAACCTTTGCCACGCAAGCATGAGTTGAAAGCTCCGCAGTAGGGAACCCCCGGTTGACTTCAGTCACGGAGGAGGATGATGACAACCAAAGCCGACCCGCATGACGAGAATCGCCGCCGTTCTGACAACGGTGCCGTCCTCATGGTGGTTCTCATTGTCATGGTTGCCCTTCTGGGCTTGGGCATGACCGGTCTCTTCCTCACCAGCGGCAGCGTCCAGATGAACACCAACATCAACCTGCGCAACCAGGCCCTCATGGTGGCCGAGGCAGGCATCGAGCGGGCGCGCGGCATCCTCAACAACAGCGGATGGACGCCCCCGCTGCCCACCATGCTCGCCGGCTTGAATACCTCGTCCGGCGACGAAGTCCCCACCAGCGCGAGCGATTGCCAAGGAGCTTCCTCGCGAGGCGCCATCCTGGTGGACCAGATCACGCCCGGCTGCACGGAAGAGCCTACCCCGGCAAGCTGCAAGCTGCAGGACATCATCTACCAACCCATCGACCGCTCGGCGGATCTGCCCAGCTCCGCGGGCACGGTGCCGGCGAAGGCCATGGGCCAGTACACGGTCTACATCCGCCAAGACCAGGGGGACTGCCGGATGGGCAACTTCACCTGCGACATGGCGCCCGGTGCAGGCGGCTCGGGCGCATGCTCCGCGCCGGAGGGGGCACCGTCGCCCAACGGTGCCATCATCGTCCGTTCCGAGGGCGTCGCGTCGGACAACAGGACCCGCGTGGTCCTCGAAGTGACCCTGGTTCCGAGCCAAGGCCCCAACCAGGCTGCCAACACGCCGCTGTCGGCTTTATGCGCCGTGGGTGCCAGCGGCTGCGACGACAACGCGTCGGTACAGAGCGGCATCGTGGTCAACAGCCCCATCACCCAGAACCCGCCGGGCACGGGCGGCGTCGAGGGCACAGGCGGTGTCGTAGGCACGGGTGGCGAGGTCGGCACGGGCGGCGTCGAGGGCACAGGCGGTGTCGTTGGCACCGGCGGCGAGGTCGGCACCGGCGGCGTGGTCGGCACCGGCGGCGAGGCTGCTCCCGGCACCGGCGGCGTGGTGGGAACCGGCGGCGTGGGGACCGGCGGCGCCCCGGGCACGGGTGGTATCAAGGGCACGGGGGGTTCGACGCCGACGGCCTGCCCCCCGGGCACGGTGCTCCGAAACGGCGTGTGCAAGGCACCCTGCCTCATCAATGCCATCCAGGCCGTCGGTACCTGCGGCGGGGGCAAGGGCTGCTACCAGAACAACGCCGCCGTCTATGTCAACGGCAACGCGGGCATGAAGTGTGATCCGAGCGGATGCTCCATGAACTGCCAGAGCTACGGCGGCTGCAGCAACCACTGCGTCTGCGGCACCATCTCCCAGGACACCACCTCCGACGCATCGAAGGTCACCACCAGCACCCTGCCGGCGCCGCCAAAGAGTAGCTGCTCGTGGGTCGCCGATATGCAGAACCAGGTCTGGAAGACCTTGAGCACGTCCAACAACCTCCCCACCTGCGTCCACAACGCGAACATCACGGGCGGAACCCTGACCCTCAACAGCGGCAACTACATCATCGAGCACTTCGAATTGGATTCGCCGGCCTCGATCTACGTCAACGATACCGCAGGGCCGGTCCGGCTGTGGGTGGAGCAGATCATCTCCATGGACGGGGTCGTCACGGTCAAGAGCGGCCGCGCCGGGAATTTCTGGTTCATCTACAACGGCACGAGCGACTACAACAACAACTCGGGCAATGCCTTCACCGGGATCATCTTCGCGCCTGGAGCCAAGGTCAATCTCAATTACCACATCAAGGGGGCGGTGCTCGCCTCCAACGTGATGATGAACAGCGGCTCGTACGTCAACTACGACAGCACAGCGTGCTGGTAGACCGGGCGGACACCGGCAATGAAACCGCCCGCCGCTGCCGGTCTGTGCACCGGCAAGCGACGGGTTTCCGTGCGGGCGGAGCCCTGCTACATCATGCCGCCCATGCCGCCCATGCCGCCCATGCCGCCCATGCCGCCGCCGTGGCCATGACCGCCAGCGGGCTTCTCCTCTTTCGGCTTCTCCACCACGCAGGCCTCGGTGGTGATGAGGAGCGACGCGACCGAGGCTGCGTTCTGCAGGACCGAGCGCACCACCTTGGTCGGATCGATGACGCCGGCCTCGACCAGATCCTCGAACGCGTCGGTCTGGGCGTTGTAGCCGAAGCCGCCCTTGCCCTCGCGCACGCGCTGCACCACGATGGACCCTTCCTGACCGGCGTTGATCGCGATCTGGCGGCAGGGCTCTTCGCAGGCGCGCCTGACGATGGCCACGCCCACCCCTTGCTCCTCGGACACCCCTTCGACCTTCTCGACGGCGCTCAAGGCGCGGATGAGGGCCACACCGCCGCCGGGCACGATGCCCTCCTCGACCGCCGCACGGGTCGCGTGCAGGGCGTCCTCGACGCGCGCCTTCTTCTCCTTCATCTCGGTCTCGGTCGCAGCCCCGACCTTGATCACGGCCACACCGCCGACCATTTTGGCCAGCCGCTCTTGCAGCTTCTCGCGGTCGTAGTCGGACTTGGTGTCCTCGATCTGGGCGCGGATCTGCTTGACCCGCCCCTCGATTTCGGACTTCTTGCCCGCGCCGTCGACCACCGTGGTGTTGTCCTTGTCGACGGTGACGGTCTTGGCCCGGCCCAGATCCTTGACCGTGAGGTTCTCGAGCTTGAGCCCGAGATCCTCGGTGACGGCCTGACCGCCGGTGAGGGTGGCGAGATCCTTTAGCATTTCCTTTCTGCGATCGCCGAAGCCTGGCGCCTTGACCGCACACACCTGCAGGGTGCCGCGCAGCTTGTTGACCACGAGGGTCGCCAGGGCCTCGCCCTCGACCTCTTCCGCCACGATGAGCAAGGGCTTGCCGGCGCGCGCGACCTGCTCCAGCAAGGGCAAAAGATCCTTCATGTTGGACAGCTTCTTTTCGTAGATGAGGATGAGCGGGTCGTCGAGCTTGACCTCCATACGTTCCGCATCGGTCACGAAGTACGGCGACAGATAGCCGCGGTCGAACTGCATGCCCTCGACCACATCCAGGGTGGTGTCCATGGACTTGGCTTCCTCGACCGTGATGACGCCTTCCTTGCCCACCTTCTCCATGGCCTCGGCGATAAGCTTGCCGATGAACTCGTCGCCGTTGGCGCTGATGGTGCCCACCTGGGCGATGTCCTTCTGGCCCTTGGTGGCCTTGGACAGCTTCTTGAGCGCCTCCACGATCTTGCCCACCGCCAGGTCGATGCCGCGCTTGAGCTGCATGGGGCTGTGGCCCGCCGCCACCATCTTCGCGCCCTCGCGGTAGATGGCCTGGGCCAACACGGTGGCGGTGGTGGTGCCATCGCCGGCCACGTCCGAGGTCTTGGAAGCGACCTCGCGCACCATCTGCGCGCCGAGGTTCTGGAACTTGTCTTCCAGCTCGATCTCCTTGGCCACGGTCACGCCGTCCTTGGTCACGGTGGGCGCGCCCCACGACTTCTCGATGACCACGTTGCGCCCGCGCGGGCCCAAGGTGGCCTTCACCGCGTCGGCCAGAATGTTCACGCCGGTGAGGATCTCGGACCGGCCCTGTTCGCTGAAAAGAATTTCCTTGGCAGCCATAGTGGATCTCCTTGATGTCTTTCGTCTTGTGAAGGGTTACCTTTCGATCACGCCCAGCACTTCCTCCTCGCGCAGGATGATGTGCTCGACGCCGTCGATCTTGATCTCGTTGCCGCTGTACTTGCCGAAGAGGACGCGGTCGCCCTTCTTCACCTCGAGGGCGCGAACCTTGCCCTTGTCGTCCGGCTTGCCGTTGCCGACCGCGATGACCTCGCCCTCGGCCGGCTTCTCCTTGGCGGTGTCGGGAATGATGATGCCACCCTTCGTCTTCTCTTCCTCGGCGACGCGGCGAACTAGGATGCGGTCATGAAGTGGGCGAACTTTCATCGATTTTTGCCTCCGTTGGGGTCTCTTCCTAGCAGTCGGGTGCACAGACTGCCAACTGCAGGCCGCCAATCTATGCACGAAACCGAGTAAGTCAACCCTTGGCAGGAGGATTTTTCGGTCGCTCACCCAAGTCGCACGTTGTCAATGAGTCTCGTCGCGCCAACGAAGGCGGCGGCCAAGATCAGGGCAGGCTTGTCCAGGCGGTCGACCGGGCGGAGCGAGTCGGCGTCGCGGACCTCCACGTAGTCTATGCGGTCGACGCGCTCCTTCATGACCGCCAAGGCCGCCTCGACCAGCGCTGCCGCCCGACGTTCACCCGCGGCAAAGCCGTCGGCCGCAGCCGAAAGCCCGGCGAAGATGGCTGGGGCGCGGCCGCGTTCCGAAGGAGAGAGGTAGGCGTTGCGCGACGACATGGCCAGGCCGTCAGGCTCGCGCACGGTCGGCCGGCCGACGATTCCCACGGGCAGGTTCAAGTCGACGACCATGCGGCGAATCACGGCGAGCTGCTGAAAGTCCTTCTCGCCGAAGAGGGCGACGTGCGGCCGTACGATGCCGAAGAGCTTGGCCACCACCGTGGCCACCCCGACGAAATGCCCTGGCCGGCGGTCGCCGCACAGCCCCTTTGCGACCTCGCGCACCTCGATGAAGGTCTGGGCCTCGGGCATATACATGTCCTTGACCTCGGGAACGAACGCCACGTCCGTGCCTACGCTCGCAGCCTTCTTGAGATCGCCGTCGAGATCGCGCGGATAGCGCGCCAGATCTTCGCTCGGCCCGAACTGCGTCGGGTTGACGAAGATGGACAGCACGAGGCGATTTGCGTGTTCGCGTGCCGCCGCAAGCAACGACAAGTGCCCCGCGTGCAGAGCCCCCATGGTGGGCACGAAGGCGATGCGCTCGCCCCTGGCCCGCGCGGACTCGGACCATGCGCTCATGGCGGCGGGAGCTTGGATGACTTGAAGGCCTGACGGGATCATGACGTACAGGGGGGATTCACCACAGAGAACACAGAGAACGCAGAGCCCGGAGAAGAAGGACTCCCCAGGGCTCCTATCCGAACCCTCTCTTCTCGGTCCGTCTCTGTGTCTTCAGTGATCTCTGTGGTGAATTTGGCGCTCATGGCGGGCAGATCGGCGATGACTTGCATGCTCGATGGGGTCACGACGTGCAGCGGAAGCTAGTGGAGAGCAGGCGAGGTTTCAAGCCGAGTCGGAGCCCAAGTCCTGATTCCGTGCTATGTTCTGTTGGTGCGATTCAGAGTGCTCATCGAACAGGACGAAGACGGCGTGTTCATCGCCCGGTGTCCGAGCCTGCCCGGTTGCGTCTCACAGGGGCGCACCCGACAAGAGGCGGCGGCGAATATCAAAGACGCGATAGAAGGCTACGTGACCAGTCTAAGGAAACACGGGGACCCGATCCCACCTTCCATAGATGAAGACATCGTCGACGTAGCTTTCTAGGATAGAAGCAGCTCGACGAAATCCTCGACGGTGACTCCGGCCTCGCGAATCAGGGCACGAAGCGTACCCTTCGCCAGTTCCTTGTGATTTGGGACGGTTAGGCGCCGATAGGGTGGAAGCCTCTGTCGCAATATGACGTGGCTACCGGTCTGATGGTCCTCTTCATACCCTATTCGCCGAAAGGCCCGAACCGCGTCGGCGCCGGATGCGACAGGCAGCTTGCTCATTGCAGGCTTGCTCGGAAGCGCGTCTTCTCAGTGTCTGCGGGTTGGACGGCAACCTGGGGGCGGTGGCCGCTTGGTCTTAAGTCCGGGACTTGGCCGTCGGTGCAGCTCTGCGAACTAGGACGCCTCCAGCGTGATCTCGACCTTGACGACCTTCTTGCCGGTCTCGAAGGGGATCACGTTGCCGGCAATAGCCTTGCCGTCGACGATGACCTCCTTGACGCCCTTGCAGATGCCGTTCGGGTTCTTGACCTCGATCTGGTACTCCACCCCGCGGAACTTGCGCGTGGCGGTGAAGCCCTTCCACTTCTTCGGAATGCAGGGATCCACCTTGAGTCCCATGTAGTCGGCCTTGATGCCGAGGATGCCCTCGGCCACGCTGACGAAGGTCCAGGCAGCGGTGCCGGTGAGCCAGCTGTTCTTGGCCTCGCCGAAGCACACGGCATCCTTGCCCGCGATCATCTGCGCGTAGACGTAGGGCTCGCTGCGGTAGGTTTCGATCTGGTTCTCCTTGGCCGACGGGCAGATCGACAGGTAGTACTCGAGGGCGCGGTCGCCGTCGCCGAGCAGGCACCAGCCGAGGTTGATCCAGGTGTTGTTGTGGCAGAAGATGCCGGCGTTCTCCTTCACCCCCGGCGGGTAGCTGGTCACCTCGCCGTACTCGACGTGGTAGACCGAATATGCCGGCTGCTGCAGGGTCGCGCCGTTCTTGGTGAAGAGGTGCTTGTGCACGCTCTCCATGGCCTGCCTGGCGCGGCCGTTGTTCTGGCCGGCGCCGCCGAGCACGCACCAACCTTGAGACTCGATGAAGATCTTGCCTTCCTCGCACTCCTTGCTCCCGAGCGGCTTGCCGGCGGCGTCGTAGGCGCGGAGGTACCACTCGCCGTCCCAGGCGTGCTTCTCGATGATATCGAGCATCTCGTCGAAGCCCTTGCGCATGCGGGCCGCCTCTGCGCCCTTGCCCAGGTGGTCGTAGAGGGCCGCCATCTCGCGGCTGGCATAGAGGAAGAGACCCGCGATCATCACGCTCTCGGCGATGCTGCCCTTGACGTCGCCCGCGCACTGGAAGCTCTCGTTGGGCTCGGTGGAGAAGCAGTTGAGGTTCAAGCAGTCGTTCCAGTCGGCGTGCCCGATGAGCGGCAGACCGTGCGGTCCACGCTTGTTCATGGTGTAGGCCATGCTGACCTCCAGGTGGTGCAGAAGGTCGGTCTTGGCGTCCGGCTTGTCGGCGTAGGCGCAAGGCGCGGACAGGATGCTCACGTCGCCGGTTTCCTTGATGTACTGGCAGGTCGAGAGGATGAGCCACAGGTGGTCGTCGTAGAAGTCGCCGCCGATCTCGGCGTTGCCCTTCTTGGTGAGCGGCTGGTACTGGTGGAAGCAGGTGCCGTCGGAGAGCTGGGTGGCCGCGATGTCGAGGATGCGCTCGCGGGCGCGCGACGGGATCATGTGCACGAAGCCGAGCAGGTCCTGGTTGCTGTCGCGGTAGCCCATGCCGCGGCCGATGCCGGTCTCGTACATGCTGGCCGAGCGGGACATGTTGAAGGTGGCCATGCACTGGTACTGGTTCCACACATTGAGCATGCGGTTGGCGTGGGGGTTGGGGCTCTTGGCCTGGAAGTTCGCAAGCAAGCCGTCCCACACCTTGCCCAGTCTTGCGAAGGCGTCGTCCACCGCCCCCGGCTTGCTGTACTTCTCGACGATGGCGCGGCCGAGCTTCTTGTTCATCACGTAGAGCTTGTCGAACTTGGGCTCACTTCCCTGGTCGACGTAGGCGAGGATGAACGAGAAGGTCTCCTCCTGGCCCGGCGCGAGCTTCAGGTTGATCTGGTGCGCGCCGATGGGGTTCCAGCCGAAGGCCTTGCTGCCCGTGCATTTGCCGGCGAAGGGAACCCGCGGATCGTGCAGGCCCTCGTGGATGCCGACGAAGGCGTCGCGGCTGGTGTCGTAGCCGTCGACCGGCCGGGTGCAGGCAAAGAGCGCATAGTGGTTGCGGCGCTCGCGGTACTCGGTCTTGTGGTAGATGGCGCTGCCCTCGATCTCGACCTCGCCGATCGAATAGGTGCGCTGCAGGTTGTTCTGGTCGTTGGCCGCGTCGAAGAGGCAGAACTCCTGGAAGCTGAAGATCTTGGGCTGCTTTCTCACCTTCGAGGTGTTCCGCACCGTGACCTTCCACAGCTCCAGGTTCTCGCCCGGCGGTACGAAGAAGAGCATCTCCACCTCGATACCACCCTTGCGGCCGATGATGCGCGTGTAGCCGAGGCCGTGGCGGCACTCGTACTTGTCGAGCTTGGCCTTGATCGGCTTCCAGCCCGGGTTCCACACCGACCCCCCATCGTTGACGTAGATGTAGCGACCGCCCAGGTCATAGGGAACGTTGTTGTAGCGATAGCGGGTGATCCGCCGCATTCTCGCGTCCTTCCAGAAGCTGTACCCACCTGCCGTGTTCGTGCACAACCCGAAGAAATCGTCCTGCCCCAGGTAGTTTAGCCAGGGCAGCGGCGTATCCGGCCGAGTAATCACGTATTCGCGCTTGCTGTCGTCGAAGTGGCCAAAGGGGTTCATCTTGCTTCGGTGCTCCTTGAGAAGTGGTTAGAACCGCTCCGCCTTGCGGTCGGTCCGAGCGGAAGTGCGATCCGGAGTCGGAGATTATTCGATTCCCGGGGGTTTGGGGTACGAAATTTCACTTCCTTCGGCAAGGTTCGCCGGGCGGGGGTATGCCCTGTGCCCGCCGGGGACATGGCGTAACGATATGCGTTAACTAGCTTACAAACCCCGGTTCGGCGGGCGTTCCCTCGTCGATCTTGCCGAAGACCTGCTCGTAGCGGCCGATGTTGCTCTCCAGGGCGCGCAGGAAGCGCTTGGCGTGGCGGGGAGAGACGATGATGCGCGAGCGGACGCGGGCGCGCGGTCCGCCGGGCTGCACGTAGACGAAGTCGAAGGTGAACTCCGAATCGTTGTGGTTCAAGAAGACCAGGTTGCAGTAGGCTCCCTGGGCCGTAGCCTCGTCGAGCTCGATCTGGAGCTGCGGCACATTGGCGGGAATCGGGTCGGACATATGGAAGTTGTACCTCAACTCCGGTAAAGACTAGGGACCTTTTATGGCAAGGGTTCTTGGCATCGACCTGGGTTCGCGCCGCATCGGCGTGGCGGTCTCCGACGGGCTGGGGCTCACGGCCCAGCCCCGGCTGACCTTGGCCCGCCGCGGTGGCAGGCGCGACATCGAGGCCATTGCCGCGGCGGTGAAGGAAGCCGAGGCCGACCGCATCGTGCTCGGGCTGCCCCTTACCCCCGAGGGCAAGGAGGGGCCGGCCGCCCTGGCCGCGCGCGCCTTCGCCGACAAGCTGGCCGCGGCCTCGCAGCTTCCCGTCGAGCTGGTGGACGAAAGCTTCAGCACCGTCGAGGCCGAGGAGGTGCTGCTCGCCGCCGACCTGTCGCGCAGGCGGCGCAAGCAGGTGGTGGACAAGCTGGCCGCGGCGGTTATTCTGCAGCGCTGGCTCGACGCCCAGCGAAGCCCGACCAAGGAGAACTCATGACATCGCCGCGCCGCCGCGCCTTCCAGGTCTTTCTGATCACCGTCGCCGTCGGCGTGGCCGTGGTCGGGTGGCTTGCCCACCGGGTGTGGACCTACCCGGACCGCGCCACGGGCGCGGCTCGCGGCAGCGTCGAGATCGACATCCCCAAGGGCGCCCCTGCCCAGCAGGTGGCCCAGCTTCTGGCGCAAGCCGGGCTCATCGAGCGGCCCGCCTTCTTCCGGCTCTACGCCGGCCAGCGCGGGGCCGCCGGCCGGTTCCGTCCCGGGCACTACAAGTTCGAGGCCCCGGCCACGCCCCGCCAGCTCGTGGACACCATCGTCAGGGGCGTGGCCGACGAGCTGGTCTCCGTCACCATTCCCGAGGGCAAGAACATGGTCGAGGTGGCGGAAATCCTGGACGCTGCAGGCATCGCGGGCAAGGCCGACCTCCTCGCCCAAGCCGTCGATCCCCTTTTCGTCAGGAGCCTGGAGCTGCCAGGGCGAACCTTGGAGGGCTACCTCTTTCCCGACACCTACAAGCTGCGCCCGCACTCGCAGGCCGACCGCGTGCTCGCCATCCTGGTGCGCAAGCACCGCCAGGTGTTCGACGAGCTGCGCGCCGCCAACCCGACCTTCGCCAACTACCTTCGCACCAAGTTGAGACTCGACGACGCCCGCATCGTCACCTTGGCCTCCATCGTCGAGAAAGAGACCGGCCAGCCGCAGGAGCGGCCACGCATCGCCCAGGTCTTCTTGAACCGCCTTGCCAAGTCGAGCTTCTCGCCCAAGCTGCTGCAGACCGACCCCACCATCGTCTACGGCTGCACCGTCGCCCCCATCTTTCTCGGCGCCACCTCACCGGCCTGCCAGAAGTGGGACGGCCGCATCCACCGCATTCACCTCGAGGACGCCGCCAACCCGTACAACACCTACACCCACGAACGCCTTCCGCCCGGCCCCATCGCCAACCCGGGGCGCGCGGCCCTGGCCGCCGTGTTCCGGCCCGACGGCAGCAACTACCTCTACTTCGTCTCCAAGAACGACGGCACGCACCAGTTCTCCGCCACCGTCGCCGAGCACGAAGCCGCGGTGGTGAAATACCAGCGCGGCGGCAGACCGCTGGCGAAGTCCGGCGAGTAGCGGGGGCCGGGAAGGACTAACCACAGAGAACACAAAGAACACGGAGGCCGGAAGAGAAAGGGCTTTCGGGAGCTAGATCCGAGCCTTTCCTCTTCTCATCCGTCTCTGTGGCCTCTGTGCTCTCTGTGGTGAAACGAACCGGCCGACGCCCTAGTGCCCGCCGCAGCCGGTGCAGCCGCCGCAAGCGTGGGAGTCGAAGTCGGGTCCGTGCAGGTCCTGGGGCGTGGCCGCGCGCACCGAGACGACGGCCACGTCGAAATTCAAGGTCGCACCCGCCAGGGGATGGTTGCCGTCGACGGTGACCGTGTCTTGGTCAAGAGCCACGACGGTGAGCACCCGCCCGCCGTGCGGCCCGTGGGCGCGGAAGTGCATGCCGATTTCCAGGTCGCCGGCGGGAAACTGGTCGCGCGGCACTTTCTCGACCAGGCTCTCCTGGCGCTGGCCATAGCCGGCCTCGGGCGGAAGTGACACCTTGACTCGATCCCCCTCCGACTTGCCGAACAGCGCGGCTTCGAGACCGGGAACGATCATGCCGGCCCCTTGCAGGTACGAGAGGGGCTCGCCGTTCTCGTCCTCCTGCGAGGAATCGAGGACCTTTCCTTCGCTGTCGGTGAGGGTGTAGTGGATGGTGACCACGGTCTTGTCGGCTATCTGCATGCGCCCTCCTTGTTGGGAGATGCGCTTCTTATCACGAGCCCGGCCTCGGCGCTTCGTGATTCGGCTCGGCCGAAACCAGCAGAGGAAACCTCGCGCACAGAGATGGGCCCTGCAGAAAACTGCCCGGCCGGGCAGCACCGCTCGCCAAAGGCGCGCCCCGGAGTCTGCCCCGTGCCAGGTTCAACCTGACCGCCGGGCCAGCCCCGGCTGCGAGCGCACCCCTATAGGTCTCGCTGGCTCGACGCGCCCAACAAGCCCCCAAGCACCGCACCGACCCCTGCCCCGAGCACGGCCACCGCCACCGCGACCTCCTTGCCGTGTACGGTTCCTATGATGCCGAAGAGAGCTGCACTCACGAGAGCGCCCGTGAGCGCCGCCAGGGGGTGCTCGGCCATGCGCCCGAACACTCCCTTCTTTCTCAGGTTCATGCCGTTTGCCATCGCATGCCTCCATCCGTTGCCCTGTCGAATGTCCGAACTTCCACGCGCCCAGGACGAGCCGCGTCCACGGCCGGCCCTGACGCCTCACCCGCTTCACATACCCCCGGTAGCAATGGCGTGCAACCTCGGACCGGGATTCCAATCTTCTACTTCCGAGATCTTTCGCATGGCGCGACGATTTCTTCAGCAGCGGCGTCAAGAGGCGGGAAGCTCCGGCCTAAAGGCTGCAGGCTCCCGTGCAGGGCCATGAAAAACGCGATCGTGGCCACCCACCGATCAATTTGCAGCCTCCCGAATCCCAGAACCTCGGAGAACAGGGTGGCGCAGCCGGGGAAACGCTGCGGGTCAGGGGAGAGCCGTGCCCGCGAAAACGTTCCGCGCCGCGTCTACCACCGCCGCCCCGGAAGCAGCCGCCGCCGCGTAGAGGTCATTGCCAGCGTTGACGGAGGGAAGCCACGCGGACGAATCACGGCGCAATCGCACGCAGACCACATGCCCCCGCCGCAAGCCGCAAACGCGCGAAGTCAGGGACCTGGCGCGGTTGCTTCGGACTTCGCGCTCTCCATCTTGCCGAATCCGAAGAGCGGGATCTCCTTGCGCGGCTCGGTTCGATCGTTGCTCAGGACGACAAGCGTGCCCACGGCGCCTCGGCCGTCCTGCTTGACCCGTTCTTCGCGGACCTTCACATCGACGCGGTAGCTGCCATCTGCAGAAGGCCCCTCGACCGAAGCTGCGAACGGTCCCTCGACCACGGTCGCGCCGCGTACCTCGAAGCCCGGCTGCGAGCTGCGAATCGTGATGGGCACCACCTTGGGACCTGGGACCTTCATGTTGAAGTAGGGATTGGTCGGAAAGACCTCCAGCGTGCCCTTCACCTTGCAGGCATAGGGCATGGCGATTTCCTTGGGACTTGGCAGACCGGTCGAAACAAAGAGATTGCCCGAGTGCGTCCCTACCTTCTTGCCCTCGCACAGGATGCGGTACCCCTCGATCCAACCCTTGGGGCCGGGCAAAGGCGTGATGCTCGAGTCTTCTCCGACCGCCGATCGCTTGAGGCGGACGGCGGCTTTGCCGACCATGGTGCCCACCAGCCGCACCTCCTGCGACCGCTCTTCTCCGAATCGCATCTCGAGGTCCACCACCGAGGCGTCGAAGGCCAGGCGCGGCGTCACCGTGGCGAGGATCTCGATGGGAATCTTCTCGGCCGAGGGATCGTTGGTATGGAGGAGCAAGACCTCGCGCAGAGGACCGTAGAGATCCGAACGACAGGTCACCTCGAGCTGGCC
>Ga0172365_10001755_pt1 | contig 15671 bp, 15 predicted proteins | sample LakKivSesite48cm_FD_114535 | JGI IMG/M metagenome (GOLD analysis project Ga0172365, IMG submission 114535) | Sediment microbial communities from Lake Kivu, Rwanda - Sediment site 48cm | ecosystem: Environmental > Aquatic > Freshwater > Lake > Sediment | place: Rwanda: Western Province, Lake... | reverse complement strand
TATAGTAGCCTGGCCTTTAGGCCTGTTCGACTGCTGCGGGGTAAGCGACGGGTCAGCCGCAGCCATAGTCTGCAGGGCTGACATGGCCAAGAAATTCAGGCCCGACCCGATATACATCAAGTCACTTCAGATTTCGGCAAGCTCAGGTGTGGAGATGCTGTACGATGACGACTGGACTCACGTGGAGTCCACCACCCACGCCGCTGCCGCAGCGTATAAGGAAGCTGGGATAAAGAACCCGCGCGAAGAGATAAGCATGGCCGAGGTCCACGATTGCTTCTCTATAACCGAGGCCGTCACCATGGAAGACCTCCGGTTCAGCGGCCGGGGCAAAGTGAAACAGGATATAGAGTCCGGGTTCTTCGAGCTGAAGGGCGGCCTGCCCGTGCAGCCCGATGGTGGGTTGAAATCCTTCGGGCACCCTGTGGGCGCATCCGGTTTACGCATGGTATACGAGATGTACAAGCAGCTTCAGGGGAAAGCGGGCCCCAGGCAAATCAGGAACCCCAAATTCGGTCTGACTCACAACCTGGGCGGCGTGCCCTCGGTGAACGTGGCCAGCATCTCCATCGTAGGGCTTTAGGCTGATGTCATTCTGAGCTTTAGCGAAGAATCTCGGTACTTATCCCTCGCACTACTATCAGGGATTCATCCCCTTCGGCTCGCTCAGGGCAGGCCCTTTCACCCTGTTCAGGGTCAGAATGACAAGACATCCTGAGCATTTTATTTTCAGCGTCGCTACCAGGCGGTTGTGCCGCCATCGAGGCAGAGGATTTGCCCGGTTATGTAGCTTGAGGCCTCCGAGGCCAGGAATACCACTGCTCCCCTGATTTCATCGGGCCTCCCTATTCTGCCCAGGGGAATCCACCGCTTCATATTCTCCCCTGTCCTCGCTATCAGCGCATCGGTCAGCCGTGTAGACAGGAAGGACGGGGCAATTACGTTGATCCGTATATTGTGAGGCCCCCATTCCACCGCCAGTTGCTTGGTCATGATGTTTATCGCTGCTTTGCTTGCCTGATAAGCGATGAACTGGCCTGATTTGGGGTCGACCGCAGCAACCCCCACCGCTGAGGAGATGTTGATGATATTGCCGTGCTTCTGCCTTATCATCTCTCTGCCCACTTCCTGGCAGCAGATGAAAGTGCCCCTGGCATTGATGTTCATAACGTAGTCCCATTTATCGAGAGCCATCTGCTCGGGAGGCGCCGCCCATACCACGCCGGCATTGTTCACCAGAATATCTATTTTCTCCCACTTCTCCAGCGTTTGAGCCACCATCTTCTTGACGCCCCCGACCTCGCTGGAATCAGCCACTACCGACAGGCACTCTACTCCTGCGTTTTCCAACTCCTTTTGCGCTTCGGCCAGCCATTGCTCACGCCTGGCTGTTATCACCACCCTTGCCCCGGCCTCACCCAGGGCAGAGGCAATCTCTTTGCCTAAGCCCCTCGAGCCTCCGGTAACTATCGCCACCTTGCCTGTCAGGTCGAACAACTCTCGAACGTGCATCTATATACTCCTCAGGAAATGATTAGTCTTTAATACCTGCCAGCCGTTTGACTATATTTTTTCTCTCCTCGAAGTTGTAATTATTCAGAATAGCGATGGTCTCCATAACCGGCGACCCTCCACCGTGGACGTCCGCTACCTGCCAGACCCCTGCCCAGGAGGATGAGAGATAGTCCGAGAGTGTGCGCTGCAGCCGGTGCATGTTCTCGGCGGATACCTTGGGATTCCTCATCGTATACTTCTTGATGAACGGGCCTAGCTTCCGATGATAGTAGTCGTCTTCGAAGGGCATCGTAGCCGGGAAGCCTCCGGCGACGTCGGCGACCATGCCCCAGGAATCGTAGGTATTCTCTCCGGCGAGACGCCTTCCCACGTTGGCGTAAATCGGGTTCGGTATCTGAGTCCCCGATGCGGATTTCGTTGATTCCATAGCGGCGGCTATGCCTGCGGCGTAAATCAGCTCGGCAATGCCTGCCAGATGGGCCAGCTTCTCACGGATGTGATGCTTATCCGCTACGCCGTAGTACTCGGCGGTGAGGGCTATCAAGCCCATGACGATATCCTCTACAGCCGGCTTGCAGCCGCAGTAGCTATGCCTGTGCGATGTGGCAAATGCCAGGGCCATTCTGCCCCCGAACTCATGCTCGCCGCACATAAACACCCTGTCCCAGGGGATGAAGGTATCATCGAAGATAACCAGGGCATCGGAGCTTCCATAGGTGTTCAGGGGAGCTTTCAGCCGCTTCCTCTGCCTGGGAGAGCTGGCTCGGTTGACGATATAGACCCTGTCCCAATCCGAAGGTATGGCAAAGGAGACCGCCCACTGCTTCTCCTCTGCTGTCAGGGTTCTCGTGGGGAGTACTATCAGTTCATCGCAATAGGATGCCATTGTGATGTCCTCTTTGGCTCCCCTGACGATGATGCCGTCTTTGGTCTGCTTGACAACCCGAACATACATATCAGGGTCGGCCTGTTCGCGAGGCCGTTTGCTCCTATCGCCTTTGGCGTCGGTCTGCACTGCCGCGCCAATCAAATCCCTCTTCTGATAGTCCTTGATGTAATCCAGAAAGCGCTGATAATATTCCGTTCCATGAGCGTCGTCTATCTCCCTGGTTACAATGGAGAGAGCATTTATAGTATCGGTTCCCATGCATCTCTGGATGCAGAACCCTGATAGCCGGGCGCCTGTGCGAATCATCTTTTGTTTGTTGAGCAGGTCTTCCACACTGTCGCTGACATTGCAGAAGCGGTTTATTTTCCTTTTTGTGTACTGTGAGGTGGCGGTAAACAGCTCTTTGTTTTCCGGATCGCTTGCCATGTCGAAGGTTATCCGCATCACATTAATGCCGGGGACGATGCGGGGGTCATCCCGTTTGACAAGCTCGCCCCCCATATAGACGTTGGGCTTCATCCTGCGCAGGTCTTCGAGATATTGCTCGGACGTCCTCATTCATAGCCCCCTTAATATCCGGTGCCCGGTGATGTTTTAAGTTTTCTTTACCGTGCGATAAACGTCTGGCTTGCCCTGGCTACCGGGTCTCCGTTCTGATTAACATAGGTGGTCTCGAAGTTACAGATAATCATATTGCCGCTCTTGCCCTCTTTCTCGCTCAAGCCTGTGACCTTGGGACTCGCTGTCAGCATATCGCCTGCCCGCACCGGCAGGTAGAAATCATAGGATATTCCACCATCGAGAATGCGGGGAAAGCCTCCTCTGGCCAGAGCTGCCTGAAGTTCACCTACTATTTCAGCCAGCCCCGTACAGGTACATGGTATCTTCGTGGGCCAGCCGAAGAATCCGGGCGGGGCGATAATGCCTCCGTACGGGGATCTCCCGGCATATTCTTCATCGTAGTAAAGCGGGTTATCGTTCCCCACGGCTTCTGCGTATCTCCGTATTGCGCCCTTCTCGACATGCCTGATTATAGGGGGGTCGGTTCTCCCGATAAATTGCTTCGCCTCCTCGGGAATCATGAACATTACCTCCTGGCTTGATTCAAAACCGGGACGTAGACTGCCTGTCTGTTATATTGCCTTTGCTGGTTCTAAAGGCTCGCCATCAATGCTGTGTGGTCAGACAACTTTAATATAGTGATTTTCGGGTGATTTTTCAAACTGTCACGTAAGATTGCTGCCTGACACAGCGTAAAAAGTGGTGGTCGAACAGAACATTGACACTCTCCAGGCATGTGCGCTATACTCTCGGCTAAGAATAAGTAGGTGGGAAGCATCATTACCTGATATGGTTCCCATTTTTGTATCTGAGTGCGGCACTGTCTCGTGATTTCCCCAAAGTAGTAAAAGATATGGGAGTACTATGGGGGAAAGCGGCCATTCGACAACATAATGGCTGTAGTCAATAAATAAATCTCAACAGCATTAAGGAGGGAAAAGGTGGAGCTAAAAAAAGGCGATACTCTGGCGAAAATAATAGACCGAATGGCAACTCAATATCCCAAAAACGAGGCCATAGTCTCAGGAAAGCAACGCATAAATTATGAGACATTGATGGATAGAGTAAACTCGATAGCGAACGCCCTGATTAAAATGGGCGTTAAGAAGGGCGATAAGGTAGCAATATGGATGAGCAATATCCCGGAGTGGGTATACGCTCATTTCGCCTGTATAAAGATAGGGGCCCCCCTTATCCCCCTTAACACTAGATACCGCACGCATGAGGTCGAGTACATACTCAGGCAGTCTGATTCCACCACCCTGTTTATGATGGACCAATTTATTAAGATTGACTACATTCCCATGATTTACGAGCTTTTACCCGAGCTTAAAGAGTGCCAGCCCGGTGACCTGAAGTCTAAGAAGCTGCCCTTGCTCAAAAGAGTCATCATGCGCAGCGATAAAAGCTACCCCGGTATGCTCGAATTCAACAAGGTATTGGAATTAGGCAAAGACTACGCTAGAAGCGGAGCCGTGAAGAAGGCCGAGGAGAAAGTCAAGCCCGAAGACACCTATGTCATCCCCTTCACCTCGGGGACGACCGGCTTCCCCAAGGGCGTGGTGACTACAAACTACCAGTACAGCCGGATTATGGAGGCGGTCAGCAACAGGTTCAAGATGGAAGACAAGGACCGCATCCTGGTTGTCTCTCCGTTCAGCCACAATATGGGAAACATGACCGGTATGCTGTTGGGCGCCTGCAACGGCGCGTGCATCGTGCCGATGGAGCAGTTCGACCCCGGCGAGGGCCTGAGGTTAATCGATGAGGAAAAGGTCACCAAGTTCACCGGCTCGCCTACCATGTACATTATGATGCTGGAGCATCCCGATTTCCCCAAGCGCAAAATGTGGATAAAGGCGTCTGTAATCGGAGGCGCTGATGTATCGCCGGACCTGGTGAGGACCGTCATCGCTAAGATGGGGATAAAGGACCTGATATCGGCCTATGGCCTGACCGAGAACACCGGTGTCAGCACTATGAGCCAGCCCGGCGACCCGCCTGAGGTAATCGCCCACACAGCCGGCAAGCTGATATTCCCCGATTGCGACCTGAAGATACTGGACCCGGATACTGGGAAAGAAGTCCCCCGAGGCACCCAGGGTGAGATTTGCAGCAAAGGCTTCTACGTGATGAAGGAATACTACAAGCTCCCTGAGGAGACTAAAAAGGCTTTCAACAAAGATGGCTGGTTCCGCACCGGAGACCTAGGCACTATGGACGAGAAGGGGTACATCAAGATAACGGGCAGGCTCAAGGATATGTTTATCACCGGAGGGGTGAATGCCTATCCGGCTGAGGTCGAGAGCTTCCTTATGACCCACCCCAAGGTAAGCATGGTCTCAGTTGTAGGCGTGCCCGACCACAGGATGGGCGAGGTAGGCATGGCTTTCATAAAGCTGAAAGAAGGGCAAACAGCTACAGCGGAAGAGATAATAAAGTTCGCCAGGGACAAGATGGCAAACTACAAGGCCCCGAAGTATGTGAAGTTTGTAAATGACTTCCCTATGACAGCCACAGGCAAGATTCAAAAATTCGTTTTGAAAGAGGGAGCCGTAAAGGAGCTGGGGCTGGATAAATAATAGTACACGCTTTATTGCTGGTTCCCCACTAATGAGATTGGCGTACTGAATTGAGTGTAGCAAAAATCTTCGAACAAGCCCTCTAAGAGAGGGCTTATTCTATTTCCGCTCTATTGCAGGAGGACAGAGATGGATTTCAAGCTCACGGATGAGCAAATGAAGCTGCGACAGGAGTTTTTCGATGTATGCAGGGAGCTTGAAAAGCTCAAACCTGCCGGTTTCACCGGCCTGGAAAGCACCTTTGGCTCCGATAAAGGTTGGGAGTATCACCTTCGCTGTGGCAAGGAGTTTGTTAGAAGAGGGTGGACTACTCTCGACTGGCCTGCTGAGTACGACGGCCATGGCACCATGATGCACAGGGTGTTCTTTGCCGAAGCTAGAGGTTACTACGATATACCAGGGGTGGATATCTTCGGCGTGGAAATGCTCGCTCCCACAATACTCCATGCGGGGAGCGATGATATAAAGAAGAGGTTCCTGCCCAGTATTGCGAAGATGGAGACAACATGGGGCCAACTCTGGAGCGAACCCAACGCCGGCTCTGACTTAGCCTCGCTGACCACCACCGCCGTAAAGAAAGGCGACTACTACGTATTGAACGGGCAGAAAACCTGGAGCACTGGTTGTCACCGGGTTAGCTGGTCATGCGCTGTAGTCAGGACCAACCCCAATGCAGAAAAGAAACACCAGGGCCTCACCTTCCTTCTGCTGGATATGAAGACACCGGGGGTCACTGTAAAACCTCTCAAGTATATGGACGGAGGACATTATTACAACGAGGTATTTCTTGATGATGTGCATGTTCCCGCAAACAATGTTGTCGGCAAAGAAAACCAGGGCTGGGCGGTAACTCAGATGCTGGCTGGCTTCGAGAGGTCTAACCTGGGAGCTATTATGTGCATGCAGCGTCAAATAGAAGATTTAGTGAAGTACTGTAACGAGACAAAGACATCGAACGGGCCGCTGGCGAGTAACCCTGTTATCCGGCACCGGCTGGCTCAGATAGCCTGTGAACTCGAGGCAGCGCGATGCCTCGCATACAGGATAGCCGATGCGCAGAACAAGAAGGAGATGGCGCCTTTCGATGCCTCGGCAGTGAAGATAATCTCCGGTGAGCTGCAGGCACGTGTTGCTCACTTCGCCACCGAGCTATTCGGTCCTTACGGCCAGGTCAGGCTCTCCCGGTGGGCAAAATTCGATGGAATCTACGAGACCTGGTATCATCATCAGTTCAGACTCAATGTCGCTATGGGCACAAACGAGATTCAAAGGAACATCATCGCCTGGAACGGACTTAACCTGCCCCGAATGAAATAGAACATTGCTAACTGTGGCCTGGCGCCTTATCTGGGTTCAAGTCTCGTATCGAGCAGGCATCTCCACAGTGATGACCGTACCCCTGCCCAATGCCGATTCGATCCGGAAGCTACCTCCCGCCAGCCGGGCGCGTTCCGACATGTCCACTATGCCAAACTTACTCTTACCCACAAGTTCTCTGTACGTGGGCAAAACGAAGCCAGCACCATTATCGGAGAGGTGTAAACGGACCCTGTCATCGACAAATTCTACAGCTATATCAATCCTGGTTGCTTTAGAATGTCTCCTGACGTTGTTCAGAGCCTCTTCGGCAATACGAAAAAGAGTGGCCTCTATCTGGTCTGGTAAGCGCCTTTCTTTTCCATGAACGGTCAGAGTAGTCTCAATACCGTGTTCTGAGCTTGAGTCAGCCAGCTCCTTTAACGACACTACCAGCCCTATCCCGTCGAGCATGGGCGGACGCAGTTCCTGGACGACCTCGCGTGTTTGCTTCATCATTTCCTCTACATCGGTCCGCAACTGTCTCAGCTTGGCTCTGCTCACTTCTTCGGGGACTTCTTCCAGCAGATCGTCGATTTGATGGGCGATATCTACTGCTGTCTGAAGGACTACGTCGTGAAGCTCATGGGCCAAGGACTGTTTTTCCGTCTCTCGCACAGCAGCCACCTGCTGCGCCAGGCTCTGTTGAATCTCATTTGCCTCCCTTGCCTGGTCCCTGCGGTTCAGAATCGTTCCGATGAGCCCGGCAGTGAGTATAGCGGCAGTTCCGAAGGAGATCGGCCTGAAGAACGGTATATCGTGGAGCTTGAACACCTGCTGTGGTACAAGAGCTAACGTCACCAGTGCTGCCACGATGATGCCAATTCTGGTCCTGAAGACCATGGAGGCATAAACAATAATTACATAGAGCAGCAACAGGCTGATTTCATAGTGAGTTGGCCCTTTAGAGAAGTTACTGTAGATATGCGCTGATTCAGACCAGGGGAAATCACCCGAGTACAGGAAAAGTAATCCCAGAAACAGGGAGACTGTTACGATTATAGCGTGTTTTCGTCTTTTGACCGCTCTCATTCATATCTACCGCAGGACTGCCGGATTTCAGGGTTCTTACGGGATATCGTTCATAGTAAGCCAGCCTTCTTTCAGAGCCTTGAGCACCGATTCAATCCTCGACCCTACCCCAAGCTTCTGGAAGATGCTGGTGAAGTGAGACTGGACAGTGCGCTCGCTGACAGATAATTTATCGCCTATCTCTTTGTTGTTCAGCCCGTGGGCACCCAGTTTAAGCACCTCTAGCTCTACAGGACTCAGCCCGGCCCTCATGTGGACATCACCCAGCGGTTTCGCCAGGCTGCGCAGCAGCTTTTCAGCAACCTTCTGGTCGAGTACCATCTCACCCGAGCAGAGACCCCGTATCGCACTTATCAATTCCCGCATGGGCACGTCTTTGAGCAGATAACCGCCTGCCCCAGCCTCTAGCGCTGAGAGCACATAGGAATGGTAGCCGTACGCACTCAGCACCAGCACTGTAGTGTTGGGGAGCTCATTCTTAATCATCCTGGTAGCCTCAATGCCGTTCATCTTGGGCATAGTAATATCCATAACCACCACATCGGGCTTTAAATCATGGGCCAGACGCACCGCCTCCTCACCATCTCTGGCAATCCCAACCGGCACCAGGTCCGGCTGCTCTTCCAGCAGCTTGCTCAGCCCCTGGGCAAATGGCGGATGGTCATCGGCGATAAGGATTCTGATTTTCTTTTGCTCGGACTTAGCCATCATCAAATCTACCCCGAAGGCAGTATAGCACAAATGCGACAACGCCTCCACGGGGTACCACGCAGCCAACAGTGCCGATTATATCGAAATATTGTGTGGATTAACGAAGTAAAGCTGCCAAAGTGCGCAAAAACATATGTTGTCACTATCTTCAATAAATGGAATGTCGGCGGGTGCGGGGATGACCATTTGGAGTCTAGAATGAAAGCGATAGGGGTGGCAAGCGGAGGATAGCATGTCTGTCGGCCTGAGTTTGAACGATACCCGAGCTTACGTGTTGATTGACTCCGAGCCGGAGATGACTGATCGCGTAGTACAGAGCCTGCGATGCAGAGGAGACGTTCGACTGGCTGACGCAATCAATGGCCCTCATGATGTGATTGCCGTAATCGAGGGCAGCAGTGCGTCAGCAGTGGCAACGGCGATATTGATGAGCATAAGGAAGCTGCAGGGAGTGAAAGACATCACTGTCTATCTGGCTACACCGCAGAGGGAAGAAGACACCAATCCGGGGCTGAAGAATATCAGGCTCACCGAAAAGCCTGATGTACTAAAACAGGTCAGCAGAACCGAGAGGAGGGTCTGATGGCAATCATCACTATATCGAGAGGCACCTTCAGCGGAGGGCAGAGCCTCGCCGAGTGTATTGCTCAAAAACTTGGCTATCGCTGCCTGGGCAGGGAGGTGCTCGTCGAAGCAGCCAGGCAATACGGCGTGCCATATGACAAGCTAGCTGAGGCCCTTACGAAGAAACCCGGGATTCTGGAATACCTGACCAAAGAAAGGAAGCATTATCTAACCTGTATTCGAGCGGCGCTGTGTAAAGAAGCCAAAGATGACAACCTTGTCTACCACGGTCATGCCGGTCATCTGCTCTTGAGAGGTGTCCCCGACGTACTGAGGGTAAGGGTCGTCGCGAACATGGAATTCCGCATCAGAGCGCTTACCGACCATCACAATGTGAGCAAAGAGCAGGCGGTGCAATATATAAAGAAGATGGACGAGGAAAGGATAAGATGGACGAGGTTCCTTTATCATGAAGACTGGCAGGACCCTGCTCTATATGATGTCGTTATTAATCTTGACAGTATGAACATTTCCGGCGCATGTGAGACCGTCTGCCATTTAGTGGATATGGAGCAATTTAAGACGACCTCCCTGTGGCGAAAGGCTATGGATGATGCGGTACTCAGCAGCCATCTGATGGCACTTCTGGCAACCAATAAGAGCATATCGGGCGAGGTTGAGATCAAGGCAGACGGAGGCGTGGTTACTATCAGTGGAACGGTAGAATCATTATCCGATGCGGACAGGGTGAGGATGGTAGTTCGGAACGAGCCGGGCGTCAGGGAGATCGACTCACAAATGCGGGTGCGTCTGGCCGGGATTCCCGCTAATGCGATCCCCTGGGAGGGTTAAGACAATGGCTGTTCTTTTTATCTCGCGGGGAACTGTTTCCGGCGTCCAGATTCTGATAAACCGCCTCTGTGAAGTGACGGGATTTAGGTGCTTGTCCCGGGAAGACCTGGTGAAAGAGATAAGCCGGCACGGTGACTGGGCTACCACAGTTGTGGAGCAATTATCCAAGTCAACCTCCGCTTATGACCATTTCAGCCGGATAAGACGACCATACATAGTGCTCATGCGTCAGGCTCTTCTGGAGAAAATAAGGGAGGACAATGTAGTGTACTACGGATTCTCCGGTCATCTGCTTGTCCCGCGCCTTAAGCACTTTGTGCGAGTTCGTATTATCGCACCTCTTAGTCTGCGCATACCCATGACAATGGAACGCCTGAAGTGCGACGAGGAGAGCGCCCGGGAATATATTCGCAGTTCGGATGACTATCAGGTCCGGTGGGCCCGCTTTATGTATGGGCGCGACATTCGTGATTCTGCCCTGTATGACCTGAACATCAATCTTGGACACCTTTCCATAGAGGTAATTTGTGATGTTCTTAAGCATATCCTGATAGAGGAAGACCTCCGGGCCTCAACAGAGTTGAAAGCTCAAGTCGAACAGCTCTTCTTGGCAGCAAATATCGAGGCTGCGCTGGTAGTTGACCCTCGGACCCGAGAACTTGAGATAGATGCCAGGATAGAAGACGGCTGTGTCCATTTAAATGGTCCCTATTTGGAGGATGCCAATCTGGAAGTAGTAATGGGGATTGCACGGTCGGTTGACGGCGCTGCAAAAGTTGAATATAGCCCCGGGTACGCATCTCAGTACCGGCTGGAAGAACACGAAGAAAAATATCGCTCCCAACTGCCGGTCTGAAGGGAGGCTCTGAATGGATGAGTTGAATTCGAACAGTAATGTTGAGAAAATGCTGGATGATATTCGCTCCTTGCTTGAGCGCTCCCTCGCTATACAAGAAGATAACCTGAGTGTGGAAAAACAGCGTGGTGAGACCACTAAGAACTTGCTCGAGCATGCCAGTACAGACACTGACTTGGCTCAGCAGCGTACCGGCTTGGCTCAGGAGAACACCTCCCTAGTGCGCGCTCAAACACGCCTCACTACACGGTCTACCGAACTGGCGGAGCTTCGCACAGACCTTTCGCGGGAACGGTCAAACCTTGCCTCCGCGCGGACCGACCTTTCAGCCGTACGCACAGATTTGGCCCACGCGAGAACTAATCTCGCCATGCAGCGCGTTCGTATGGCCGAGCGCCGCACCGACCTGTCTGAGAAACGCACCAGTTTGGCGATCACTACGACAGTGTACTCAAAACTGCGCTCGGAATTGGCAAGGGGCCGCACTCAGCTCGCACTAATTCGTACAGGGCTTGCGTTCCTCACATTGGCTGTATTTTTGTTTCGTGAATTTGGAGTCTCCTGGTGGACTGCATTCGATGGCACTATGGGAGTCGCAAGTGCTGCGGCTACGATTATTGGTCTAATCGCTTATACACGGACAAGACGTGCAATCAAACGCCTGGATACCAAGACTGTAGAACGAGAGTCGGAGCAACCATATCTGGATTTGACCGGATGATTCCCAATTTTACTAGGGTCAATTTCGGTTCTTAAGTACGCCGAAATTGATAATCTTCACCTTGTCCGGAAAGTTCCCCTGTTTCGGAGCACATAACACTACATCTGCCTCATGACCTGAACACCGCACAAGACGAGGTCGTTTGCCAATTGGGGTGTACAGAGGGGCGCGGCCCCTTTGACTTTTCTGCGATTTCCTTTACAATATGCGCAATTGGTCAGGCACTTGATACCTCACTGACCGCTGGCCTTATCTATACAGGAAGGACACCAGTGCAGAAAGTAGCTGTTATTACAGATAGTGTTTGTTGCCTGCCTGTAGAGCTGGTACAGAAATACGATATTCGCCTGGTGCCCATCTACGTAGTCTATAAAGGGGAAAGCCTGCGCGATGGCGTTGATATAAGCCCCACAGAAGTCTACAAGATTATGCGCAAAAGGAAAGACCTCCCCACCACCTCCACCCCACCGGTAGGAGACTTCCTGGATGCTTATCATGAGGCCAGCCAGAAGGCAGATAGCATACTCTGCATTACCCTCACCAGTCTGCAAAGCAAGGTCTTCGAAGCTGCCATGGTGGCCAAAGAGCAGGCTAAAGAGTTGATGCCCCAAACTACGATTGAGGTCATGGACAGCCGTGCCGTAGGCGGCGCACTGGGATTCATCGTCCTCGAGGCTGCCCGCGCTGCCAGCCAGGGGGCTGACCTCCTTGAGGTAGGTAATGCCGCGCGCAGCATGATGAGTAGAGTAGGATTCCTGGCTATGGTGGACACGCTCTACTTCCTGGCGAGAACCGGGCGCATTGCCAGGGCAGCAGCCTGGGCCGGGTCGCTATTGGATATGAAGCCCGTCCTCGACCACAACCCGGCAGTGGGGGAGACAATGCCGGTAGCGCGCCCCAGGACAAGAGCCAAAGCTGTGGAACTCATGCTGAAGCTTATGTCGGAAAAGGTGGGAAATCGCACAGTTCACGCGATAGTGCATCATGCCGATGAACTGGATGATGGTGAAAAGCTGAAAGCGGAGATCCAGGCGCGGTTCAAATGCGTTGAAAGTTATCTCACGGAATTCACCCCGGCCATGGGAATCCATGCCGGGCCCGGTGTCCTGGCTATATCCTTTTACGCTGAATAACCTGACCGTCCCCTGCAGAAAAGGCCAGTGCCTGATAAACTCGGACAGAACTCCGTTGCACAAATGAGATAAAGGTTAAAAGAAGGACGCTGAGGGCAGTGATAGTTATAACAATATCATAGGGGAGCAGGGTTATTAGAGCTCGATGTTCCTCACTCACGGTCTCCCTCCTGTTCACCAGTCTTGAGTACGAGAATGTAAGCAGCAGCCCATACCATTAATGCCCACATTTTATATCCTGGGCAACCTGTTTGGTTTGCTCGAGAAGTGAATCTATACTGACATCGCCCAGATCTTTGGACAGCCTGCTGACGGGGTTTTCTACAAGCTCCTCACTCGTGAAAACATCCAATAAGCTGTCGGTTCCCTTGTCGTCCTTTTGAGGGGCCTTCGCTTGAGCCGGGTCTGCTACCGCAACTTTATTTTCACCGCTTTTGGTAGCTGGGGGACTATTGTCAGCCATCGATACTGCCTCCTTCGAGCCTCTCTCAGCCATATCCGCTTTCTCATCTCCATGAGAGGCCATGGGAAACCGCTTCCGCAGTGTAAATCGCACTCGAATTATCATCACACAGCATAATCTAGAGCATCAGCCCTGTGAATAGCCCATCGGTTCAAATCTCGTTAGGAAATCGTACCTGAGAAAACCGTACTTAACCGAAATTAACAATGCTTGTTATGCTTGACACCAGATTGGACATGACGTTATGCTATCCAGCAGTGTGATTTGGGACACGGTGAAAAGGGGGAACGATGAGCAAACTCATAGAGAAGCTAGAGCGAATTTCTGAGGGCAGCGGCCAGCCGATGGGTTTCGGGGCAGCGGTGGCCAGACCCAAGATTTCGCAGATTTTGACCATTGCCAGCGTGCCTGCGGGAAATGCGCAGTTGATAAATGCAGCCACAAAGGAAGGCCCTGACGCTTTGCTGCTGACTGTTGATAATTTGGAGAAGGATACCAAGGCCCTGGCCAAAATGAACCGCGACAAGGCTGAAATTCCCTGGGGCGTATCCCTGGAAACAGTGAGCAAGGAAGATATCGCAAAACTCATTGAACTTGGCTGCGACTACGTTATTTTCAGCCCGGACAAAGCTCCCGCAGCAATCTTGATGGAGGAGAGGATAGGTAAGGTACTCAAAATCGATACCTCGCTGCCCGAAAGCCTGGCAAAGGCAATAAATCGTCTTCAAGTAGACGCAGTGCTCCTTAGCCCGGCTGGCGGGGATGAGGCCACCTTTACCGTTCATCAGCTAATGATATTGGAGCGTCTGGCTGGCAGCACAGGGAAACATATCCTGGCCACTATGCCGCCCGGCTTGTCAACCGGCGATATCGAGATGTTCTGGGGCCTGGGAGTGCGAGGTGTAATAGTAGATATGGCAGCGGAGCAGCTTGAACAGAGGCTGTCTCAGATAAAAGATGCTATTCAAAAGCTCCCCACCACACACAAGAAACCCAAGGAGAAATTCAGGGCTACGCTCCCTGCGGCAAGCCGCTCACCGGAAAAAGAAAAACAGGAAGAAGAGGAGGAGGAAGAGGAGCCTTAACCCAGCACGAACGCCAGGATTATAATTACCACAATAATCGCCGCAGTCAGTATCCCTACCCTCTTCAAGTCATCCCTTACATACTTATACTCAGGAATAGTGATCCTGATACCGGGCTGAGCTTTGGGCCCCCGCTGCGGGGCCTGGCTCTTTGTGGCAACAGGGCTCTTTGCAGGAACAGGACTCTTTTTTGCGACTGGCGCAGCTACCTCCTGACTGGTTGTAGCGGAGACTGCTTGCGGCGCGGTAGCAGGTCGGGCTCCCTGCCGTTGTTTCCTTCTTGACCTGCTGAGTTCCGAGTATTTTGCTGCTCTCTTGCGTGATTGTTTGGGCATATTCTCAAGTCCTTCTGAAAAGTTCCTCTTCGCCTGCGGCTGAAGCATGTATATTAAATTACGTCCAATTTTAGACCTTCGATGCTGGTTTGGCAAGTGCCTGATAGACATGTCCCCTGCGGTGTGATAGACTCTGGCTTGATGGGAGTTCTCCATGAGTACCGATACACGCGAGGCAATGCTGTATGAGAAGCTAGGTGACTCCGCTGTCCGCTGCCATGTCTGCCAGTGGCGCTGCGTTATCCAGCCTCAGAAGTACGGGCTGTGCCGGGTGCGCCAGAATAAGGACGGCATCCTCCATATCCTGAACTATGGCGAGGTGTCCTCGGTAGCAGTAGACCCCATCGAAAAAAAACCCCTGTTCCACTTCTATCCCACAAGCCTGGCCTTCTCCATCGGGGGCTGGGGCTGCAATTTCCACTGCGTGCACTGCCAGAACTGGCAGATTTCGTGTCAGGCCCCCTGGGAAGAGAAACACGACTCTCAGCACCTGTCCCCCGAGAAATCAATCGAACTCGCTAAACGCCATGACTGTCAGGGCATCGCCTGGACTTATAACGAGCCTGCTATCTGGCTGGAGTACACCCTGGACTCAGCCAAACTCGCCAAAGCGGCGGGGCTGTATACCGTATATGTAACCAACGGCTACTCTACACCCGAGGCCCTCGATGCCATCGGCCCTTATCTCGATGCCTGGAGAGTCGATGTTAAAGGCTTCTCCGATTCTTTCTACATGAAACTTGCCAAGATATCCAGGTGGCGCGGCATCCTCGAGGTCGCCGAGAGGGCACAGCAGAAGTGGAAGATGCATGTCGAGGTAGTCACCAACATAATCCCTACCATGAACGACGATGATGCCCAGCTCGAGGGCATCGCCAAATGGATCAAAGACCGTCTGGGGGAGCTTACCCCGTGGCATGTGACGCGGTTCTACCCGCAACACCAACTGCAAGACCTGCCGCCCACTCCGGTGTCAACGCTCGAACGTGCCTACAGCATCGGGCAAAAGGCCGGGC
>Ga0172365_10001753_pt1 | contig 15676 bp, 17 predicted proteins | sample LakKivSesite48cm_FD_114535 | JGI IMG/M metagenome (GOLD analysis project Ga0172365, IMG submission 114535) | Sediment microbial communities from Lake Kivu, Rwanda - Sediment site 48cm | ecosystem: Environmental > Aquatic > Freshwater > Lake > Sediment | place: Rwanda: Western Province, Lake... | reverse complement strand
TGCTTGATAGCATTTGTTGCAAGAGGATACATGAGTTTCTGGACAGTCGTCGAGATTCTGGCCGGTCTTTTAGCGTTAGCTGGCATCATAATAGCATTAATTGGTTTCATTAAGTAAGCTTAATAAATATATGTCCTTCAAGCATATTTTAATGTGTGAGAAAACAGGTTGGATACTGTTCCTTCGACATCGATTATAGGATATATTGTCGTTGGAATCGCGGTGTTGGGTTCAGTCTTTCTTTTATTCATCTTAATACTAGTATTCTTTCCAAGGAGGGGTCAAATGATTTCAAGAGAGACTAGTGGAGCTTTAGCTTTAACCATGGCCCTGATAATTTTGATTTCTGGACTGTGGTGCATCTTTCTTTCCCCAATGGTCACATACACTGAGTACAGAGACAGCATCTATCGTGAAATATCCGTCGAGGGACAGTCAAGTTGGAGTTACGTATTCGATGCTCTTGAGGGGGACACAATGGATGGGTCAGTAAGTTCTATCGTGATTTTCGAGGATCAATATTTCGCTCTCGTTAACCAAACTTCTCCCACCTTCAGCCTCTTCATCTACGATCCCGATGGCGAAGTAGTCTGGTCCCAGATCAACGTAACCTACTCCTATTTCACCGTCAAAGCATTAGAGACCGGAATTTACGAAATAGAAGTATATAATCCAAATGTGGAGACCATCCACGGTTACGTTTCTTTATATATTCAAGGAAAGGTGACTTTGCGTCCCCTTGAGCCCTTGGGACAGTGGCTGTCCTTGATATCGCTACCGATATTCGGCTTCGGCTTCTGGGCCACCGGAATCTATTCCACCCTAAGAAAGAAAGGATGAGTTAGATTTGCCAGACTCATGACCATAATTTCCTTCCAACTTGGAGGTAACTCATAAGGACAAGAATCAATCTTGCTGATAAATTGTATTTAAATCGATTGAACTGGTAAACCCAATGTCTATACCCCCCTCCCCCCTAGGTACCGGGGCTATATATATATAGAATTTTTTTCTCGATTGCATTGTTAGTGGATACTGTGTTTTGGTGATATATGTTGGAGGGTTTTAAGATCAGGGATATTACTGGTATCGGGGAGACCACTGAAGCTAAGCTAATGGAGAACGGCTTCACAAGCGTGGAGTCCATAGCAGTCACTCCGGTTGGGGAGCTTGCTGAGAAAACTGGGATGGGCGAGGAGAAGGCTAAGGATATTTCGAGGAAGGCGAGGGAGTTACTGGGTCTCAGCTTCATGACCGCTATGGAGCTGTACGAGAGGAGGAAGAATTCAAAAAGGCTGACAACCGGGAGCAGTAGTCTTAACGATTTGCTAGCTGGTGGGATCGAGACCCAAACCATCGTCGAGCTCATAGGCGAGTTCGGTGCTGGAAAGAGTCAGATATGTATGCAGCTCTGCGTGACTGAGCAGCTTCCTCCGGAAGAGGGCGGTCTTGGGGGGAAGGTTCTCTTCATAGATACCGAGGGGACGTTTTATCCGCGCAGGGTTTACGACATCGCCAAGGCCAGAGGCTTAGATCCCGACGGGGTGCTTAAGGGCATCATTTACGCTAGATGCTACAACAGCGACCACCAGATACTTCTCGTAGACAAGGCTCCCAAAATTGTTGAGGACGATAACATCAAGCTCATAGTTGTTGACAGCTTAATCAGCCACTTCAGGAGCGAATACATAGGGAGAGAGACCCTGGCGGAGAGGCAGCAGAAGCTGAATAACCACATCCACAAGTTACTGAGGATTGCCGAGATATACAACTGTGCTGTTGTGATTACGAATCAGATTCAGTCGAACCCAGCTGCTTTCTTCGGAGACCCGAATAGACCCGCTGGGGGGAATGTTTTAGCCCACGCTTCAACCCACCGAATATACATAAGGAAGAGTAGGGGTAATGTTCGGATAGCGAGGGTAATCGACAGCCCGTGCCTGCCCGAGAACGCCACGACTTTCCAGATAACGGGAAACGGGGTTGAGGATGCGGAGGAGTGAGGGACAGGTGAGGAAGAGCAGAAAGAGGGCTGTCAAGGGATCGTTGAACGGTGGAGGCTTTGAGTGTTGTATGAATCCGTGGAACGGTGAGTGTAGGAACACAGACATTCAGATCTATATCTTCTACAGGAACAGAAAGAGGCCAATCGGCAGGTCTTGCTGGGAGGAGATCGCTAAAGGAGACTATTCTTGGAATTCCTTGGGCAAAAGAGAGTAAAGGGACTAGATACTATATGGAGAGGGATGATGTTTTCCCGGCTACAATCGCTCAAGCGTGTGAAGTTATACTAAATCCATTTTTATTTAATATGCCAGATTATGCAGTAAACTCCTCATCGCAAGTCTGTTCAATACACGTTTAGAAAGTGATAGCCCGGAAGTAAAAAAGATCCAGTGGACTAGCGCATGAATTCTGTCCTCAAATCTGCTATTCCGTCCTTAAGATGGGCTGTGGCTTTCCTAACTTTTTCTCTGTCGTCTGACTGAAATGCAGTTGCTAACTCGTCAACGGATTCTTCAAGGGATCTGAGCGCTTTGTCTATTCTGCCACCGTATTTTATATGTGAGTATAGATCGCTAAAGTCTCTTCTGGCAGCGTCAAAAGCGTCTTCAAACTCGGAGCCAAACTCCTTATCTCTGGCAAGGCGCACGTTTTCTTTGATCTTGTCTTCGACCATCAACATACGGTTCTTCACAATCCTCATCGACCTCGAGCCTGAAATCCAACAGACCGCTCCCAGAGAAACGTAGAAAAAGCAGGGAATGAGCGCTCTTATATCAACGCCAGAGAAACCGCTTGGAGGAATCATGAACAACATTGGAGGAAACAACGCAAGACCAACAATGAACAGGATGAGACCGAAAAAAAGACCGAGCGTCGCTAAGAGTATGCCAACAAACACGAACACGCCGGATAAGACACCAAGTATAATCAGAATCCTTCCAAGCTTCATTCTGTTCAATCTGTTTCTCCTATATGTGAGTGCGGATCTATCATCTAATAAGGTTAACGTGAACCTTTCTGGTTTCAGAAAACAGCTGCTTAATCATGTTACCGATGCCCGCAACTCTGATGTCTATGGTCTCAGAACTTAACGGCTGGTCAAAACATTTTCTTTCCAAAGGTCAGCTCGTTGATGCCTCTTCTCTCATTTGTTCTATGCGTTTGGCTATTTCTTCGTATGGCGATTTTCCTGGAATGATACCCCAGATCGTCCACATGGATGTCAAGATGAAGGAGCAAACTTTCTCACCAGAATCGGTGACGTAGCGTACCCTCAAATATCCGGTTCCCCATACTCGGTCAGCTCTTACTTCGCTGATCTGCTTGAGCGGAACCTCGACACTACCCTCATTCTTTAACCCATCCTCTATTTTGCCAGAGTAATCTTCTGGTTTAGCCCTGAGGAATTTACCTCCCAGATATTTTACGTAAATAAGCCTCCTGTTTGTTAGGATCAGTTGGCCCTTCGCAGCTTGGCCCATGCCTGGCTTCTCCTTCTCGTAGAAGCCCACCTCGGCTTTTCCAACCACATTCTCAGACAGAATCTTCCACCTCTCCCTCCACCAATCAACACTTACAGTAGCCAGTATTCTAAGTATGGTTAGAAGCCTAAAAGCTTATGGTCGGTGAAATAATGAACATTAACGTTAATTCCCTCTAGTGAGGTCATCACCCGCAAACTCCCCTTTTGTGCGGTTTATATCGAGTGATTTGTAAATTTTATCTTAGTTGATGTTTCAACATTTAATATCATGTCGCACACTATGATGTCAAAAGGAATCATTGTTCTCAGCCTAATCGTTCTCTTCTCTTCAAGCCTAATCGTTGGTCGAGCTGAAGCTGTCGCAGATTTCAATCCAGACATCTCAAACGAAGTTCAGCCATTTCATTTTGATGCCAACGTGTTCCGAGTTAGGTATGTCATTCCGTTGAACCTGTCTTCCAACACAGAGATTACGGTAGATGTCGCGGTGCCTGGAAACGACTCGTTCCAGAGAGCATGGAACATCACTTCTAACCCTGAACCCGACCATATTTTTGCAGACTCACTCGGCAATAAGCGCTACCGGTACATGATATCGACATATCAACCAAGCTTCATCAACATCACATTAACCTATGATATCATGGTTCTTTTCAGCTCACTCATCTTCAGTCCCAATGATGTGGGCTCACTCAACGAGGTTCCACCAGAAATAGTGCAAAGCTATACGAAGACTGAGCCTTACATCGAGTCGGACAATCCAGAGATCGTTGGCAAGGCCACGTCTCTGATTCAGGGCCTTACGAATGTTTACGACAGATTCTCCTCACTTTTCAATTTTGTTTCCGACGACACACTCTTCCCGTACAACTTTTCTGTCTCAGAGATCGTGGGTAGCAGTTCTGAGCACGTGAGGGGGGCCCTCTGGTGCTTGAGGAATCATCAAGGGGTCTGCTGGGATTTCGCCTGCCTCCTAGTGGCCCTCCTCCGCTCGATAGGTATTCCAGCGAAAGTGTGTTCCGGCGTGACGTTGAGTGACAGTCCTGGACTCCACGCTTGGACCGAGGTCTATCTTCCCCGGATAGGGTGGGTGCCTTGCGACCCGACATGGGATATTCCAGACGGAAACATCCATGTGAAACACCCAACATACGACGGTGACACACGTTGGAACTACACCCTCCGAAGGGGACATGTGTACGCTTTCCCGTACGAGTCAAGCTACATTCATGATCAGGTTTTTGCCCAGATTTTGACGAAACCTAGGATAGAGGACTCAATAAATGTCTTGGATGCAAACCGCCTAAATCTGACGCGAAGAATCTCTTTCGACGACCAAGAATTCAGCTCCTACATCATAGTTAGCCGAGATAGAGGAGTAAACTATTCTCTCTCACACACTTGTTTGATAACCTCGGTGGGCCCAGATCTCCTCGGAGTCTCCACATTCGAGTACTGGTCGTGGTTTAGGTATGAGCCTGAAGAAATGAAGGTTAAAGTTTATGCGCCACTTGCCTTCATCGTTGACAAATCATTCAGGGTTTTGCCTTCTCTAAGCTCTGTTACTTTTGTGAACGATTTTAAGACGCTCTATAGTTTCTTTATAGTTCAACCAATCGCATGGATCTCCTTCCTCGTCTTTCTGATAATTATTACAATTCTTCCATCGAGTGTAAGAAAATCGCGCACGATGAAGAGCTTATAGAGAGATTCAACAAGCCAACTAGTCTTTTGAAGGCACAAAGGGTTAGAGTGTCCGCGGCGACAGAGTGAAGCCCAGCGTCTCACATCTGTAAAAGTGCAAAAGAAATCACAAAAAAGAAGGGGTGAAGGAAATTTCATCAGTAGAGTTCAGAAGCGAGAGCGGCTCCCTTGACAAGACCGTCAAGCTTAAGCTTCGTTACTATGTAGCCCACGTTTCTATACCCGGCAAACGTTCCGAACCCGCAGTCGGATGTACCGAGGAGTTTTTCCGGCTCCATTATACCCTCATCAACGAACCTGCACAGTGATTGCTGGACGTTTTCCGGCGTCTCAACTATCGGTGTCTACAATCTATAACACCTGCGGCAAGACTCTTCTCATCTGGCAACGGATACTCCTTAAACGCCGTCCATTCTGCCCTATGCCTCGGATTCGCCATCTCCAGCACATAGGTCCCACCCTCGCCCCATAAATCTGAGGCAAAATTTCTTGCCGAAAAATATTCCAAAAAGAATATATGGGCGCCTACACCAAACCTAAACCATGCTCCCAGAAATAAAAGAATTAAAAAAGAGAAGAAAAAGCCTAGACCTGACCCAAAAGAAACTGGCAACAATAGCGGGAGTCAGCCAATCCCTCATCGCGAAGATAGAATCGGGAAACCTAAACCCATCCTACAACGTCGCCAAAAGACTCTTTGAAACAATGGAAAGCCTAGAGAGGGGAACCGAGATAACAGCAAAGGAATTCTTATCACCAAAAGTCGTGTACGTGGACAAAGACGACCAAGTGAGCAGAGCCATGAAGCTGATGGAGGAAAACGGATACTCTCAGCTCCCGGTTTTTAGCGGAAACCAGACCATAGGGAGCGTGAGCGACAGGACGATTCTCAATCTAATTATGAAGGGAGAAGATCTATCCAAAATATTGAAGCAACCCGTGGAACTCGTGATGGAGGAGGCTTTCCCAAGGATAAGCGAAAACGCGTCACTAACCGTTATATCAGCTCTGCTGAGGCACAGCCAAGCTGTGTTGGTCACAAGGAAGGACAGATGTATCGGCATAATAACGAAGACCGATTTGTTCAAAGTGGCTCGCAGGTGATTGAACAATCACCCAAATCAAGCACAAAGGTATGGGCAAACATTATTCGTAGCTTGGCTCAGGACCAATATGTTAATATCTCGCAACATCCCTGATCCTAGAGTTTCTTAGAAACATATGGACCATCGTAGTCATAGCCCAAACCCACATAGTAACGCTTGGTTCCAAGCGCACTTGTAACCAAAATCTTTCTGCGGTCAAACTCCTCCAACGTTATTCTCTCGGCCTCCCTGAGGAGCATCCTGCCATAACCCTTGTGCTGCCAAGCCTCATCAAAATGCTCCCCAACCGGGACGACTGGACCAAAAACCCTGAGCTCTCTAACGATGGAGGATTTTTCAAGCCCGATTTCAGGTCTATGCGCCTTCTCCGAGGGTATTCTCAGCCTTATATAGGCGATAAGGATGTCATTCACGGGATCTTCAACGGAAATGAAGAGTTCAACCCCCCCTGAAGCATCGTAAACACGCCTAAAAACCCGAATGTTCTTCGTCTCAGGGTTTATTCCATCCTTCAGTAATCGATGGCCAACCTCCCTACACCTTATACAACGACAGGATAACCCCTCGTCCCTCAGTCTCCTCAAAACTATTTGCCGAAGGTTGCTCTTCTTAACTCCAGCAACTATCAAACCAGCTGGAATATCCCTTTGGACCCTCATAACCCTGACCCAAGGCGGAACAATCTTAGCAACCTTAACGAGGAGGTCAGCCGCCTCCTCCGTAGTGTAAGGCTCGTACTCCCCTCTCAGCCACCAGTCGTAAACCTTCGTCCCACGTATTACCAATGTCGGATAGATCTTCAACATATCAGGCCTAAACAATGGATCATTGAAAATCCTCCTGAATCCTTCCAAATCCCTCTCAAAGTCTGAACCAGGCAACTTCGGCATCATGTGATAACAAACCTTCAACCCAGAATCTTTGAGTATCCTCGTAGCCTCGACGACATCCTCGACGCTGTGGCCCCGATCAACCAGCTCATACAAGTCATCGTATACATTCTGAACCCCCAACTCAACCCGCGTAACACCCATCGACAGCATGTGGTCAACTTCTCTCTCCCCAGCCCAGTCCGGCCTAGTTTCAACGGTGATCCCCACGTTCCTCAATCTACTCGTCTCCGCATTTCGCTTCGCCTCATCGATGGAACTCGACTTCAACCCCGTTATCGCGTCCAAGCATCCTTTTATGAATCTCTCCTGATAATCCCGAGAGGTCGCCGGGAATGTTCCTCCCATAACTATCAACTCCACCTTGTCGACCTTGTGCCCAATGGCTTCCAGCTGCTCGATGCGCTTTCTGACCTGAAGGTAAGGATCATACCCATTCTGTTTCCCCCTCATAGCCGCTGGCTCATAACCGGTGTAAGACTGCGGTACCCCCATTGAGGGGCCTCCCGGACAGTAAGCGCACGGATAAGGCTTTGGACATGGGGCTGGCTTCGTCATGACAGCGACAACAGTGACACCGCTGATCGTCCTAACTTTCTTTCTCCTAAGAACGGGAAGAAGCCTCTCACTTTTACCAATCTCTAAACACCCAATTATCTCACTGTTTCCCGGCATGCTACCCCCGTACTCTCGACACACCTCGAGCTTTATCCTGTTTAAGTCCTCCTTACTTGGGCTCGAAACACTCTCTAGTCGTCGAATGATCTCCCTGCAAACGCCTTCCCGCATAGCCTTCTCTACCGAAGATAAACTTCTAAAACACTAAAATAACTTTTAGTGAGGAAACTGGCGGAAAAACACAGTAAAAATCTACTAATGGTTAAGCGAGGTTGGGGTCTCAAGACATCAAAAATATATCCTAGCTGAAATCACCGGCTTCTGCGTCTAGATCTAGACCAGTACTGCCCAATTTGGGTTCCAAAAACAACTCTTTTCCTGTAATTCCTATGGTTTCTAGACTTAGGACTAGATCCCTTTCTATTGGTTGATGGGATCTTGGGAGTCTGGCTCCTAACCTTCCCAGCCTTCGTGAGCGATCCATGAGTTGGCATTTTTTCTCACACCCTATATCCCATATAATCAATATGATCCTTAATAAAGATTCTTCGATAATATTTAGGCTATTACGCTCAGCGCTGTGAGCAATGACAACGTAGTGATGCTGTCTGCAAAAGAAGTTGTTATTGGGATCACAAAGTGACACGGATCCAAACCGTGTTTGTAAGTGAGTATGGCAGACGCATAGCCCACCAAGATCACAATAGAGACTGCTATGGCGTTTGTCATCAAGATTTTTGCCATAAATCCTGGGAGGCTGTTCAAGGTGATTATTCCAAAGAAGAATGGCACGCTGGAGTAGACGGCAAACAATATTAATGAGGCTGACCAGGCTCCGGCTATCTCTTTCAAATGGAATCTAATTGAAGATAGAGAGGGCTCGGCTATTCCCAGAGCGAGTTTTGTGGTGGTCATTGAGCCGGCAACGGATCCCACATCTCCTACAGTGTCAATAAGTGCAGGATACAACATATAGACCTCGGCTCTGCGACCCACAATGTCACTGATTTTGCCTAGACCGAAGCCAGTTACGTTTACTACAGCCGTGACAATCATGAGGGTTAGGACGAATTCTCGTATCGTTCTAGAAAACTCCTCCTCCCTAAATCTCCTGATGGTACTATAGATTGTGAATAGAATGAACGCGGCATCGAAAAGCCATATCAGCCAAGTGCCCAGAGGTGCCCACAGGAAGAAAGTGTTCAGCACGAGGATATAACTTGATGTTACAATAACATCAGAGGTGGTGGACACTATTGGGTACAGCATTATGTCGGGGTCCAAACCGTGCTTGAACGACAGTATTGAGACTCCTATGCTGATGGGTGAGGCGACCAGCATTAATAGGAACATGGCTGCCGCGGTTACTGACAATATGGCGCCGGTTGTGGTCACTGAAGATCCCCATGAGAACGTTCCAACCAGCGATGTTGACGTTCCTATCATGAGGCTTGCTCCAACAGTCAGGGTAGCGATAACATAGTAAAGGAGATAAAAGCTCTTGGTGTTGTTTCTGAACTGGGGTTTGATGGATCCAACGTGAAGGCCTGTGCTAAGGCGGGCGCTGAACAAGCCCTCTATAACTCCTCTTACGCTGATTATTCCTGGCAATATGACGATTGCCCACGGAGCAAGGGAGAAAACATCAATGTTTATGGCGATAAAGGTTCCAGCGACTATTCCCATCAAGTTGAAGGCCATAGCCAGCAGCGATTGGGTGAAGCTCTGGACCAGGCCTGTTGCCATGACTGAGGCGTTGTGGCCGCTTCCTTCCAAACTTCACACCACGCTCCTGATCCATGAATCACCTGAAACCATTCCTATCGAGTATAAGAAATGTCTTGTCTTAATCCCTGTGTATAACATGTCTTATAGGAATTTCGGTGTTAAGACGTAACAGCGACTTGACTTTGTTGTACTTTGCTTTCCTCTGCACTGAAAATAACTAAGTCAAGTCTCCTGTCATTATGTAGACGGTTTTTGACTTCACTTCACCCGCTTTTTCAGTGCATGATGCAGTGTAGCAGCTGTGTCACTGTATATAACAAAAAAAGTTTCGCCTAAGATGATCCGGAAGCCAGTTTTCTCAAGTCTTCTTCTCCCTCTGCATAGCCAGAGGAGATCAGGAAATCTCCTGATCTTATGACTGTTTCAGGTCGCGGTCGTATCCACCATGTTCCTCTTCTAATGGCCAGAGTACGCATTCCTGTCTCTTGGTAAATCTTCGCCTCCTTGAGCTTTTTCCCTACCAACTTGGATCCTTTTGAAACCTCAACCCTGACAACTGTTTCTTCGGCCTCATCAATCACAAGCTTTAGAACGTGATGCGGTTCCAGACCATGAAGCACGACCTCCGCAATCTCTGAAGCTGCGTCGGCTATCTTGCCTGTGATCATCCCCAGACGTAGGAGGCCGAGAAAATCGTTGGCTTCATCAGGTTTGAAACCACTGGACAGGACCAGGCGCTCAAATTCCATGTGGAGTTCATCAAAATACTTCCCGGATCTCTGGACCTCCTCAGCCAGTTCTTGGCTGTTAAGCAGAAGCGAGGAATAGGCGAGATCTGTCATGAGCTCAGAGGTGTCCTTCAAACTAGTCAAGAGGCGTGTAATCTTACCGAATAGCTGTCTGGCTGTTGGTTTGGTGTTACAGCTATCACTCAAATCCCTGCGTCGTACCTCCGGTAAGCTCATTCAAAATCTTTGCTCCTCTAGGTGCCCCCCTGGCAAAAAGGATGTCGTCTTCAGCTAACCTCTCATTTTCGCTAGGATCAATTATCCATTCCTTGCCTCGCCTTATCGCGATTATGTCCATTCCTATTCTCGGGGCGAGATCCAGCTCTCCTATTGTCTTGCCCAGAATTGGCGAGGTTCTTCCTACCTTCGTTCGCACTAGTCTCTCCCTTGCGGCTTTAAAGGCGTCTCTGACGACAGGATGTAGGCCTATACCTTGAGCTAGGAGGCGTGCTATGTCGCCAGCCGCCTCGGCAATCATATCCGTGGCGTCAGCGACCTTGAGTATTCCGACAAGGTCCTCAGCATCGTCAGGGTCTTTGGCGGCGATCATCAGGTTCATCTCTAGGATATACCCAAGGGTATCTATCCGATTCTCGAGGTCCCAGACCTCTTGGCAGAGTTCATAGTTGTTGAAAAGCATGGCTGAATAGGCTAGGTCAATCATCAACCCTGAATCATCTTTCATTTCGACAAGGGCTTCTCGGACGGAAACAGGCTTGTACTTGATTCTTTCGAGCTTTGACAATTTGCGGCTCCTGCTTCAGATGAATGTCCTGTGCTATCAGTAAGAATGCTCTCTGTAATAAACGTTATTCATCTCTACATACATGAACTTATATTAACTCGAGGTTAGTTTTTGAATTAGGCGGAGAAACGTTGAAAGCTTCCATCGCCGAGTGCATTATGGGGATTTTTTGCTTCGACGAGGACAACGAGCTGATTAGAAGTGTACCTTTTCCAAAGAACGTAGAGAAAATAGCTGAGAGGATTGAGAAGTCTCAGGGAGGAGAAATTATAGAAGAGATGGAGAACCTGATTTCAGACCTTAAAGCCCGCGGGTACGAGACCTTTATCTTCGAGAGCAAGAGATTGGCGAAGAATGTGCACGATAAGCTGAATGTCAATGTTGAGGTTGAGAAACCAACCCCTTCGGCCGAGAAACTGCGTCGAAACCTTGAGATGATGGTTGTTGAAGCCGGGTACGCAGAGAATTACGACGAAGTCAGGAGGCTTATGCACGAGGTATCCCTGCTTCTGGCAAAGAGAAGGGTCACGTCGACCATCGGTGAGAAAGACCTCCTAGTAATTCAGGCTGTGTCAGCCCTAGATGAAGTAGACAAAATTTTTAACAACCTTTCGAGCAGGGTAAGGGAGTGGTACGGCCTCCACTTTCCAGAACTCGATAGGCTCATCGAAAAAAATGAAACCTATCTAAAGCTGGTTGCTGGCTTGGGTGCGAGAGATAACTTTACCGCAGAAAGAATTGAGAGTGAGGATGTGCCACTGTACGAGGTGGAGAAGGTGGCTGAAGCTGCCAAATCATCGATGGGGATCGGTATCAGTGAAGCGGATCTTTCCGAGATACGCGCGCTGTCTAAAAAAGCCTTAAGCCTGTATGATTCCAGAAGAGGGATCAAACGATACATCGAAGAGATGATGGATGAAATTGCCCCCAACATTAAGGCTCTCGTAGGCTCAACTCTCGGAGCCCGCTTGATTGCAGCGACTGGAGGACTCAGAAACCTCGCAAAGAAGCCCTCAAGCACCATACAGATTCTGGGTGCTGAAAAAGCCCTCTTCCGATCTATCAGAACAAAGGCCAAGCCTCCAAAACATGGGATGATATTCCAGCACCCCGAAGTCCACGGCTCCCCGCGTAGAAAAAGGGGAAAAGTCGCCAGGCTTCTAGCTGGGAAACTGGCCATAGCAGCCAGACTGGACGCCTACTCCGGAAAAAACATTGGTGACGAGTTAAGAGCAGACTTCAACAGAAGGATCGAAAGGATCAAAGAAGCACAAACTCCTCACAGGGGTGAGAGGGGTAAACCCAAGGAGGGCAAAACTTTTGTCTCTGAAAGTTGAGCCGGACGAGAAATTTCATGAAGTCTACTGGATAACGTTGGAAGGGGAGAGGCGCCTCGCGACAAGAAACCTGACTCCAGGGAGAACCGTATATGGGGAGCACCTCGTCAGGTTTGGCGGTGTCGAATACCGATTATGGAACCCATTCAGAAGCAAGCTGGCGGCGGCTGTTCTGAATGGCCTCAGGAACATGCCGATACATGAGGGGGACAAGATCCTATATTTGGGCGCCGCGACCGGAACAACACCCAGTCATGTCTCAGACATTGTTGGAGCTGAAGGAAGCGTCTACTGTGTTGAGTTTGCGCCGCGTGTTTTCAGAGAGCTGATCGTAAACGTCTGCAAATACAGAGAGAACATGTTTCCAATTCTCGCGGATGCGAGAAACCCAGAGTTATACAGTATGCTCGTCGGATCGGTCAGCGTCGTATACTGCGATGTAGCCCAGCCAGAACAGGCGTCCATCCTGGCGGAGAACGCTAACATGTATCTTGAGGAAGAAGGCTGGGCGCTCCTAGCCGTAAAGGCGAGAAGCATAGACGCGGCAAAATCACTAAGAAGAATCTACAGAATGGAAAAGGAGACGTTGGAAAAGCACGGGTTCACCGTGGAGGAAGAGGTTAAGCTGGAGCCATATGATAAGGCGCACGAGCTGATCGTTTCAAGACGCATGAAGTGAAAACATATATCAGACGCCAGACAAAAAACAATTATAGGCGAGACCATGCAGGAAAGGGAAGCAATTCTCCAACGAGTAGAAGAAGCTTTGCGCACGGCAGCCTTTATAACATCGGAGAGGAGCGATATAAAGCCAAGCTGCTTTGATTTGGCAGCGAGGAAGGGAAGAGAAAGACTGATAGTGAAGGTCTCACCGAGCATTACGAGCGTTAAAAAGAATCATATGGCAGAGCTGAAAATCATAGGGCAGAACCTGCAGGCAACACCGTTGATAATAGGCTGCAGGGCGGAGAGGGATAGGCTGATGGAAGACGCCGTGTACATAAGACATGGATTGCAGGTTATAACGACAGAAACGCTGAAGAATGTGGTACTGCACAAGCAGTACCCTATAATTGAAGTAAAGCAGGGAGGGGCCTACATCAGACTGGATGGAGAAGCCATCAGAAAGAAAAGAAAGGAGACGGGTCTGTCTCTGAGGAAAACAGCGTCGATGATAGGTTTATCGAGGAGAACGATCTACGCCTACGAAAAGGGGATGGCAAAAGCCACGGTCCAGGCGGCCCTGAAGCTTGAAAAGGCACTGGGCATCCCGGCGGCGATCCAAATAAATCCTCTGATAAAGAGATGGGAAAAGAGGCAACTCTCGAGTGAGGTGGAGAAGACGGAGAATGGGCTCCTAAACACGGTGTTGGCGAAGTTCTTGGGGCTCGGGCTTCAAGCTGTCGCAACTAATTGCGCTCCTTTTAACTTCATCGCCTCAGATGGTAGAAAAACTCGAATAATTGGTGGAGTTGTGGAGAGGTTGGAGGATCTTTCCAGAAGGAGGGTGAAGATCACAGGCAGCATAGCGGAGACACTGAAGTGTCATACTCTGTTTATTACGGTGGGGGATCAGGAGATGACTGAGACTATCGCAACTATTTCATGTCGTGAGTTTCTAAACATCGATGAGCCGGAGGGGTTGGCTCTCTGAGGTGGGTTTTACACCAACCCACATATATGTTTATTCCATTTTCTCCGTCTGTTTATGCCTTCTTCAGTGTTTCGTTGTGGAGTGCCAAAGCCGGTCCTGCCTGTATTCGTCCATGATCCGCCTGGCAGTTGCCCAAGAGGCTCTGACAAACCAAGGGTAAGAGGAATGTCTTCTGACCCAGCTTCTCAGAAACCTGATAGTTTTAGGGTCACCGCTGTATCCGCTGCCGAGGCGCCCGAATTTCTCTGATAGGCGCGAAACAATTGCGTCCCTCCTGACCTTGGCTAGGATTGAGGCGGCGGAAACAACAGGATACTTGTCGTCAGCCATGTGCTCAGAAACGACATCAGCATCAAATGAGAGGTGCTCCTGGATCTGTTTTCCAAAGCGCTCGGCAGATACATCGGACGCGTCAACGTAAGCTACGTCAGGCCTCAGGTCCTCAATGACCACGGCCATCGCTCTGGCCTCCAAGAAATTCAGCTTATGCAACCGCCTCTGAGATAAAACATACCTGTCTATCTCAGCGGGCTCCAACTCAGCGTAAGAACATCTAACTGCAACTTCTTTGATCTTTGGCGCCAAATCTTCCCTCCGCCTAGGGGAAAGTTTCTTGGAATCCCTGACCCCCAACTCCTCCAGAATCTTGGCTCCATCCTCATCGACCGATACTCCGGCGACGATCAGAGGGCCGATGACTGGACCCGTGGGGGAGTTAAGGCACCCTTAGCTCTCTCCCCGCGTCGTCGACCCCGCAGATTAGCCTACTGAACCTCAACACCTCCGACAAGCAAGCGGTAAGCATCGCTTGAAGTTTTAAAATATCACCTACAATATATCTTTTGAATAGTGTTGAATGTCTTTGTCACCGGAAGACCAGGCGTGGGAAAAACAACAGTCATCAAGAGAACCGTAGAAGAGTTAGACAATATGGGTTACACATGTGGCGGTGTCTTCACACCTGAGATTCGGATTAGAGGAGTCCGCGTTGGATTTGAGTTAGTCGATCTGGCCACGAACAGCAGAGGAGTATTGTCGCATGTTGACAACCCGGTTGGGCCGAGGGTAGGTCGCTACAAAGTGAACCTGAACGACATACGTACGGTCGGAGTAAACGCCATCGAAGAAGCGATCAAGAACGCGGACTACATCGTGATCGACGAGGTGGGGCCGATGGAGCTCCTCAGCAGAGACTTTCGTGAGGCTGTTCTTTCAGCGATAAAGAGTCAGAAGCCTGTTCTAGGAGTCTTACACTGGAAAATGCAAGCCCCACTCGTAAGAGTAATCAATAGCAGAAGTGATGTGATGGTTTACGAGGTGACCCCTCAAAACCGTCAATCACTTTACAGGACTCTGGTGGAAAAGGTTGTAGAGTCAATCAAGAGGGCTTAACCTATGAGCCTCCCATTCCCAACAGAGACCATAGAGGAGGGGTCTGTAAGCGTTCTCATTCCACGCATAAAAAAGATGCCCGCATATACCCCGAGTAAGCTACCAGTGTTTTATAATCCAAAAATGGAGTTAAACAGAGACATCGCTGTTGTCGCTTTAAGGGCCTACCAAAGAATCATCGGTCACGAGCTATCAGTCTGTGAACCCATGGCGGGCTGTGGTGT
>Ga0172365_10001749_pt1 | contig 15697 bp, 9 predicted proteins | sample LakKivSesite48cm_FD_114535 | JGI IMG/M metagenome (GOLD analysis project Ga0172365, IMG submission 114535) | Sediment microbial communities from Lake Kivu, Rwanda - Sediment site 48cm | ecosystem: Environmental > Aquatic > Freshwater > Lake > Sediment | place: Rwanda: Western Province, Lake Kivu... | reverse complement strand
TTCCACGATCGCCGGGATGTATTGCTTGGCCCAGTTTATGGTCAGGGGCCTTCCGTTCATCATCACCATGACCACAGGCTTGCCTGTTTCTTTCAATGCTTCGAGCAGCTCCTGCTGTTTGCCCGGCAGGTCAAGATTCCCTCTCGAACGTGCCTCACCGCTCATAAAAGCACTTTCTCCCACGACAGCGATCACGACATCTGCAGCGCGTGCTGCCCTGACAGCCGGGGCAAAGCCCGCTACAGATTCATCAAATATGTCACAGCCTTTCTCATAGGTGATACGTGTATTCTTTCCCACAGCATTCTTTATCCCCTCGAGAAGGCTTACCACATCTTTGGGATCTCCTTTGGCGCGCCAGTTCCCCAGCGGGGCATCATGATCGTCAGCCAGCGGGCCGATAACGGCAATGGATTTCAGGTTTTTTGAAAGGGGCAGCAGCCCTTTTTCATTCTTCAGAAGAACGATAGACCGCCTGGCAATTTCGCGGGCATGCCTGATATGGTCAGGCTGAAGGATCAGTGTTTTCTCCCTTATCGTATCACAGTACCTGTAAGGATCATCAAACAGTCCAAGCCTGAACTTAATGCGTAATATCCTGCGGACAGCATCATCAATAAGCTTCTCACTCACCTTTCCTTCTCTGACCAGTCGCTCAAGATTATTAATATAACAGGATGAGATCATCTCCATATCACAACCTGCGAGTGCTGCCAGTCTTGCTGCCTCGGAGGAGTCAGCCGCATAGCCATGCTTTATCATCTCCCATACCGAAGCCCAGTCGGAAACGACGAAGCCGTCAAACCCCCATTCGCCTTTTAAAATATCCCTCACCAGGAATTTATTACCGGTTGCCGGCACACCATTCATCTCATTGAATGAGTTCATGAAGGTGCCTGCTCCTGCTTTTTCTGCAGCTTCAAACGGAGGCAGGTACACCTCCCTCAGGCGCCGTTCCGACATGTCCACGGTATTATAATCCCTTCCTGCCTCTGCTGCACCATATCCAACATAATGTTTTACGCAGGCAACCATCGTGTTGGGTAATAAAAGGTCATCACCCTGGAAACCTTTCACCCTGGCAGCTGCAATAAGAGAACCCAGGTATGGATCCTCCCCTGCCCCTTCCATGATACGTCCCCAGCGCGGGTCACGGGCAATATCCACCATCGGGGCGAAGGTCCAGTTAATACCTTCCGCAGTGGCTTCCACAGCGGCAATTTCAGCCGACTTTTTCATCATGTCCAGGTCCCAGCTGCAGGCTTCAGCCAGGGGGATGGGGAATTCTGTCCTGTAACCGTGGATCACATCCAGTCCAAAAATAAGGGGAATGTGCAGGCGTGTCTCATTCACGGCAATTTCCTGCGCCCGCCTGGTCCTTTCAGCTCCGGAAAGGTTCAGCAGGGATCCTACTTTCCCAGCCTTAATATCATCCATATCAGATGGCTGATTGACAAGAGGTCCGGTGGGTGCGCCGAAAGCATTGTACTGGTTCATTTGTCCAATTTTTTCACCCAGCGTCATCAGTGCCAGGACAGAATCCACCTTTCTTTCAATACGTGCATCTTTGCCTGACAAACCGGAGTGATCCTTTGGCTTCTGACAGGAGAAAACCAGCAGGCTGGTTATCATTGCAGATAAAAGAACTGTTTTTTTCATTTTAGTAGCTGTTATGGTTTTTTTTAAATTAATTTGTACCAGGATGTTTCAATCTGCCAAAATTAACTTTTCAAATATAAAAACAACAGGCTGAGAGGCATTTTCTTAACTAAAAATCATTCCACATGAAATTCGGATATTTTGATGATGACAACAGGGAATATGTTATTACGACTCCTGAGACACCTTATCCCTGGATAAATTACCTTGGTTCAGAGGATTTCTTTTCCATCATCTCCAACACTGCCGGGGGTTATTGTTTTGTCAGGGATGCCCGCCTGAGGAGGATCACACGTTACCGTTACAACAACGTCCCCCTGGATTCAGGTGGCAGGTATTTCTATATCAGGGATGGTGAGAGTATATGGTCACCGGGATGGAAACCGGTAAAAGCGCCCCTCGACAGTTACCGCTGCAGGCATGGCCTTGGTTATACAAGAATTACAAGTGAAAAGGACGGGCTGGAAGCAGACATCACATTCTTTGTCCCTCCCGGGTTCAGGGGTGAGGTTCAACGTGTCAGGCTGACAAACAGGTCAGGAGCTGTTAAGCATGTCAGTCTTTTTTCTTTTGTCGAATGGTGCCTGTGGAATGCCCTGGATGATATGTCAAATTTCCAGAGAAATTTCTCTACCGGTGAGCTTGAAGTTGAAAACCCGGTGATCTTCCATAAGACTGAATACCGTGAAAGGCGCAATCACTATGCTTTTTACTCTGTCAACAGACCGGTGGATGGTTTTGAGACCAGCAGGGATGCATTTCTTGGGATGTATAATGGCTTTGATATGCCAGAGGCAGTAAAGAAGGGTAAGTTAACCAGCACCATCGCTCACGGCTGGTCCCCCGTCGGATGCCATCAGATAGATCTTAACTTAAAGCCAGGGGCACAGGAAGAGCTGATCTTCATCCTGGGCTATGTCGAAAACAAGGATGAGGAAAAATGGGAACGCCCGGGGATCATCAACAAATCCAAAGCCCGCGAGATGATCGCTGCCTTTGCTGAACCGACCAGGGTTGAAGAGGCTTTAGCTGCCCTGAAAACCCACTGGAACGACCTTTTGTCCAACTTCCAGGTTAATACCGGCGAACCGCGACTGGACCGGCTTGTCAACATATGGAACCAGTACCAGTGCACGGTCACATACCATATGTCACGGAGTGCTTCCTATTTTGAATCGGGCATCGGCCGCGGCATAGGCTTCAGGGATTCAAACCAGGACCTGGCCGGTTATGTGCATATGATGCCGCAGCGCGCCAGGCAGCGTATCCTCGACCTGGCAGCCACACAGTTTGAGGATGGCGGAGCCTATCACCAGTACCAGCCTCTGACAAAAAAAGGCAATTCTGATGTCGGGGGAAACTTCAATGATGATCCATTATGGCTGATCTTCGGAACGGCCTGTTATATCAAGGAAACGGGAGATATGGACATCCTGAATGAGATGGTGCCCTTTGATAACGACCCGCTCACGTCACAGACACTTTTTGAACATCTTAAGCGATCATTCTATCATGTGGTGAATAATAAAGGCAGGCACGATCTGCCGCTGATAGGACGCGCCGACTGGAACGACTGCCTGAACCTTAACTGTTTCTCGATGAACCCTGATGAATCCTTCCAGACCACCGAGAACAGGGAGGGAGGAGTGGCCGAATCGGTGCTCATCGCTGAGATGTTCGTCCTTTATGGTACGGAATATGCGAACCTATGCAGGCAAACAGGGAAGAAAGAGGAGGCTGCAGAGGCCGAACGGCATGTTGCAGAGATGAAAAAAGCAATTGACAGGCATGGATGGGACGGAGAGTGGTTCCTGCGCGCTTATGATCACTACAGCGATAAGGTGGGATCAGACGAGAACAAGGAAGGCAAAATATTTATCGAGACACAGGGTTATGGAGTGATGGCAGGCATTGGCATAGAGGATGGAAGAGCCCGTAAAGCACTGGATTCGGTTAAAAAATACCTGGACTGCGAATATGGAATCGTGCTGAATAATCCGGCATTCACGGCTTATTCCATCAGGATGGGTGAAATTACTTCCTATCCCCAGGGATACAAAGAAAATGCAGGCATCTTCTGTCATAACAACCCCTGGATCATGATCGCGGAGACCATGCTGGGAAATGGTAATGCTGCCTTTGAATATTGGAGCAAAATTGCCCCGACCTGGCTGGAAGATATCAGCGAGCTGCATAAAACCGAGCCGTACGTTTATGCACAGATGATCGCCGGCAAGGATACCCCTAGACCAGGTGAGGCAAAAAACTCATGGCTCACCGGCACCTCAGCATGGAATTATTATGCCATTACCCAGTATATTCTGGGGATCCGGCCCGACTATGAAGGACTTCTCATCAATCCCTGCATCCCGGACACATGGGACGGGTTCAGGATAAAAAGGATCTTCAGGGGCAGGGAATTCGACATTACCGTCACCAATCCCGAGAAGGTTAGCAAAGGGGTCAGCAGGATCATAATGAATGGAACGGAACTGAAAGGGAACCTCATTCCTTATGAGACAGCGAAGCAAAAAAATGCAGTTGAGGTCGTGATGGGAAGGAAGGGGGAATAGGTTCAAATTTTAAAATTGTACCGTGTTGACGGGTTTCGGGTTGGCGTGTTTATGTATAAAGAAGATAGTAAAAAACAAATAACCCATAACACGTAAACACGCAACACGAAAACGATTTTTTACTCATTATTCACTACTATCTATCTTGTTTCTTCGATACATGACTCACGAATCAGGACTCATGAATTACAGGTTATTAAATTTCACTCTATAATGACAATATCCACAGGAAACTTCAATGACAAGATCGGGCGGTACAGGTGGACCATCTGTGCCCTTGTCTTTTTTGCCACCACGGTGAATTACCTGGATCGCCAGGTGATAGGCATCCTTAAGCCTGTTCTTGAATCGGACATCGGCATTGGCGAAGCAGAGTACGGGTACATTGTTTCCGCATTCCAGTTAGCGTATGCTATAGGAATGATCATCGCAGGCAGGATCATTGACAAACTGGGGACAAAGATCGGGTATGCCCTGGTATTCATGGGGTGGAGTCTGGCCGCTATTGCCCATGCTTTTGCCAGGGGCCCTATCGGTTTTGGAGTAGCCCGTGCCTTCCTGGGAGTCACCGAAGCCGGCAACTTTCCTGCAGCGAATAAAACCGTTGCTGAATGGTTTCCAAAAAAGGAACGGGCCCTGGCATTTGGAATATTCAATTCGGGTACCAATGTAGGTGCAATTCTTGCCCCGATAGTCGTTCCCTGGCTTGCCGTCAACTGGGGATGGCAGACTGCATTTATTGCCACTGGCGCTGTGGGCCTGATCTGGCTGATATTCTGGTTCCTATATTACGAAGTGCCCGAGAGACAGAAACGGCTGTCCCAGCAGGAATTTGCCTATATCCACAGCGACAATGAGGAAAGTTCCAATGAAAGTATACCCTGGGGCAGATTACTCAAATACCGCCAGACCTGGGCCTTCTTTACCGGTAAGTTCCTGACAGATCCCATCTGGTGGTTCTACCTGTTCTGGATACCGGGCTGGCTGGCCAAGGTCAGGGGGTTGGATATAAAACAATTCGGGTTGCCTCTGGTAGTGATTTATACTGCCACTACCATCGGCAGCGTCTTCGGAGGCTGGCTGTCCTCTTTCCTGATAAACAGAGGATGGGTGGTCTCCAGAAGCCGTGCCACAGCGATGCTGGTATTCGCCATCCTGGTCGTTCCTATTATGTTCGCCCAGTCAGCAGGCATAGGATTCTGGGGGGCTATAACCCTGGTCAGTCTTGCAGCGGCCTCACATCAGGCCTGGTCAGCAAATCTTTTTACAACTGTTTCGGATATGTTTCCCAAGAAAGCAGTGGCTTCAGTCACCGGTATCGGTGGATTTGCAGGTGCTATCGGAGGTATGCTGGTCTCTATTTTTACAGGTAATATGCTGAATTTCTGGGAAAAGCAGGGTAATATCACGACAGGTTACACCATTATGTTCACTATTGCGGGATCTGCATACCTTATCGCATGGGTGGTTTTCAATCTTATAGCCCCGCGGATGAAGAAGGTGGAATTATAACTAAGAAATAAAATCAGACTAAAGTCGGAAGACGGAAGATGGAAGTCAGATGACAGAAGTCGGAAGTCAGTAGTTTTTTTTATGACTTTGGACTTCGAACTTCCTATGCATTCCGAAGTTCTTCAAGACGTAAACGTGCAGCAGGATCAAGCTGCCAGTGTGCCTTTAATAATTCACAGGCATAATCCGCACAAAAAGCACAACTTTCCAGGCGCTTCTCCATGACACATTTGCGTATCATGCACTGGGCACAACCCATGAAAAGGTTACCTGTCAGTGCCCTGCAGCCGTCACAATCATTGACATCCTCCGGGTGCATATCCATCTTATAATATTCCGAACAGAAACAGGCTATTTCTATCCTCATCTCTCTCTTGTGCGAGATATCCGTCTCCAGCGTGGCCAGGTGAAGAGGACAGGTGCTGCAATTCAGTCCGCAGTATGCAATCATCAGATCCATTGTCCTATTCCGGCACTGTGAACCTCCATTCATTCTGTTCATCCTTACGCACTTGGACCGGATAACTGTATACCTTCCCCCCGGGACCGGTCAGCCGCAAAGTATAATTCCCGTAGAATCCCCGGAAGGTTACTTTCCCGTTATTATCAAGGGTGGTTGATATTTTTGTGTGCCAGGTCTCATTAATGAGCTTGTCCAGTGTCTGGTACACAAGCTTGGGATGGTAGTTTTCATCAACCAGTCCTCCCTTATCCAGCCAGCTGTTACGGTCCGACAATCCCCAGAAGTTAAAAGATGCCACCGCCGGATGTCCGAAGCTTAAACGGAGCATCTGTTCTGTGAACTCTGCCTGTGCTTCAGGTGTCCAGTTTCCGGTACGCCATCCGCCCGTGATGGGCACACCCGATGATTGTGGGGTGAATTCTGTGATATGTATCGTCAGCCCGAGGCTTGCGTACTGGTCGAATGTTTTCCATACTGTTTCGGGATTGAACCATTCCTGGCGGGGTTCATGCGTCTGTATACCTATATCAGAGAATGGTGCTTTCCTGGATTTCAATTCTTTCAACAGGTCATAAAACCTCTGCCTGGATTGTTCGTCAGCCAGCGTCTGGTACTCGTTGACCAGCAGGGTGGCACCGGGATCTGCCTGGTGGGCCCATTGCAAAGCTTTTTCAACATAATCCGCAACAGCCGGTATCGGATCTTCTACGCCCCAGTCGTTTTCGTCATCAAGGTTACTGACCTTGTTTTTCCATGTCTTGACATGTATGGGCTCATTCACCACATCCCACAGGTCAATCCTGTCCCTGAAACCACTGACTGTATTTATGACACGTGCCTTCAGCAGTTCTTCTGTTTCTGTAACCGTAAAACCCCTAAGCCATTGTGGTACACCTGATTCACAGGCCCATACCAGGGGATGGCCTTTGGTGGTTATCCCGTTGGCACGGCACCAGTCGATAACCGGCAGGGCACCTTCCCATGCAGGCATCCCCTGTTCCGACTCATAATAAGGCCAGTAGAAAGGAAGTACCGCCAGGTTGAACACCTTCTTAAACCTTTCCTTGAAAAGTTCCGATCTGTATGGATTTTCATTCCTTACCAGGTCAAAGATGATGCATCCAAATAGGAAATCATGAGTTTCCTGGTTGATCTCAACCTTTGCATTCTTCAGTGCTTTACCGTCCCTGGTGATGAATTGAACAGATACATCTCCTTTCCTGTACTTTTCAATATTCTCATCTGCCTGTTTCAGCAAGCTGCTCTCCACCTCCTGGACGGACTGGGTAAAAGCCTGGTAAACAGGCATAAGGACCGCCAACATTAGGAAGGATATATAAACCTTCCCTTTTATTAAAGGTGCATGACTTTTTTTCATCAGAATATATATTATACTATCGGTACTATCTTTGGATTATCAGCTTATGTTTTACCAGCGATACTCCGGATTTGATCTCCACTATATAAATTCCATTGTTCAGATCACTGATATTAATTTTTTGCTGATTTTGCTCCAATGCCTCAGAACTGACTAACTTTCCGATAACATTATAAATATTGAAGGTCAATTCAGAATTATCCCGGTTTTCAAAGTTTACATTTAAAATATCACATGCAGGGTTGGGATAGAAACTGAATTCATTTAAAGTACGGGAGTCATCCGAAATACCTGTTGAATTGCAGCTCTCAGCAACGAAATCAACAAGGTTATCTACGTGAATATCTTCATCAGGATATAATCTTTCTATTTTAACATAACCTAAATGATATGCATAATAAGTATCCTCCAGCATATCAATAATACCATTATCTTTTCTTATACTCCGGACCTGAATACAGTTTGTATATACTCCTACAGTTGCTGAAACGCTGATTACAGAATCAGTCACTGTCATTCCACCTCCCATATCATAGAATTGCGAATACCCGAGTGTCAGCTTTTGGTTCGGAAATAATAAATATGGTGTTTCTAAAAAGGTTGCACTATCCAATATTCCGCTTGAAGTCTCATCATAAGCTCCCATTATAATATTCCCGTCAACATCTTTACGCACCCAAAAACATTGAAATACACTCGTGTCAGCCGGATTTGCATCCCCAAAATCATAACCTTTTTGAAGATAATAAACCTCATCATTTATAATATCTGACTGTACAATACTATAAACCGTAGTCCGTGCCGACCAGTTGCTTTCCGACGCAACTTTTTTCTTACCCGGGGTATGAAATTTTACATAATTCCCCACACAAAGAGGAAAATAATAATCGGCTGCTGTCTGAGCATTAACCGTAATTGCTATTGCAATCAAAACTGTTGAGATAATTGTAATTTTTTTCATTTCTGATTATTTAGTGATTAGGGAGCTCTCAGAAATATTTATTTCTGATTATTTTAGTCCTCTAATATAGTACATTATTTATCTGTATCTTTTAACTTATATAATAATATCTGCTATGAAAATGACACATTCCCCATCATTAAAGCACAAAGTACATAATTGTTACCACCAGTACAACCTGATTATGCGGTTGATTGGATCCTTTCGTGCAGCAGGTTGTTTTTTCTTTATCGCAGTTTTTTCAATTCCTTTGGTTGCACAACCTTCGGGAGGTCCCTATGGGCCGTTGAAACAAACTTATGAATTGCCCGGAGTGACAGGAAAGATCTACTATGTGGCGCCTGACGGACAATCTTCCCAGTCAGGTGAAACACTTTCCCTCCCCACAACCATCGAATCTGCCATTGACCGGGTAAAGACAGGAGATGCAATTGTCATGAGGGGAGGTGTTTACCGGACCGGCAACCTGGTGCTGAACCAGGGTATCACCATTCAGCCTTACGCCGATGAACAACCTGTCTTAAAGGGCACAGAGGTGGCGACAGAATGGCAAAACCTCAGAAATGGGTTATGGACAACCACCTGGCAGCACCTGTTTCCCAAAAAGCCGGACAGCTGGTGGCAGCGTCTCTGGGAAGGCAGAACAACGCCTTTATATCGTTTTAATGATGATATGGTCTTTGTAAACGGGAAGTTCCTCCAGTCTGCCGGATGGGAAGGCGAAGTTGATGAAAATACTTATTGCATTGATTATGAGGCTGGAAGAGTATATATTGGCACCGATCCAACAAATAAACTGGTAGAAATCACTGCTCACAATTGTGCATTGGAAAGGATCACCAGAGAGTGTCACGGCAAGATATCAGATGGTAAAGGACCTGTGATAAAAGGGATCACATTCACCCAATATGCATACCGTGCCATTGACATTGAGGGCACAAACCCGGAAGGAATATCTCCGGAGGCAAATCATGGTAAAGAAGTGACAGGTACTGTCCTGGAGAATTGCACTATTTCTTTTTGTTCACGGGTGGCTGCATACCTCAGGGGTGATAAACTGGTTATCCGCCATTGTAAGATCAGTGACACCAGCACCGAAGGTATCTACATTCTGAGCTCATCAGATGTCCTGCTGGAAAGAAACATTTTTACCCGCAACAACATTGAGAATATTACCGGCTACTATCCTGCTGCCGTAAAGATCTTTAACCAGTGTTACCGGGTGACCTGCCGCGACAACCTGGTCATCGATCTGCCCAATTCAAACGGTATCTGGTATGATGTGGGCAATGTTGACGGTCGATTCATCAATAACTGGGTCCAGGATGTTGGTATTCCGGACCGGGAATTCACCAAGACCGGACCATGGCCGGGCCAGAGCGGATTCTTTTTTGAGATATCCAAAGGAGCGATATGTGCAGGGAACGTTTTTGTCAACTGTAATAATGGGATACTCATCCTCAACAGCTGCGATGTGCAGGTTTACCAGAATACCCTCGTTAACAGCACTGTCTGTATCGGGCGGGACCAGAGGAGTGCTGTCGGTGACCATTTCGGATGGCATCCAAGCACCGGACCGGATGTCGATAAACGCGAAGGACATGTCTTTATGAATAATCTTCTTACCGGGGATCAGGATTTTCATCATCCCTTACTGATTGTCTTCCAGCCGGCAGCATTGTGCGCGCAGCTCACCAGGCCACAGTTCAGACAGTTCGATTACAATGTGTATGTGCAGGCTTCCTCCGGAACCTCCGATCCATTCCTTCTCTGGAGCCCGGTACAGAATGAAAATTGCCGGCAGTCATTTTTCTCCCTGGATGGTTTGCGTGAGTTATGTCCTGGTTTTTCGGCCCATTGCACGTATTTACCGGGTTATAACGGGTCGCTGTTCAAGAGCCCGGAGCTGGGTAACTACCAGTTATTAAAGGATTTCCCGGGAACTTCGGTGGCTGCACCTCTCCCGGCAGATATTGGCAAGCTGCTTGGACGTTCAGTAAAAGACAGGGGATTTTGCGGGGCATACCCCCCTGTTGAAAAATAAATGATTCATGCAGGGTTATCTAAAAGTGTCAGATAAACTTCCTTATGTTTTGGGTCTAAAGTCATTTATAAGCCTGTACGCCGTGGCCGCGGGGTACAGGCTTATAAATACCCTTGGTATATTACAGGTTAGATAACAGCTATTATTGTAACCTGTCAATATGATCTTCCTTTTGCCGCTGTGACAGTGCGGTAAATTCCTGAAGTCCACGGACCTGGTGAGTCTGCTTGTGTTTATTTACGTTCACAATAATTATTGATCCCTTTTCCCTGCCGAAATAACCGCGGAAATCATAGTAACCTGCAATGATTGTAAGTTTACCGGAACTGATCAGGTTCCTGTACTTTTTACAGGCGATGTTGACCTGGTAATCGAGATTTTTTTCGATAGCATGAGCATGAAGCCTGTCAAAATCAGGAATATTCATATGATCAGCGATCATCGGCCGTAAAAAATCAAGCTCATGCTTTATGCCATAAGTCTCTTTGTCAAAACCTTTTAAATAAGCCTTTATAGCTCCGCAATCAGAATGCCCCAGGAACATCAGTAAAGGGGTTTTTAAATGATATATCCCGTAATCCACCGAACCTTCTGTTGACAATACCTGGTTCCCAATGTTCTGTATTGAGAAGACCTTATTTGAAGTATCAGGCATCAATGCATTCAGCGGAACACGTGAATCGGAACAGGTCACCAGTGTCATAAATGGTGTCTGTGCCATCTTGAAGCTGTCAAAGTATTCCCCGGGATGTGATTTTGTGAAGAGCTCATTCCCTTCAATAATCTGTAGTATTATTTCTGATATGTTCATCCTCGTAATAATAGATAATTTTAAGTAAAAATAGTAGTAATTATTTTTATACATTTATCAGGTTCAAACACATCATTTATCAGGAGATAATAAAATCCTTAAAAAATGTATTTACTTGGATATGACATCGGCAGCTCCTCGGTTAAAGCCAGCATCATTGATGCAGAATCGGGGCAGGCAATGGCATCAGCATTTCATCCAAAGCAGGAGATGGAGATTGTGGCCGCTTCTTCAGGATGGGCCGAACAGGATCCTGAGCTATGGTGGGTCAACTTGAAACTCGCTACCCGTGACATACTTGCCACATCGCGGATAAAAGCCGGGCAGATCGCTGCGATAGGTATCTCCTACCAGATGCATGGACTGGTACTGGTGAACAGGCAGCAACAGGTGCTCCGTCGTTCCATCATCTGGTGTGACAGCAGGGCAGTATCCATCGGTGAAAAAGCTTTTAAAGATATTGGCGAGGTAACCTGCCTGAAACACCTCCTGAATTCCCCGGGTAATTTTACCGCCTCCAAGCTTCGCTGGGTAATGGAAAATGAACCTGCAACCTATCAGAAAGTCCATAAATTCATGCTGCCGGGGGATTATATTGCCATGAGGCTGACCGGCGAGATAAATACCACTGTTTCAGGCCTGTCGGAAGGGATCTTCTGGGATTTCAGCAGTAATAAACCGGCTGATTTCCTTCTGGATCATTACAAAATCGACCGGAGCATGCTGCCGGAGATCGTTCCTACTTTTTCGGAACAGGGCAGAATGAGCAGGAACGCAGCCCGGGAATTAAACCTGGCTGAAGGGATACCTGTAACCTACCGCGCCGGAGACCAGCCGAATAATGCCTTCTCCCTGAATGTGCTGAATCCGGGTGAAATTGCGGCAACTGCCGGCACATCAGGCGTGGTCTATGGAGTAAGTAATGAGGTTAAATATGATCCTGAATCAAGGGTAAACACTTTTGCTCATGTTAATCATAAAGAAAAAGATCCCAGGCTTGGTGTTTTGCTGTGTATTAACGGTACTGGGATCTTATATAGCTGGCTGAAAAAGAACCTCGCCGGCCAGGGCGGTGACTACGAGGAAATGAACCGGCTTGCGGGCAATGTGCCTGTCGGTTCAAAAGGTCTGTCAGTACTGCCTTTTGGCAATGGTGCTGAGAGGATGCTTGGGAATAAGGATACCGGTTGCCATATTTCCGGCCTGAACTTCAACATGCATTCCAGTTCCGACGTATTCCGGGCTGCACAGGAAGGAGTGGTCCATGCCTTCCATTATGGCATGGAGATCATGAAAACCACGGGTATACAGCCACAGATCATCAGGGCAGGGAATACCAATATGTTTCTCAGCCCGGTATTCAGGGAATCCCTGGCCGGATTGACCGGGGCAGTCATCGAACTCTATGATACTGACGGCTCCCAGGGAGCAGCCAAAGGTGCCGGAATCGGATCAGGTTATTATGTATCTTTTGAAAATGCATTCAGGAACCTGAAAAAAATCAGGGTGATTGAACCTGATAAAAGACTTGCAGACCAGTATAAAACAGCTTACGGGAGATGGGTTCAGAAACTTAATGAAATAATATAATCTGAACCTATCCTGTCATCTATAAAAGGCTGTATTTTTTGTTAACCATTTGAAGCCCCTGAACAGCGAAAGACAAGTTCAATAAAGTGCAAAAATTCATTAACATTAATAACAAAACATTACAAATCAATTAATTATGGAATATTTAACCGGTGATAAGGAGTTTTTCCCGGGTATCGGGAAGATTAAGTATGAAGGAACCGATTCAAAGAATCCCCTGTCATACAAGTACTATGATGAAAACCGCCTGGTGAATGGTAAGCGGATGAAAGATCATCTGCGTTTTGCTGTTGCTTACTGGCATACGCTGACTGGTACAGGAGGCGATCCCTTTGGTCCTGGCACCAAAGTTTTCCCCTGGTCACTTGAGAAAGATCCTGTACTTAATGCAAAGCAGAAAATGGATGCTGCCTTCGAATTCATAACCAAGATTGGCATCCCCTTTTATTGTTTTCATGATTATGACCTTATAGCAGAAGGAGAGACAATTGCCGAGTCCGAAAAACGCCTCCGGATCATGACCGATTATGCAAAGGCAAAACAGAAAGCCTCAGGTGTGAAGCTCCTCTGGGGTACCGCGAATTTATTTTCCCATCCGCGTTTCATGAACGGAGCTGCCACAAACCCGGACTTCAATGTTATCCCTTTTGCTGCCACACAGGTAAAAAATGCTCTTGATATAACCATCGAGCTGGGTGGGGAAAATTATGTGTTCTGGGGAGGCAGGGAAGGATATATGAGCCTGCTGAACACCAACATGAAACGTGAGATCGAGCATATGGCCATGTTTCTGGGGCTTGCAAGGGATTATGCACGGAAACAGGGGTTCAAAGGCACTTTCCTCGTAGAACCCAAACCCATGGAACCTACCAAGCATCAGTATGATTTTGATGCGGCAACCGTGATTGGATTTTTGAGGAAGTATGGCCTCGCCGGAGATTTCAAACTGAATATTGAGGTGAACCATGCCACCCTGGCCGGACATACCTTTCAGCATGACCTGCAGGTCGCTGCCGATGAAGGATTGCTGGGCAGTATCGATGCAAACAGGGGCGACTATCAGAATGGCTGGGACACTGACCAGTTCCCTGTTAATATATACGAGCTTACTGAAGCACTGCTTGTAATTCTTGAGTATGGCGGGTTCACCACCGGAGGGATTAACTTCGATGCCAAAACCCGTCGTAACTCAACTGACCTGGAAGATATTTTTATCGCACATATTTCCGGGATGGATGCTTTTGCAAGAGCACTGCTGGTCGCCGACAAAGTCCTCAGGGAATCAGATTACTCCCGCTTCCGTACTTCAAGATATGCATCCTTTGATAAAGGTGCAGGAGCAGATTTTGAAAAAGGAAAGCTTGATCTTGAAGGGCTGAGGCAACTTGCTGTCAGGAATGGCGAACCAAAACAGATCAGTGGCAAGCAGGAACTTTATGAAGCCATTATAAATCAGTATATATAAGAACTGGTGCAAGGCCGGGAAGATCCTCACAACCTGGCCTTTTTCTGCTCAGATACCAGGGATCTTATAGGATTGATGATCCTTTCTATCAATCTCCTGTTGTCTGTAAGGATTTCTGCCTCACCGGTCATTTCCTGGTTGAACGGTATCTCAATATTGTAATACGTCACCAGGCCGTCTGGCAGCCCGACTTCAACTGCATAGTTCTGGTCATTCGGCACAAGGCTGATGGACGAGATGATCCCTCTTACCATCCCGTACTCCATGTGGGGGTAATTGGCAAATTTAATGTTTACTCTCTGTCCTGGCCGTACCTTACCGGAGCCTTCGACGGGCAGGCTTATCTTTCCTATTATGCTGCCCTGTTCTTCAGGTATGACCGTCATTACCTTATCTCCTTCCCTTACATTCTGGTTCTCACTCCATATTTTTGTAAAGGCTACCACACCATCAATAGGTGATTTCAGTAAATATTTCTGTTCCCATAGTGCCAGGTCCGCCTTAAGGTTCTCAAAAGCTTCCATCAACGAAACCTCCTGTGCTTTTGCTTCCTCTACCTCTTTCAGCTCAAGATCAAGGATCTGTTGCTGGAGTTTGCTTATTTCAATTTCTGTTGAAGACATATTGACTTCTGATTGTCCATAATCAAACTCTTTCTGTAATAATGCTGATTCAGATTTTTCATAATCGGCTTTTGCTATCGCTCCCTGCATATACAAGAGTGAATCCCTGCCGAACTGAAGTCTGACCAGATCCTTCTCTCTGAGTAATATGTTACTCTGTCCTTTCAGTTTATTATAGTACGCCTCATGTTTTTTTATCTCCATTCTGAAAGATTCAATTTTCTGCTTATGATAGCCCAGTTTGATAAAATTCAGGTAATCCTGGTACAGTTTTATAAACCGGGCATACGACGGTTGCACCTCGCCCAGGGTATATTTATCTGTCAGACCGGGAAGCTGCGTTGCTGAGAAATCGGGCAACAGTTTTGCCATTTCGCTTACCTGGCGGCTCAATCTGGTGATATCATTATAATCTGCAGCATTTTCAATCAGGCAAAGGTGTTCTCCTGAATGTACCATCTTTTTATCTGAGACGAACAGTTTATCTATCTTACCACTGACTTTTGCCATCAGGGTAGCCGGAGGATTCTGTGTTGTGACCGTGATTACCGCCCTTCGGATATCGGGATATTTAAAAAGCCAACTGCCGAGCAAAAGCAGGCACACGGTAATAAGTGC
>Ga0172365_10001748_pt1 | contig 15699 bp, 14 predicted proteins | sample LakKivSesite48cm_FD_114535 | JGI IMG/M metagenome (GOLD analysis project Ga0172365, IMG submission 114535) | Sediment microbial communities from Lake Kivu, Rwanda - Sediment site 48cm | ecosystem: Environmental > Aquatic > Freshwater > Lake > Sediment | place: Rwanda: Western Province, Lake... | reverse complement strand
CCACGAACTTAAAAACTGCCAAAGAACCTGATAAAAATATCGTCTCGAACCACATTTTGTAAAAGAAAATTTTTTCATACTATCTAATTCAGAAATTCTTGGGAATTTCTGTTTTTTGTTTTTAAACCCACGCGGGCTTGACTTTTTTCTGCAATTATGCTAAGATTAAGCGTTATCGAAAATGGAAAAAGATAACCCCTGCTACGAGGGAATCGTAGAAATCAGAGCCTTGAAAAGGAGGTAAAGCAATGATGAAGGCACTGCTCGTATTGAATGCCCTTTGCTTCGTTCTGTTCACTACTACCGGAATCCTCTATGCGCTCCAGGACAAGTGGGTACTGACAGTCATATGGTGGCTTGGCGCCTGTTGTTGGGTGGCATGCTTCATCCTGAACTACAAAACTATGAAGATGCGAGGAGAATAGTGGTGGTAACAGAATCCGCGAGCCGGAAAGCTCGCCGTATCCGAGCCCCTTGTATAATCTAATTATACTTGGGGCTTTTCTTTTTTTGATTTTTGAATTAAGAAATTTCATAAAAGAATTTGCCGCCAAATCAGAAAATTTTTGTTTGAAAAATTTTCTGAAATGAGTTATTATTAACTCATAGAAAAACTTGAAATTGTCAAAGTTCGTGGCGAGCCCCGCTTGCGGGGCGAGCCGAAACCCGTCAGGCAGGCGAATCTTTGCCGCCTGCGGCGACAAAAAATGTTCGAACTATTTTCAGAATAGAGCACAAATAAAAATTAGGAATAATTGTTCCTAATTTTTATTACTAAAATACTCTACTTTTTTATCCTCACTCTTCTCCCCTCAATTTTTAGCCTGCCTTTGCAAAATAATCTGATTGCTTCGGGAAAGGCTTGATGTTCGAGTTTTAAGCCACGTTTTTTGAAAGATTCTAAGGTATCGTTCTCTTTAAGCTGATTTATTTTTTGTAAAATTATCGGACCAGTATCAACTCCCTCGTCAACAAAATGAACAGTGCAACCACCAACCTTGCAACCATAGCGCCAAGTATCGCCATAACCATCAGTTCCGGGAAATGATGGTAATAAAGCAGGATGAATATTAATAATCCGGTTTTTATAATGCCTTAAAAAATAAGGAGTTAAAATTCTCATATATCCTGCCAAAACCACCAAATCAATTTTGTATTTTTTCAAAATTTCGATAATCCTTTTCTCGTATTCTTCGCGAGGAATATCTTTATGGTCAATAAAATAAGCCGTAATTTTGGCTTTTTTCGCCCGCTTCAAACCATAAGCATCTGCTTTGTTGCTTATTACTACTGCTAAATTACATTTCAATTTTCCAGCTTTAATATGGTCAATAATTGACTGCAAATTTGTGCCATGTCCAGAAATTAAAACAGCAATATTTTTCATTCTTTTCGTCATATAATTTCTAAACAAACCAACAAATTTTTGTAGACTCTTCGGAGCCCGCCGCAGGGCGGGGCGAGAAAAAGCAACGCTACAGCGATTGCGTGTCGGAAAAAATTTTGTTGGTTTGTTTTAAACTACTATATTTATTAATTTTCCTTTAACAAAAATTATTACTTTTGGCTTGTTGTTACCGAGCCATTTTTTTATCTTATCAGACGACAAGGCGACTCTCTCCGCCTCTTCTTTGGAAATCTCGGCTTCTACTTTAATTTTATCCCTGACCTTGCCATTAACCTGAATTACTAATTCAAAAGTATCTTTTTTTATTAATTTTTCGTCATATTTCGGCCAAGACTCATCAAAAATTCCCCCACCATACAGTTCTTCGGCTATGTGCGGTGCAAACGGTGCCAAGATTTTCAAAAAATTTTCCACATCTTTTTTCGCTAAAACATTGTCTTTTTCTGACCACGCATTTACAAATTCCATCATCGCAGCAATCGCGGTATTGAATTTGAAATTCTCAATATCTTCTCCAACCTTTTTAATAGTATAATGAAGTTTTTGTGCTAGTTCTTGGTTACTTTTATTACTAATTTTACTTTTATCTTGAAATAAAAACCAAATTCTTTTCAAAAATTTATACACGCCGATTATGCCTTTATCATTCCATGCACCGCCATCTTCAAATGCAGCAATAAATAGTACATATATTCTGAATGTATCCGCGCCATACGCCTTAATATAGTCATTAGGAATCACCACATTCCCTTTGGATTTTGACATTTTACTACCGTCAGCAGCTAAAATTATTCCTTGATGATTTAGTTTTATAAATGGTTCTTCAAAATTTATCAATTTCTGGTCAAAAAGAACTTTAGTAATAAATCGTGCGTAAAGCAAATGCAGACAAGCGTGCTCTGCACCACCCGTATATTGGTCAACTGGCAGCCATTTATCAACTAATTTTTCATCAAATGCGTTTTTATCCAGATGTGGACTGAGATAACGCAGAAAATACCACGAAGAGCAGACAAAAGTATCCATTGTCTCAGTGCATCTTTTTGCTGGACCGCCACATCTCGGACATTTTACATTCACAAATTCTTTTAACCTTGCCAAAGGCGACTCACCTTCGCTGGTTGGCTTGAAATCTTTCAAATTTGGCAATTTAACCGGCAAATCTTTTTCTGATACCAATACTTCGCCACATTTATCGCAATAAATGATGGGTATTGGCGCGCCCCAGTATCTCTGACGTGAAATCAGCCAATCGCGCAGGTGGTAATTGATGGTCTTTTTGCCCAATTTATTTTTTTCCAACCATTTGGTAATTTTCTTAATTGCTTCCTCTGATTTTAATCCATTAAATTGTCCCGAATTAATCAATGCCCCGTAATCAATATATGCCTCTTTAGAAATATCGCCACCCGACACAACTTCTCTAATTTCTAAGCCATATTTCTTGGCAAATTCGTAATCGCGTTTATCATGGGCGGGAACAATCATTACTGCTCCCCCGCCATAAGTGACAATCACATAATCCCCAACCCAAACTGGAATTTTTTCGTTATTTAATAGATTTATTGCGTAAATTCCCTTCAACTGCACACCAGTTTTTTCTTTTTCTAAATCCGTTCTTTCCAATTCGCTTTTTTTCTTGGAAAATTTAATATACTTCTGGACTTCGTCCCAATTTTCAATTTTAAATTTTAAATTTTCAATTAACGAATGCTCAGGTGCCAAAACCAAAGCCGTAACTCCGAAAATAGTGTCAATTCGGGTTGTAAATACATTAATTTTGAATTTTGAATTTTGAATTTTGAATTCAATCTCTGTTCCTTCTGACTTTCCAATCCAATTTTTCTGCATGGCAATGGTTCTTTCCGGCCAATCCAGTTTTTTGTGGCCCTCAAGCAGTTTTTCCGCGTAGTCGGTAATTTTAAAGAACCACTGCTTCAAATTTTTCTGGATTACCTCCGAATCGCACCTTTCGCATTTTCCGGAAATTACCTGCTCATTTGCCAAAACGGTTTTGCACGACGGGCACCAGTTGACTGGCGCCTCTGCACGATAAGCCAGCCCATTTTTATACAAAACTCCGAATAGCCATTGGGTCCATCTGTAGTATTCTGGGTCAGAAGTATTGATTTCCTTTTCCCAGTCAAACATAATGCCCAATGATTTAAGCTGTTTTCTGCCAAAATCAATGTTGGCTTTGGTGCTTTGGGCAGGATGCATTCCGGTTTTAATGGCATAGTTTTCCGCAGGTAGGCCGAAAGCGTCTGCGCCAATCGGTTCAAAAACATTGAATCCTTTCATTCTTTTGTATCTGCCAAAAACATCCGCTCCAGTATAATTGTATCCATGGCCGATATGGATTTTATCGCCAGAGGGATAATAAAACATCACTAAATTGTAAAATTTTGGTTTTTTCTTATCGTTTAAATTACAAACATTAATCTTGTTATTATTCCATCTTTTTTGCCACTTTCTCTCGATTTCTTGAAAATGATACTCTTTCATATTGAAATTACACTAAAAATTTATTACATTAATACCTCAATTTTTTTGATTAAGCTTCTGTTTCTCTCCTCTAAATCTTTAAGGCACCACGAATCTGGCTTATTGAAATCGCTATATTGATAATAAGCCCTTACCCCGCATCCTCCTCTGCAAGTAGGAAAATGTCTACATTGTAAACATTTTTTATTTCCTTTTAATGCCCTCTTTTGCTGCAAAGATGATGCCTCGGACCATAGTTTTAAAAGTGATTTTTCTCTTATATTATCATGCAATCCGGGAGGGAAAAGATTATTAGCCATAGCACAAAAACTTACAAATCCTCTATAATCTACATAAACAGAAGTATACCCTCCTTGACCCCCAAATCCTGCATAAACAGGAACGAATTTGGAAAAACCTATCGTTTTTTTACTAAATCTAAGACTAGGGCCATAATGAAATAAAAAACTTCCTTCTACGTGTACATTTCTTTTGCGGGCATATTCTATTATATTACATAGAAAAGCAACATATTCTTCATAGGAAGGAATTAAATTTTTATTTAAAACAGCATTGCCTGCGGGCATTATTGGTCTTATCTTTACATTTGGGATTCCGACCTTTATACAAAAATTAATTATTTTTTTATACTCATGAAGATTATTTTTCCCTATCGACCATCGAATGAAAACTCTAAATTTAGCATTCTCTTTTAATAACTCTAAATTATTAAGTAGCGTATTGTAAAAATTACCCCTTATTTCGGTATATTCTTTTTTATCAGGAGATTCTATACTTACGCTTAAATAATATAAATTCTTTATAGTATTTAATTCCTTTATAATTTTTTTGTTAGCAAAGTTCCGTTGGTAAAAATTTTAATCATTTCAACTCCATTTTTATCTGCTTCTTTTAGTATCTCTATAATATCTTTTCTCTCAAATGGTTCTCCTCCTCCAATAAACAACTCATAACATCCATTTGCAGCCATTTCATTAAATAGCTTTGAAAAATCGGATATCTGTAATTCATTTTTATAAGTTATTTTGGGTAGAGATGAAACGACATTATTTTTGAAAAAACAATGGCTACAATTCATATTGCATTTCTGGGTTATGGCCAAATGGACTCGTAATGGAAAATCAACAAAATCATCATGGATATTTTTGTCTTTTATGATTCTAAAATTTAATTTACCTCTCTCCTTAAGAAATTCATATGTCTGTAACAATTTTTCATATGTTTTATCAAATATTTTCTCTCCATTCTTTTTCTTCTGAAGAATATTAAAAAGGGGGTCTGTTAACCCTATATAAGCCTTATTTTCATGATCCCAGGCTAGGCCCCCAAAAAATTCCTTTCTTATTGTGTATCGCATAATACAATATTAAACTTTTTAATTGCAAAAAGAGTTTTTTAAGATAAAATTTATGGCACAATTAAAAATTGCAGCCTATATAAGCAATAATTTTTAAAATAAGACTAAAGTTCATTAGCACAATCTTTCTATTTCTGCTATCTTCGAATTAGTTTTAGAAAGAAGTTGTTTTTTTATCAATTTTTTAATTTTATTTTTTGTATTTTTCTTCATCTTTGTAAAATTATTTATACTTACGCGACCTTTAACACAATTTAATACATACTCTAAATTTTCAAAATTGTCAAATTTTATATTATCTAATACCTTCATTATACCAAATTAAACAATTCTTTGGCGTTTTTAGTGGTTTGAGAGGCAACTTTTTCCAAGGGAATTTCTTTTATTTCAGCGATTTTGCGGGCAACATATTCAACATATTGCGGTTCGTTTCTGACGAGCTTGCCCTGAGCTTGGCGAAGGGGTTCAGGCGTTAAATACGGCGCATCGGTTTCGATTAAAATTCTTTCCAGGGGTGTATTTTTGATTACCTTATCATAATCCCGAGCATAAGTAATCAGACCGGTAAAACTGATATAAAATCCCAATTTTAAATATTCTTCAGCATAAGACCAGCGGCCCATATAACAATGCAATACGCCGCGAGTTTTAAGTTTTGAGTCTTGAGTAATGAGTTTTAGGATTTCCGGAAAAAGACGGCGGGAATGAATAATTACCGGTTTATTCAATTCTTTGGCTAATTTTAAGTGTTCAATAAAAACTTCTTGCTGTAATTTTTGGATTTTTTCATCATTTTCGCAAAAAGCATAATCTAAACCGCATTCACCAATAGCTACAACCTTAACAGATTTAGCCAAATCTTTGTATTTTTTATAATCAAATTTTTCTTTTGTGACGTTATGTGGGTGCAGGGCAATACTACTATAAACTTCCTTCTCATATTTCTCCGCAATCTCTGCGGCTTTTTTAGAGGTTTCGTAATCCGCGCCGACATTAATTATCCAAATATTCTTATCTAAACAACGACCGATGATTTCTTCTCGGTCGTTTTCAAATTCGTCAAAATTAAGATGACAATGGGTATCGATTAACATTAAATTCTTGGAAATAATACTTCAGTTGTTCCGGTTTTGATTTGTTTTCTGATTTTTTCGCTTGTCTGAGGTAAAAATGGAGCGATTAAATCCGCGATTTCAGAAAGACAATAAAGCAAATTGGATAAAGCCTGTTCCAATTTCTTTTTATCGGTCTTCGCTAATTCCCATGGTTTTGAGTTATCTATATATTTATTTCCAGTAATTCCAATTAATCTCCAAATAACTGTAAGTGATTCAAATAATTCTAATTTATTTAACGAATCAATTGCAACGTCCTTACCGCTATCAAAAAATATTTTATATTCAGAATCAACTTTATCTTTTGACACAACTTTCCATAGATTATATTTTTCTACCATTGTTAAAACTCTCGCAACTAAATTTCCTAAACCATTGGCCAAATCTGCATTATATTTTTCAACAAATTTCTCTTGTTTAACATCCCCATCCTGGGTAAGGGGGAATTGCGAAAGTAAAATATATCTGGTTGCGTCGGTTCCGAATTTTTCCACCAAATCATTGGGGTTAATAAAGTTGCCCAATGTTTTAGACATCTTTTGACCATTGACTGTAAAAAACCCGTGAATAAATTCTCTATCTGGTAATTTTTTATCCGTTGCCAATAACATTGCTGGCCAAAAAATAGCATGAAATTTCAAAATATCCTTGGCCAATAAATGAATAACTCCCCCATTTCCCCAGTATTCTTTAAATTTCTTAGAATCATCTCCGGTAAGATAATTCAAAAGAGCATCAACCCAAACGTAAACTGTCTGGTTCTCGTCAAAGGGTAAATTTATGCCCCATTTCACTCTTTCTTTTTGGCGGGAAATAGAAAAATCATCCAATCCCTGTTTTAATAATCCCAAGGTTTCTTTTTTAGCGTTTTCCGGCTCGATTTTCAGCTTATCTTTTTTTATCAAATCTTCGACTTTTTTCAAATAATCGTTCAATTTGAAAAAATAATTCTTTTCCGAAATTTTCTTGGGTTCTGTTTTGTGGTCAGGGCACAATCCATTAACCAAATCTTTTTCGGTTAAAAATTTCTCGCAACCCGTACAATAAAGACCTTTATATTCTTTTTCATAAACCGCATTTTTTTCTTTAAGAAGATTAAGGAATTCCGTAACTTTTTCTTCATGGATTTTATCGGTTGTTCTGATAAAATGGTCATATTTTATGCCCAATTTCTCCCAAGCTAATTTGAAAAATTCACTGTTTTCATCGCATATTTGTTGAGGACTTTTTCCTGCTTTTTCTGCTGCTTCCGCGACTTTTGCACCATGTTCGTCAGTACCAGTTAAAAAGAAAACTTCTTTTCCTTGTATTCTAAAAAACCGCGTCAAAACATCCGCAGCCAAAGTGGTGTAGGCGTGTCCGATATGCGGTTTGTCATTAACATAATATATGGGAGTTGTGATTAAGATTTTTTCCATTAACTTATCCGCTTCTGGCGGATTACAATTACAAATTCGCCTTTTATTTTTCCTTGCTCTATTTTCTTAATAACATCATCAATTTTCCCGCGATAAATGGTTTCAAATTGCTTAGTTAGTTCACGTCCAACAACTATATCAAATTCGCCAAAATTATTCAATTCTCTTAATGTTTTTAAAATCCGGTAGGGTGATTCATAAAGAATAACAGGATGCTTTTCCTCGGCGACTTCTTTAAAAAATTTCTGCCTCCCCTTTTTGTGGGGCGGGAATCCCAGAAAAATAAATTTATCCATGGGAAATCCAGAGATACTTGCTATAGTAGCTACTGCCGCTGGCCCAGGAATAGGAATAATTTCGACTAAATCTTTTACTTGTTCAACCAACTTATTTCCTGGGTCAGAAATTCCTGGGGTGCCAGAATCGGAAACCAAAGCCAAATTTTTGCCTGTTTTAAGTAAATCCTTAATATAATCTAATTTTCTTAAATTGCTATGCTGGTGATAGCTTTCAACCGGAGTGCTAATATTATAATAATTAAGCAACTTTTTGGTTACTCGTGTATCTTCGCATAAAATTAAATCTACTTCCCCTAAAGTATGTAAGGCCCGAATACTAATATCTTTTAAATTTCCGAGTGGGGTTGCTATGATGTATAATTTTGGCATATAATTCAGTATAAGATTTAATTTTTTAATTCGCAATGTTTCTAACTCCCCATATCTTAGTTGGCGCGGCTATTGGAGCCAAGACACACAATCTTGGCCTTATTATAATTTTAGGAATTGTCAGCCATTTTATCTTGGATAAAATACCTCATTGGGATTATATTAATTCTGGACTAAGAGATTTTCGAGAAACTAAAAACTTTAAATTTCTTTTTATGGATTTGTTTAAAATAGGCGTTGATGGATTAATTGGTTTATCAATTGCATTCTTAATAATCCACCAGAGCCACCAAATGGCAAATCTGCTCTTTATTGTATTAGGAATTTTTATAAGTATTCTCCCGGATATCCTTCTTGGTTTTGTCCATCTTTTTGCTCGGCGGGGTCTTACTCAAAAATATGTTAAATTTCATCATCAGTTCCTTCACTCCGCCGAACTTAAACAAAAAGAAGGTAAAATTACCTTCCTTAATATATCAACAGAAATCTTAGCAATTATAATAAGTATAATTATACTTTTTTCTTAACCAAGTCCTTAACAAACTCAGCAAAAACCGCAGTCAGAGGCACGGCTAAAATCATTCCTGGAATACCACCTAATTTTGCGCCAATCAATAAAGCTATAATTACAATTATTGGATTAAGACCGACAACTCTTCCAATAACTAAAGGAACTACAAGATAATTTTCCAGTTGTTGAACAACGACATACAAAATCAATACCCATAAGCCAAGAATTGGCGCCTGCAAAAAGCCAATAATAATTGCTGGAATAGCAGCCAAAACTGGTCCGATATAGGGAAATATTTCTAATACGCCTGCTAAAATAGCTAATAAAAGGGCGTATTTTATATTAAGAAAATAGAGACCAATATAAACCATTGCGCCAACAATTATTCCCAAAAATAGTTGTCCTTGCAGCCAGCGACCCAATTTTTTTTGAGCCCTTTCCCAAAGATCTAATATATAATCCCGATGATTAAACGGACTTATTGAGCCTAAAATTCGTTGAACTCCCCTTTTTTGGACTGAAAGATAAAAAGAAATTATCAAAGCCAAAACAAAAGAGAAAATTCCACCGAAAATATTAATAAAGGTTGAAAATAAGTCTAATTTTTGTAAATGCTCCCCTGTTTTAGCTAAGAATTTCTGAAATTGGTCTACCACAGTCCCATATTTAGAAAAAGCTCTCTGGAAAGATTTAAATTGAATGGCTAAATTTTCTATATATTCTGGGAAATTGGAAGACAAATTTTTGATGTCCTGAATAAGAGGCGCTACGATTAGAGATAATAAAAATCCTAAAACTCCAATTACTATAATATAAACGATAACTGCCCCAAGAACACGGGGTATTTTTATTTTCTCCAGAAGGTCAACTGCCGGAGCAATAGCTGAAGCAACAATTAAAGCAAAAATAAAGATTACAATAATATCACGAATGAGATAAAGAAATATCAGAAAAAGTATAACCAAAGCAACCTTAAAAATTGTTGCCCAAGAAATATGAATTGTTTGTGATTTTCTCTTTATCATTTCAAATCTTTAATAATTTTTCAAACTTTCTTTTATCTTTAAATGGTCCGATAAGGGCTAAATTCAGCTTTTCTGGTCTAAATATATCTTTTGCTACTCTTTGAATATCTTCTGCTGTCACTGCTTCTATCTTAGCAAATATCTGCTCAAGGGTCAAAATTCTATTCTCTAAAAGCTCCTGAAAAGCATAAAAAGATGCTTGCTCATTAGATTCTTCCAAAGAAAGAATTGTTCTTCCTTTTATTAGATCTTTTGCTTTTCTTAGTTCCTCAGAATTGATTTTTTTATCTCTTATTAATTTATACTGATTAAGAATAATACTGATTGTTTTCTCAATTCTTTCATTATTGACTCCTACGTGTGTTAATAAAAATCCAACATCTAAATCGTTATGATTTATTACAAAAAGATAGTAAACCAAGCCGTGTTTTCCCCTAAGCTCGGTCCACATACGTGAGGTCAGTCCTCCTCCCAAAATTGCATTTAAAATATCTAAAATATATCTATCGCGATGAAATAAATTATATCCCCTAACCCCGAAACAGAGATGAGTTTGATCGGTTTTTTTATAATGAACTAAAATTCCTGGCTTAATTTGATTCTGAATAACTTTTTCCCTGGCTCGGGGCTTTTTTATATTTATATTTTTAAAATAATTTTTAATTTTAGTTTTTAGATTTTTAATTTTCTCTATATTACCCGCAATTGCAATAATCGTATTATACGAAGAATAATGATTTTTAAAATAATCTATAAAATGTCTTCTTCTTAATTTGCTGATACTTTCTTTGGTTCCGGAAATCAACCAACCGGCAGGTTGATTACCAAAAAGTAATTCGTCCCATAAGTCCATAATATATCTCATAGGGGTATCTAAATACATATTAATTTCTTCAGTTATCACGCCCTTTTCACGCTCTATCTTTGATGAATCTAGTTTGGAATTTATAAATATATCTGAAACCCAATCAAGAGCTAAATCTATGTGTTTACTATCTACTTTTGCCCAATAACCTGTATATTCCTGACCGGTGAAAGCATTGTATTCTCCCCCAATTTTATCAAGAGGTTCCATCAACTTTAAAGTATTTGGTCTTTTCTTGGTTCCTTTTAAAAACATATGCTCTAAAAAATGAGAAATGCCATTGATTCCTTTGGTTTCGTATTTGGAACCTGTGCCGACCAAAACTAAAACAGTCACTGCCTGAGTATTTCTCATCGGAACAGTGACCAATCTTAATCCATTTTTAAAGGTAAATTTTTGATAAGGCTTATTCATGTTTTATTATGGAGAACCATTCTTCATTTTTATTTAATTTTTTCAAATAATTCTTTTGGTGGGATTCCGTAAATCGCTATTTTATTTTTTCTTCTCACTGCCCAGTATGCATCACCAAAAGAATAATGCCAATATTCACGAAAATAATTATGAAAACCGATTTTTGTTAGTGTATCGTATAAAATTTTTCTTCTTTCAACAATTTTTTCCGGCAGACCAAGACAAAAGGTGAATTTTTGCTTTTCTTTCGGAATTATTTTGTAATCAACTTCCATAGGCATTGGCTTACCGTGGTCATCTGCTAAAACTACATCAACTGCACCGCCCGTCATATGCCCCGGCGGCACTATATCATCGGGCATTGCTAATAAATTACGTATCCAAAGATCAATTTCCTTATCTGATAAATCGGGATTTTCTTTTTTTGTTTTGTCGAAATATTTTTTATACAATTTCCATACCATATCTTCTGTTCTTAATGGATCCATTACAAGTAAATGATAATCTTTCGGAAGATTATGTTGCGCATAGTTAAGCCATTCGACTATTGTTTTTCTGAGAAATAATTTGTCCTTATATTCTTCTTCGTTTTCAACTTCAATATCTTTTTCTGAGTTAAAAGGTTTTATAAAAATATCTTTCGAAAAATGTTTAGGTAGATATAAAAGTTCCTCATCACATTCTTCTATTTTTACTTTCTCTAAATTTTTATTAAGTAAATTCAGATATTCCTGATATTTATCTTCTTCCCCGAGTTTTTGTAATTTTTTGATAAGTCTTGAATTTAATTCACTCTCACTATTTTCTATTTTATTTACAATTTTTTCCATAATCTATTCATTTAATCTTCCTTTTAGATAGTCTACTAATTCTTTTATTTTCACTCTTTCTTGCTTCATTGTATCCCTATCTCTAATTGTTAGATCGTCCTTTTCTAAGGTATCAAAATCAATTGTCAGACAAAATGGTGTCCCAGCTTCGTCTTGAGCATAATATCTTTTTCCGATATTCCCTCGGTCATCCCACATTGCTAAGAAATGCGGTCTAATAATTTCATAAACCTGCCTGGCTTTTTTGATAAGTTCTGGCTTATTAGCTAAAAGTGGAAATACTGCTACTTTTATGGGCGCTAATTCAGGCTTTAACCTTAAAACCACTCTTTTTATACCTTTTATTTCTTCTTCGCCATAAACATCGGATAAAATAGCCAGCATTGTCCTCTCCAATCCAAAAGATGGCTCAATTACATGGGGATAAAATTTTTCGTTTGTCTTTAAATCTGTATATTTTAAATCCTTGCCACTTTTTTGAGAATGATTTTTTAAATCATAATCAGTTCTATAAGCTAATCCGTATAATTCCTTAAATCCACCGAATGGGAAATTATATTCTAAATCCTCAGTATGCTTAGAATAATGAGAAAGTTCGTCTTTTTTATGCTCGCGCCAGCGGATATTTTTATTTTTGACTCCCAATCCTAAAAACCATTTTTCCATTTCTTTTTTCCAATATTCAAAATATTTTTCCCACTCTTTTTCCTTAATAAAATATTCTATTTCCATTTGTTCAAACTCCAACTTCCGAAAAATGAAATTGCCCAGGGTAATTTCATTTCTGAAAGCTTTTCCCATCTGGGCAATACCAAAAGGAATCTCGGGATGGAAAGTATCAATTATATTTTTAAAATTAACAAAAATTGCTTGGGCGGTTTCAGGACGTAAATAAGTCACATTCGACGAATCTTCAACTGGCCCGATAAAGGTTTTGAACATAGGAGTAAATTTCTTGGGACTTGCTAATCCGCCCCCGCATTCCGGACATTCATTTTTTTTCTCAATTTGGTCAACCCTAAAACGTTTGTGGCATTTTTTACATTCAATCAATACATCAATAAACCCTTTGGTATGTCCTGAGGCTTCCCAGATTTTATAATTCATCAGAATACCACCGTCTAAACCATAAATATCGTCTCGATTATGAACAAAATTCTGCCACCAGCTTTTTAAAATATTGTTTTTCAACTCCACACCCAAAGGACCGAAATCAAAAGTATTGGCTAATCCACCATAAATATCAGAACCAGGATAAATAAAACCCCGCCTCTTACAAAGTGATACAATTTTATCCATTAAATTTTCCATAATATTTATTCAACTACCCTACCCTTAATATAAGCTGCTTTCGGATCATCGGGCAACATGGTACTAACCGCCTCGGCATAACCTTTTAAGATAGTCTGGGTAAAAGTATCTTTGCCTTCGGCTGAGGTCTGGTTAATCAAATCTGGGGCCTCATCAACCTGATTAATAGAGGGGGTGAGTCCTATTTGAAAAATAAGTTCGTAAATGGGCAAAACATAGCCAATACCAGCTGGAACTTTTTGAATTTCCCAGATAATTTCCTTTGTTCTTTCATTGTAATAAACCTGACTATTGGAAACCTTATTAACATAATAATTAGACCAGCTTATTCCCTGAGGCAAGACCGCTGATACTCTCACATTCTCTAGATCATTAGACCCATTGGTAATTTGCCAATGAACAGTGTAAGTGGTTAATTCATTAACCTTAGGCGGAAGTGGTCCAGTATTAAAAATCCCTGCTGTTGGCTCGTAATAATAAACCTTGCTTTTTATGCCCAATTGACTATTAATCTTACAAGTTAATTCTTTGGTAATTTTTAATTCTTTCAGGGCAAACTTGGTTGGTACAGTCAATGTTCCTATTTCGGCAACAACTTTAGCCTGAAGATTTTTATCATTATAACTATCCATGGGTATGGGCTTTTTCGGGTCTATCCGAAATTTCACGCTACCCGATTGATTCGGTTCTAATAAATTCAATTCGGGAATCTCTCCACCAGCCCAAGTGATAATATTCTTCCGGCTATCAAAATAGCCGACCCCGTTTAAGTCAATATTTCTAAAGTCGAAAATGCTATTCTCAAGATAAACCTTTAAAATCAATTCTTGGAGAGCAACATCGGTATTATTTCTAAACTCAATATCATACTCTAAGTGCTGACCTGGATCAAAATTGCAATTCTTCTCCTCAATATTGGCTAAATTCACCATTAATAAAAGTGGCGAAGGAGCAATTTTAGTGCTATATTCTGACCTACTGTATTGAAGAAATTGTTCATTTTCCATCGTGCCAATAGTAACTTTTAAAACCTTGTCCTCCCCTTCTTCGCCTTGCAAGGTTCCATCTAAATTAATTTCTTTTTTCTCACCGGCTCTTAAAACGTTAATCTGCCAGATATTATTCGTCCCTTCTATTGGTTGAGGGTCAGCGGTTTTAATTTTTAAATCCTCACTATAATCAATCTCTACCCTTAAATTAGAAATATCCTTATTGGTTTTATTTTCGTATTCGATTAAATAGCTGAGTTCTTGACCGGGCATAACATTATCTGGGCCATCAATCTTTATGCTGATTAAAACCGAATTAATTTCTACTCTTTGGGAAATAGATTTTTCAAAGCGGGAATGAATATTCTGGGGTTGGTAATCCAATGCTGCGGTTATAGTTTTTGCCTCTCCTTTTTCCCCTACCAATCTTACCTTAAAAGTTTCTTGGCCCGAAGATTTTTTAGAAATTTCATTCAAATCTTTCCGCTCCTGATGCACTTCTTCACCCTCGGCTGAAAATACTCCTGAGGGGTAATTTATAATCAAATGGGGGTCGGTTAAACTAACCCGATTATTATTCTTATAATCAATTATCAAAATTATCTCTTTTCCTGAAGCAATATCTTGAGGTGCCCTAATATTCAGCTCAACGTTGCCCGGGCTAAAAGATTGACGACCCCAAATAATCGCCCCGATGCCAACAACAATAAAAATTACCACTATAAAAAATAAGGTCCTGGGTAAGTGTTCTCGTTTAAATAAAGAAATTAAACCTTTGCCTTTTTTATGAGGCTCGGGTTCTCGATAATAAATTGGTTCTTGTTGGTTTATTTCTTTAAGTTTAAAATCGTCCCCATTCATATATTTATATTATAACATTTAATAGATATCCTTTAAATTTTTCATTGCCTCGGGGTCATAGCCGAGAAGTTTGATTAAATTTTTCTGAAAATCAGATACGGTCAATTTAGGGGAAATTTTGTTCTCGTTAAGACTTTTGAATGTCATTGAAACCAATTTCCAAATCTCTTTATCGCATTCTTCGCCGACAATTGCCTCGTCAATCAAATCAACCAATTTTTTGGCAATTTTTATTTTTTCCCAGTCCCTTTTAATTTTTAAAAATTGGTCTTTTATCACCGCATCTTTAAGAATCAAAATATTTTTCCCTTCAACTAAAATCATTTGAATCCAGGAAATTGGCTCAATAGAATAGCGCAACTTACTCTCCAGTTTTTTAACTCCTTTCGCTGAAATATTAATCTTGCCTAATTCTTGACTAT